>MDTG01177172.1_pt1 | contig 12885 bp, 5 predicted proteins | sample 811421 | NCBI WGS metagenome assembly MDTG01 (sample SAMN05326645, study PRJNA326480) | marine metagenome | isolation source: seawater | place: Pacific Ocean: South East | collected 2011
CAGATTTTGGAGTCTTGTGAACTCGACCTCTCATGGTTGCTTTACCGGCACGAATTTTGCGGCCATTTCTAGCGCGCTGTAAATCGTCACCGAGACCTAGTTCATCGAATATTGCCAAAACCTTCCGAGTTGCTGAGCCATGATTGAATAACTCGATGTCATACTCTTCCGATTTGCCTTCTCTGACTTCAACATAATTACCGAGAATTATTGGTAGTGTTTCAACTTCATCCGAAACCCTGTGTCCTCTTGAACTCACAATGTCGATATCAGTAGTCGCTGAGAGAGCAGAGTCTCGTGCAAGACGACGCTCTTTTTGATTTAATTTACGAGCCCAGTTCTTCTCAACTTTGGGCCCGTGTGCCCTGCGACCGCCTAATGTGTGAGGATTTTGTGCTGCACGTCGTTGACCAGTTCTTCGCATAATTCTAGAAACACCTCGGCCCTTGCCCCACCATTCAACGGAGTGCTTCATTCCAGCCATAGGTTTTTTCTTACCCTGATGTGGTCGGGCACCATACGGTTGTCTTCTGTTGGCTCGGCTTGAGGCGACTGCTAATTTGACCAAATCTGCTCTCATCGGAGTGGCAAATGAGTCTGGTAGAGTTACTTTGGAGCCGTTTTTAACCGAAATTTCAAACGTATCTTGTAGGCGTCCGGCATCTAGTTCGTCGGCACTGATAGTGTTCGTGATATCTTTGACTGCTACCTTCATGTTCAGGCCCCCTGTTTGGATGCGGTGCTCACATAGGTAATTTCGTAGTCGTGTAGAGTTTTAGTCGACCCTCGGGTAGCATCTCTGAACCTGATTAATCGCTTGGATGGTCCGGGCACGCTGCCTTTGACCAGAATATAGTCTGATTTCACTTCTCCATAATGCAGGAAACCACCCGCAGGCGTAATCGAGTGCTCGTCAGGGTTAGCGACTCTGAGGATTCTTTTGTTAAATTCGGTTCTTTGGTGGTATCCAGTTTGACCACCTTGTCTGATGGTTTTTCTAACATACCCAGTTCCGAAATCACCCATGTTTCCATGTTGACGTCGCTTCTTTGAATTTTTGTGAGATTGTAGTTTTCCACCAAACCTTCGGATTACACCTTGCCACCCGTAGCCCTTAGTCACGGCGACAATGTCGGTCAATTCTCCTTCTTCAAAACAGTCAGCAAAAGAGAACTCCTCTCCGAGTTTTTCTTTGGCAAACGCTAATTGCTCGTTGGTGTTTCCGCCATCGAGACCTACTTCCATTACGTCTGGTATTTTGGTAGGGACTCCCGATATCTGACTTGGCTGAGTGGCCACAATAATGCGAACTTCACACAAATCTGAGTTTTCTAGATTTTCAAAATGTTTGTCTGCATCGTGTTCTTTCCGCTCAGGGAGCCGCTTGAATAGATCACTAAATGCGTCTGCGATTTGTTCTGCTGCCAGCCATGATTCGCCCACGGCTTGCTTACCGTACGGGGTCATTTGGTAGCCTCTGACGCCCAAAATTCGCATCTTTGGACATTCTACAACAGTCACTGGAATTCTGGTTTCCTGACCTGCTGAGGGGCTTCTAGGGTTCAAATCACGAGCCAGCACGTGGGTCATACCGGCTTTCCATCCGGCAAATCCCTGTATTCTGACTTCGCTCGCTTCGGTTTTTGGCCACGACTTAACATGTCCGAATGGGCGTCTGGCACGCTTACGCGGGCTGAACGCCATCGAACCTCTTCGTGGGTGACTTCTCTTCGCCATTCGGATTCCTCCATTATTTATACAACATAGGGGCCCCACCGAGAGGGCATACGAGGGCTCTCTGGACAGGAGTAGCCGTGACACTGCGCCCCATTCCAACGAATGCGGAACGAGACTGGTGGGGTCCTCAGGGGATGGCCCATTGTGTCTGGCTGCTCACCTTTGAGCATCCATCCGACTTACCTTTGGTATATGAGTGGTTCGGTCAATATTGGGATTCTGTCAATCGATTATACGACAGTAAAACAAGTAGATTTTTATTGATTGCAGTGGCTTTCCACGACATCATGCTTTTGAACCCTCGACCCCGAGTGGGTATGATGCCCACTATAATTCACCCCTTGCTTAAGTCTGGGGTGGAGGCGAGAGCATATCAGATAAGGGCAGTAAAAAGCGCCCTCTCGTCATCGACCCTGATGGTTATGCCAACTGGTTTTGGTAAGACCGCAGTAGAGTGGTTGATAATGGCAGAATTTCTCAAATTTGAGCAGGAAAAGATTGTGTTGATTGCACCAACAACCGGGCTAGTTGCTCAACAGCAACGAATGGCTAGAGAAATGATTAACATCGAGCCTGAGCATATTCTACGCTATACGGGGGAGACACCGCCCTCTAAGCGTGGGACGATATGGAACGAAGGTCGAATACTTATGGCCACTCCACAAGTTATTCGTAACGACGCTGCTAGCGGGAAAATCTCACTAAAGGATGTTTCCTTGATCATATTTGACGAAGCACATCATGCGACAGGGAATCATGCTTACGCTCAAGTTGGAGACCTTTATTTTAATCAGAACCAAAAGGGGTATACTCTAGCGGCAACGGCGAGTCCAGGGGCAACCAAATCGGCAATCTTAGAAGTGGCGAAAAGACTTGGTGTTGATAGATTCGATGTATCAATCAAAGACGAGGCCTTACTCAAACCATACGCTGTTACCCTTCATAATGATGTTATTCATCTTGAACTACCGAATACTCTCAAATCACTAATTTACCCGCTAGAGGAGCACCAGGCCAGACAAGTCGAAAGTATTCAGCGGATGGGTTTCATGGGCCCAGTTAAAAATATCACTTCGAAAATCATAACAGACGCTCAGATGGCAGCCAGTCGGGCAATTAGCAGAAGGGACGCTAGGGGGTATAACGCTGCAAAAAAAATCTCAGACATTCGCAGAATGCACATGTTGCTAGACTTACTCAAGACACAGGGATTGAAAGCCGCGTTAGCGTATTTAGAGAAAGCTGAGGATGATGGTCGCAGCGGTGAGAGAGTTACCAATAGATTCCTTGCAGTACCCGTTATTCATAACTTTAGAATTAGCGCCAGAGATCTTGATGAGTTACATCCAAAATCACAAACGGTTATTGACATGGTAACCGAAAAAGTATCAAACAACCCATCTTCTCGAATCTTGATATTCACCGAGTATCGATATACTGTAAACAATTTAATTGAATCCTTATCAGGTATTAACGGCGTCAAAGTCTCTAAATTCATCGGACAATCGACCAGTGGTAAACAGAAGGGTATGACTCAAAAACAGCAACTTGCAAGACTAGAGGAGTTTCGAAACGGCGAAATCAATGTGCTAGTTGCAACCTCAGTAGGCGAGGAAGGTTTGGATGTACCAGCGGCAGACTTGGTTTTGATGTATGAACCAGTGCCTAGTGCAATTAGGTCAATACAACGCAGAGGTAGGACTGCCAGACAGCGTTCTGGTACTGTAAAGACGCTGATAGCGAACGACACTAGAGATGAGTATGTTAGTCGTGCTGCTCGGATCAGAGAACGTAAAATGTATTCCAACCTATCAGATATTGAACGACAACAGCGATTGAATTTTCGAACCAACATGCGACCCAATAGTCTCGACGCCTTCAGCGTGCGGTTGGAGAATGCGGACATATCTGCGGAGGATTTTCTTGAAGCAGAAATATCTCGCCTCGAAAAATTATATCCAAAAAAACGGCTAACCTCCGAGGCGACTGTTACTAAAAGCGAGAAGACAACCATCCTGCCAGCAGTGGTCGACCCGAAAGACAAACGCCCCAGCAACCAAACCGGATTAGACGATTTCTTTGACGGACAAGGAGAGCACTCAGTCCAAGAAAAGCAAGCGGCAATAGCAAATGTTGTGAACGGTATCGTTGATGACCTCCACTATGAAATCAATGCTTCAGTAGTTATAGACCATCGAGAAGCATCATCGACTTTGTCCGCATACATCAGCAGTCTCGGCATAAACGTGGAATATCAGAACCTAGAAACTGGTGATATCCTGATTCACAATGACATCATTATTGAGAGAAAGACTGCAAGAGATTTATTGACATCAATTATTGATCAACGTCTGTTTAAACAATGTCTGCGTATGAGAGACTCGAACCAACAACCGCTCTTGCTGATTGAGTTAGGTGAAATTGGCAACTCAGTCCATCCCAACGCAGTCATGGGAGCTTTAGCCCATATTACCCTAGACTTGGGTGTGCCAATAATTACTACAAAAGACTCAATGGAATCTGCTCATCTGATCTATTTGATTGCCCGAAAAAGGAGTAAGTTCACTCAAGCTATCCGGGACTATGTTGAATATCAACCGATTGATGAAGATTCGATTAAGCATCTTTGTGATGTTGCTTCTATAGAAATATCTGAAATGGTCAATCAGGGTAAAAATAAGGAAGATTTTGTTGGCAGATGGTCTGCAACAGGGCGGAATAAACAAATTGAATTATTGGTGAATATAACTAACATAGATTTTACCGTTTGTGAACATTTATTGAATAAATATGATTCAATTGCTGGTGTCTTCAAAAATGACCTCAGTATATTACAACATGATGTTGATGCCTCTGACTTGGAGAGATTAAGCAAGTTTTTCTCGCCTAACCACCAATCAAAACTGCTCTAGTTCTGAGTTGAGCAAGTCTATCTGGGAAGTGACCGAAAGCGAAGGCTATCAATTCTGCTAGGTGGACGACTGGGATACTAGTGTTTTTACCAGTTTTTCTACCAGCTTTTGTTTGATAAGAATCTAGATTAGCATGGGATACAGTGCAAGCACTGACCATAAGATCAGCACCATTTGACTTAGCATCAGATATTACTGATGAAATAAGGGCCATCACTGGTTTTTCAAGGGTCAATAAAGATGGCGCACCGACACTTTGACACTTCAGGTCATAGCTTACTGGCGTACCGCCAAGAGCGATTATCAATTGTTCTAGATATGTTGGCATGAATGGATCGTCATTGCCGCAGAACCCTTCTCTCTGCATATTTGGGCCATAGTATGGAGCAACTTTGAGCTGTATTGGATTTACCACTGCATCATTGACTTTATCGAGACCAATCTCTTCTACTAAATAGTGAAGTAGATGCCAGGAGTCTGATTCACCGCGGTATTCGACCCCTGTCGACCGGGCAATCAGATTGTTTAGTTGTGCGGCATAGACCGGATCTTCCCGGAAATCTTGCATAGTGTCTTTCATTATGCTATGACTGGTAGCACACGTGGTCATTATGTCAAGACCTTTTTCTTCAGCGAGAGCAAGATTTCTGGCAACTAGTGCATGCTGTAGTTTACTCGATGCTTGTTTGATTATGTTGCCACCGTCACTTGTTGCCTCTGGTAGTTCAATAAGGTCAATGCCCAAAGTTTTGCATAATGGTTGAATACAATCTTCAACCTCCATTGATGCGGCTCTTGCAACATTACCAGGGTAATAGGCAATTTTGGGCATGTAAATCACTCAGAATCTTTGGTCTATTTCATTAAACAGTCCTACAACTTGATGGTGATTCTTAACTTTTGAGTTGAACATGTTCGGTATTTTGCCAATACCCGCTGGCGGTAGAATAAGTGCTTGTAGACTTCTGATAGGCGGACCACCAGTTCTGGTGAACCCTAATACCATTCTAGCAGAAACCCCATCGAAGATATTGCTAATCAAGCCAACTGGGCCCAAGACTTGGCGGTATAGGGTGGTCTCATTCAGTTTACCTGTCCACTTTACACTACGACCATACCACTTGACTAGTCTGCCGTGAGGACCGCGATAATTAGTTTGATTCAGAATGTATGCCCTAACATCATTTAGTCCATTTGAAGCAGTTTTACCCTCCGGGCCATATCTTGAGATAGACGCTAAATCTGCTTCTCCCCAGACTCCTGTTGGATGGTTAAGAGAAGCAATTAACGAATTCTTATATTTCTCACTAGATCTTGGGTCATTGACTCTGTTCCAGCGTTGGAGATGGATACCGGGACCCTCATACTTCGAATCATAAGCAACCGTATCAGACATTGAATGAACCAGTTGATAAGACATTACATCACTGGCTGTGTGTAGTTTAACTGCATCCTCAGATTCCATGACACCTACTGCCATTCCGTTGATTAGATATTCTCCTTCACGGGGGCTAGAACTCATCCACGGCTTGGCCTTAATTCGGTTTTCCTCAAATCTGGAGTAATCGACCATCAAATCTCTAATCACTGGATAACCAGACAATGGTTCAATCTTAATTCTGCCATCTGCACTAATAACATCAGATATGCTAGTTGAATCAGCTAATACCAACCGCCCGTTGACTCTAACCCCTGAGGTCGGCGAACCGGTTCCATCGCCAGCTCTGAATGTCAAACTACCATCAACGTTGTTTTTGACTGCGGTGAGCATGTCTTGTATTGATGCATTTGCTGGTATTGCACAGACTACTGTATCCCACCCGGATTCTGCCGCAGTAGGGCAGTAACGGAATATTTCCAATGTGACTGTTAACTCTGTTTTGTTAATTACACCCGGAGCATAATCACCAGAAACAACTTCATCGTCGCTACTGTTTCCATATGCTTTCATTTGTTCAAGCAGTTCTATTTGCAGTGTTCCCGAAGAATCAACACAGGCTATTTTCGGGAGTGCTTCTGCAACCCACAGTGACCATGGTGGTTCGAAATCAACATCGCAGAGTTGAATATCATGCACCTTACTTGCACCTAGGCTCTGATACTTTTCGTCCCAATCGACACCGGCTTTGCAAAACTCATCATATGCGGTATCACCGATGGCGCACACGCTAAAATGAACACCAGATAGCGATGGCCCCTGAGTATTTACCGTCTGCCATAGCGACTCTGCATTGTCCGGCATTTCTCCCTCACCCCAAGTCGAGGTGATGATTAGGGTTCGCTTGTGGGTGGCTAAAGTAGACGTGTCAAAACCGTCCATGTCATACACCTTAGGGACTAAACCGTAATCCGCAGCGAGTTTTGCTGTTTTCTCAGCCAGCCCTGCTGCATTGCCAGTTTGGGAGCCGAACAATATTGCTAGCGATCTATCACCTGCCATCAGTGCTGCCAGTTCTTCACTTGCCTCGCCGGATGTTGCGACGGCACTAGCTTGGGTAGTGGTTGTTTCAGCAACAACTTCTGATTCATCAACAGTGATAGTTCCGGTGTCTAAGTCTGACATCGCTTGAAGTGCTGAGTTTGCCCAGGATTCCCATGCAGGCTCGTAGTCTACATCACACAACTGAATGTCGTGAACTCTAGTTGCACCAAGTTGGTTGAACTTTGCGTCCCAGTCAAGCCCAGCCTTGCAGAATTCATCATATGATGTATCACCGATGGCACATATGGAGAAGTTGACTGAACCGAGACTTGGGTTTTGTTCACATGTCGAAAGCCAGATCGATTCTGCATTGTCTGGCATTTCACCTTCACCCCAAGTCGAGGTGATGATAAAAACACGCTTGGTGTCAGCAAAGTTTTCCGGCTTTACATCGCCTATGTCTACGACTTTTGCTTGTAGATTGAATTTCTTAGCTAATTTTGCGGTTTTGCCGGCGAGCTCTTCAGCGTTACCGGTTTGAGAACCGAAATATATTGTTAGTTGCCTGTCAGGAACCTCTGGCATACTGCTCACTCAATATTTCCAAACCGCCGTAGTCTTTGAAGGTTGCTTGCTCTCCCGTAGGGAGAGGCTTTTACGGTGAGCAAAAATACTGCTGAAAATCACATTTGGAAATCGCCCATATCACCCATTTCGTCACCCATTGCGACGCCCTTGGATGAAATGACATCATCTATCCTCAGAATCATAACTGCGGTTTCTGTGGCTGATTGTATTGCCTGCTCTACAACTCGAATTGGTTCCAGAACATTTGCTTCTCGCATGTCGACCACGCCACCTTCGTAGACATTGATACCCGCATTTGATTGGCCATCTGCGTGGGCCTTTCTAAGTTCTATGAGTGTGGTCACTGGATCAAGTCCGGCATTCTCTGCAAGGGTCCTGGGTATTATCTCAAGCGCTGAAGCGAATGCTTCGATTGCCATTTGTTCCCTGCCACCAACAGTCTCCGCAAATGTTCGCAAATCTCTGGATAACGCAGCTAAGACACTTCCACCACCAGTCAATACTGCGCCGTCTTCCCAAGCAACAGAAACAACCCCCACTGCGTCGTCAAACGCTCGTCTAATCTCATCAACAACGTGTTCAGTTCCGCCTCGAAGCAAAACTGAAACGGATTTTGCTTCAGGGCAACCGGTTATAAAAGTCATTTCAGACTCACCTATTTTTTTCTCTTCAACCTTCTCTGCGTGACCCAAGTCATCACCGGTAAGGTCGTCTAAATTCGTCACAATTTTCCCGCTGGTCGCTTTTGATAGCGCTTCCATATCCGACTTCTTCGCTCTCCTGATGGCAAAAATACCAGCCTTAGCCATGTAGTGTTGGGCAAGTTCATCGATACCTTTCTGACAGATTAACACGTTTGCACCCGACTTGTGAATTTTATCAACCAAGCCTCTGATGTAATTTTCTTCTTCCTCTAAGAATTTTGAGAGCTGATTTGGGTCTGTAATCTGTATCTTTGCATCAACTTCGGTCTTTTTCACCTCTATCGCTGAGTTAACCAGCGCAATCTTTGCGCCTTTGACAGATCTTGGCATACCTGCATGAACTCTTTCTTTATCGAGAATGATTCCATCAATTAGTGTTGAATCTTTGATTGACCCTCCCTGACGCTTTTCCACTTTTATATCTGAAAGGTCAACGATTCTCTGATCGGACTCAATGATGCCAACTGCATTGACCGATCTGACGCAAATATCAGCCATAAACGACTTAACTGCCCCTGCAGACTTCCCTGTAAGGGCTGTTTTAGCAACTTCCATAAGGACTGAATCGTCATTTTGAGTAGCAATGCCGTGACTGTCTAGTAACTCGACAGCTTTTTCTGCTGCAAGCCTGAATCCCTCACAAATAACTGTGGGGTGAACATTTTGTTCGATTAAGTCCTCACTTCTCTTCAAAAGTTCGCCTGAAAGAACCACAGCTGTGGTAGTGCCATCAAAGCAGTGTTGTTCTTGAGTTTTTGCAACCTCGATTATCATCTTCGCAGCAGGATGTTCAATATCCATCTCTTTTAGAATGGTTGCCCCGTCATTGGTTATTACGACATCACCCATTGAGTCAACCAACATTTTGTCCATACCCTTTGGACCAAGAGTCGACCTCACTGCGTCGGCGACGGCTTTTGCTGCCGCGATATTGTTTGATTGAGCGGTTCTGCCGCGTGTTCTTTGAGTGCCATCTTTCAATATGAAAATTGGTGCTTGTCCATTACCATACATGTCTTCGCCTCATATCCTGCGAGAGCAACCAAGTTTTGAACCCTACGATTGAGTTAGTCGTTGATAATTTTCAGTTTTGCTGATTTTGTGACAGCCACATTTCGCCGTAGGCATTCCATTGCTCCATAGTCCAACCTGCGGGCAAGCCGCTGTCAGGTAGTGGTGGCCCGGTTTGAGCGGCGGGCTCGTTTGGCTGGACAACAGCAGGAGCTGGCGTCGGTGTCACATTTGGCTTGACTGGTTCTGCGGGCATTTGTGGGGGCATTGATGCAGGAACACTAGCCGGTGGTCCAGATGGCACAGTTGGGGCAGAAATTACTGATTGATATGTTGAGGTAAGACTGTCTTGATAACCATCTTCGCCCCAGTTGGCATATTCATCGTCTTCTTCCTCACCACTGCGTAAAATTCTCACCGTAACTACGAGTCCACCAACGATGATAACAATAAATCCAAGCCATGTTGCTGCACCAACAAAATCAAATCCTCCAGCAGCGTCGTCACTAGTTTCAACAATTATTTTCCTCAGTTGGACTTGAATGTTCGATTGCGCCGCATCGCTGACAGTATCAGACCGTGCCCACAATATTATCTCAGAATCAAAAATTGGATTTTCCAGAGTCTTCAATGTGTCTTCAGTAACCTCGAATCTGATCGTTACGACACGCACAGAATCGTCGCCTGTGCCTAACACAAACTGCCTATCGCTACTGTCAATTCTTGATTTATACCAACTACTCGAATTACCATAATCAATATCCATGGAAACAGATTGAGCTGTCGAATATTGATTTCTAACTGTGACTTCGAGGACAACCTCATCTTCGAAATTATCAATGATGACCTGTTGTGATGGTAGTATCTTCAACCACTGGTTCGAACTCCCAACAGAATATGTTGAGCCACCGGTGGCTATGACGGTGTCATCGTAGACACTTTTGCCGATAATAACCATCTGCAGGTTACCACTTACTCCAGTATCAAACGAAAACTCCACTGTTACATTGTAACTTGCTCCGCTATCAATAATGGGAGTGAATTGCCCATCCACAAGGTTGGTAAATTGTGCGTTCATACCTTGTGGTAAATTTAGACTCATGTCAAATGTGTCTGGGATATTTCCATTGTTGGTTACCTCAAAAGTCATCGATTGAGCAATATCACCGGGAATATAAGATTGATCTGATATATCGGTTTCAACATTTACGCTGGCTGTCTTCCTTATTTCCACCGGAATAACCTCGTTTACTGTCAAACTCGGGTCATCAACATTGGTTGCGGTAACAATTACCTCGTAGAATCCTTCCGGAAGACCCGTTGGCATGGGCAGTTTGAGGTAGAAGGGCCAGGATCCATCCCACTCATCTAACAGAGGTGATTGTAAGGTATCGACATATGCTCCGGATTGGCGATATTTGAGCGGAAAATCATTGGTCACACTTATGTTATATGATTCTTCATCGTTACCACTATTGTGCAGTGTCATCAGAATTGATTTTTCTTGGTCATTAGCATAGCCCTCGACAAATAATCGACCATTGTCGTCACTAAACAAGGCGAAGCTGGCTTCTAGGTCAAAATCACGATAGATTGGGACATCAATTATCCTCGTCAGCAGTGTAGTTCCTACCACATCTCCGCTAGTTCTAGAGGCTCTAATGCTGAGGTCGACTTGACCGGGTGAGGCCTGTTCCTCTGCAGAGACTAACAAATTCAGATTTGCTGATGTTCCCTTAAGCATAAATATCGACGTTATCGCATTACCTAACTCATCTTGGACTGTTCCAGACCATAGATCTTCGCTGAATGTCGCTGCAAGTTGGAATGTCGAATCCAAATTACCCGTGTTGAATACGGTAAAAGGCAGCAATTGGGATTCACCGGGGTTCATAGTGAGAGCAATCTGAGGCGCAGTTGATGTCAGTTTAACGCTGTACTGCGAGTTAATTGACACCGTTGTTGTAACACGAGCCTTTTCTCCAGTGTTGGCCGAACTTGCGTCGGTAAACCAGAGTTCCCAGTCTTGGATTTGAACATCGGAACCGGGCGGTATCGACAGGTTAGCCCAAACTTCTGTGGTCTCAAACGGTCCGATTGGTGGAATAACTACATTGAAATCATTATCATTGGGATTTGTCGTATCTAATCTCAATTGGGGGACTACTGGGTCCATCCAAGATGCGTTGGTAACATTAGTTTGTGCACGGAATTGGACGTTTTTATATCCATTATTAGTTACCAGACATTTCCAAGAAACAAGATCATTCGGCACTGTTTCAAAGCCACCAACCGGATTGTCACAGTTTGCTGATAGGGTATATCCGTCTACCTTGGAGATCCCAAACTGAACGAAGTCGTCAAAATGCATACCTTGGGTCGCACCCGAGCTATCCGAACGCAATACAACACCGAAACTCCAGGAATTACCACCAAGCAGTAAATCTGGGTTCAACAATGCAGGATTTTGCGACCAGACAGTTTGCGGGTCCCAAGAGATATTCTTCCACTGCCCGGGCACAGGGCTGGGATTGATTGCTGCAACATCCCAGTTTACTGATTGCAATGGGTCAGAAAAATTGCCGTTACCATTCCAAAATTCAAGATACGCTGCATCTCCTGCTCCCATGGTGCCCCACGCTTGCAAGTGCACCTGGGTGGAGATGTATTCTTGGGATTTGAATAATACCCTACATACCCAAATCCCTTCAATTTGAGCCAGGCCCGAATCTAAGGCATCACCACTGCAATCCTGAGTTGGATTTCTGTAGGAATACACCAGTCTATCAAATGCACTTGATGGGTAAGTATTGCCGCCTGGCAGCGACATTCGCCAGTGTGAATCACCTACTGCGGAATCGCCCGTATCTTCATACCAAGAACCGTAATCGTTGGCATCACCACCTCCAATAGGGTAGCGTGCTGGTCTAAATGTTATGGTAGACCCTGATGCCTCACCGTCCATGAGGTCCTTGTATACTGCAATAGGGACCTGCTTTTCCATGATGTCATTGTCATTCCTATCATCGTTGGTGAAATTGACCGATGCTCTGAGTATCAGACCTCCTGTTAGTTCATTATTTGTTGTATTCAAAACTGAATGGGCAACTTGTGGATTCCACAATATGGCATTTTGATCCTTACCGCCACCCGGCATCAAATCAGTAGTCCACGTGAATGTTTCAATAACAAAGCCAATAGGATGAACAATCTCTAGTTTTGCATCAGTTTGCTTCTGCGTCCCGGTCACCGCACCATCTTTGTAAACTGTAACTATTACTTCGATCTCATCATTTTGTAACATGTAACCTTGAATTGAGCCGTCGGGTTGAATCCACCTCTCGGTAGATGATGATTCATTGCCAAGTTCTATGCTGAAGATACTAAAATCGTCTTTAGAGCCACCACGAGCTGATGCTGCCTCGACATCAGGAACATAATTTAACGCTAGAGTTTGCAATAATAGTAGCGTTACAAGGGAAATTGAAGATAGTCTTCGCATTAGCATCAA
>MDTG01250848.1_pt1 | contig 12884 bp, 7 predicted proteins | sample 811421 | NCBI WGS metagenome assembly MDTG01 (sample SAMN05326645, study PRJNA326480) | marine metagenome | isolation source: seawater | place: Pacific Ocean: South East | collected 2011
TATATGTCTTGGTACTGGTAATTGCTTTGTTGGAACCTGTGAACCGTGCTATGGCATTCAATACAGTCAAGGTACGTGTTCTATTTGTCATTCTGCCACAATACAGCAAAACACTTTCAGTAATGCTTATATGTTAACAGCTACAACTGTTTGTGAGGATTGCGTTGCTGGCAAGTACAAAGCAACGTATGGTAGCGAAGCATGTACGCCTTGTCCCGAAGGAACCGAAAGTAAAACTGCGTCGACGTCAATTGAAGATTGTCTGGCACCTGCTTGTGCACAGAATCAATACAGTTCGAACGGAGACTGCACAGCATGTCCAGAGCATAGTGTTTCTCAACGCGCACAGGTAAAATGTTACAACGAAGGAACAGAATATTGTGTTTGTGCAAATGCTTTAATTGGTAGTACACTAGACAATGTCAATGACGAGCACAATCCCGTAATTTACTACCCGGCACAAAATGACAGCATCGTAGTGACGGCCGAACAATATTTGAATTATTCTTACCACGACTGCAAGTGGCTAATTGTTCCTGACACACCTGTGCAAACAATCAGTCTTGATATACAGACTTTGAGGTCTGCCGATGTTGACCTTATCGAAATACAAAGATGTACGAACGAAGTAGACGCCAGACAGCTGCCTGGAGTTGTATGCGAACCAGTTTACTATCAGTTTGGTTTATCTTTGAATCCACATCCCGACAATCCATTATATGAATCTACAGTAAGCACCACAGCAGAATATCCAAACTTTTTGATACGTTTGTCTAGGTTTCTGCCCAAAACTGTCACTTTTACTGATGATGTATTCAATTTCCAATACAGCACAACTCCATTTGAAACAGAGGATTGTGTTTGTGAGCCGCAATACACGGGAGATTTCCAAGCGTGTGAACCATGCCCATTGGGGTATGCAAAGATGGATTATGGCAGTCAAGCATGTACAAGTGATATGAAAACATGCGATCCTGGTTTCGGTTGGGATGCACCACAACAAGTTTGTGCCATTTGCACAGAAGGCAAATACACATTGAACAACTTTTGTACGGCTTGTGCAAGTGGTAAGTCATCGTGGGGTGGATCCTCAAGTGCTGAGGATTGCTATAATTGCCCCGAAGGAAAATATACGCTGGATAATATTTGTACTGCTTGTACAGCTGGCAAAACAGCCCCTGCTGGTTCTGGCGGCATTGATGCCTGTGTGCATTGCGTAGAAGGCAAATACAGTTCAAATAACCTTTGCTTGGATTGTGCAATTGGCCAATCATCACCACCAGCATCTCTTAATTCAGGCTATTGCTACAATTGCTTGATAGGCAAATACGCTGTGGACAATATTTGTATAGATTGTGCAGCAGGTGAATCATCGCCTTCTGCGTCTGATAGCGTAGATGATTGTTACCAGTGTTCGGCTGGAAAATTCGCGTTTGACACTTCAATTGTTATACTTGGAATTCCTATGATTCAAACAGAATGCAAATTCTGTCCATCCAATTCTAACTCAGTGCAAGGTTCAACGTATTGTGTTTGCGACGATGGATATATCGGATGTCTGAATTGTACTGACTACAAAGCCTGCAAACAATGCGACAAGCACACGGAATATTATGACTCTGAAGCTCATATGTGTTTTGCTTGCGCTGCTGGCATGTTCACAGTCGACCACAACGACGAAGCCTGTGTTTGTGGACCAGCATATACATATACCGAATCGGGTTGTACGCTTTGTGAAGCTGGAAAATACAAGGAAAACTATGGAAATGAAACTTGTGAAGTTTGTGCTGGAACAGTAGACAGCACAAGTACATTGTGCTTCGGATGTGCTGTAAATTCACAACATGTTGATAGCACGTGTCAATGCAATGCTGGTTTCTACAGAAATGATTTTACAGGTACATGTCGGCAATGTGAAACGGGAACTTACAAAACACACATTGGAGATGATAATTGTGATTCTTGCAACGCAGTATACGGAAGTCATTCGATTCCCAATGTTGACTTTACAAATTGTGCTTGTGATGAAACCTATGCACCACAAGACGCAACTTGTGAATGTGTCAACAAACAAACGGTGTGCGTATGTGCGGCTGGCTTTTACCTCGTTGATGCTGATATTGGTTGTTCTGAATGCGAAGCTGGAAAACACAAACCGTTGGCAAATGCCGATGATTGTACTGCTTGTGGCATCGATATTCATGGCGTGCAGCTCGTGCCTGACGAAAATCATACGACTTGCATTTGTCCGGACGAAAATCATGTGCCCTTTTACAATTCAGATTTGACAATTGAAAAATGTAGATGCGACGCTGGTTATCAACAAGATGGTGGAACGTGTGTGCCGTGCGACCCTGGCATGTACAAAGAACCTGCAGATATAGAAAACGATAATTGTAACATATGCCCAGCATATATGTACGTGTCAGAAAATCGGACGTCTTGTACTTGTCCAAGTAACAGTGTGGCAGTTGATGCATCGCTGGACTGCCAATGTAACGCTGGATACACAGGGGACCGAGCCCTGTCTAACCAGCCCGACTTTTGCACCGCATGTGCTGCTGGAAGCTACAAAAGCACCGTAGGCACGGATGACTGTACAGCATGTCCTGAGAATATGTATACTGACGACGCAACAGTATCAACGGACATTTCAAATTGTAAGTGCGGTGGTGGGTATAAGGAAAGCTCGAGCATATCCGAACCCTTTAATTGGGGAGCGGTTTACGATGCCACAATATGTGTTGATAAAACCGTACAAAACCCAATTCCACTGGTTGCTGAAACTGGCCAAAGCAACCAACGAACGCCGGTCACAGTGCAAATGTGTAAGGCAATATGTCTCGGTACGGTTGCTTGCTTGGTTGGAACGTGCCAACCGTGTCATGGCATTGAATATGATACGCAACAATTAGAATGTTCCATTTGTCATTCTGCTGCAACACAACCGTCCACGCACCCGTTTTTTCAGAATGAGGATGTTTATATGTTAACAACTACACCTGTCTGCGAAGAATGTGCAGTTGGAAAGTATGCTGCTGCTGGCGCATTGTTCTGCCAAGATTGTGGTGCTGACAAAACCACTTTAAGTGCAGCAGCAACTTCTTCTGATGCGTGCGTGTGTAATGCTGGATATTTTCATGACTATGACAATTCATGCACACAATGTCCTACAGGGTACACAAAATTGCAACCTGGCCATACGCCATGCTACCCGTGTTTCGAAGACACATATTGGGTTGCATCTGATCAAGCATGCTCTCCTTGCGCCTATAATTACAATACAAATGGTCAAACAGCACAAACATCATGTGATTTTTGCAATCAATTTTTTCAGTACGCAACAAGCGGTTACTGTGAATGCATGGCAGGATACCAAGCAAATGGAGAAACGTGCAGTGTTTGCCCTGCTTCCACATTCAAAGCTGGGATTTCGTCCGCTGCATGCCAGTCGTGTCCTGAGCATCAAACTAACAACGCTGATTCGACATCGTGTGTTTGTAATGCTGGGTATGAAGGCACAATTGACGGTGTTGAACTGACATGCACATTATGCTCCGAGAAGATGTTCAAAAATACAGCGGGAAACCAAGCTTGTGTGGTATGTGGTGATACTGGTGATGCATTGACAAGTGATGCTACCAGAACGCAATGCATATGTGATGCGAATACAGAAAATCAAGATGGTGTTTGTGTTGCTTGCGAACAAAATGAAGAATCGCAAGCTGGTGAAGTTTGTCGTTGCATGCCAGGATATGGCAGATTAGAAAACGGAGGTGCTTGTGTTCTTGTGGAAGAAAAATGCAATGTAAACCAACGACTTCCACGGTTTGCTTTGAAATTGGAACGCAATAATGACCTGTCGACATCACAAAGTAGTACAAGGTTTGCCTCCCGGGAACAAGGTGGTGTTTGTCATATGCAACGATTGATGCAAGTAAACAACTCATTATCCAACATGATAGATATGAATGCCGTGAATGCCGAAAGCACCAAGCATAGCATTCAATATTGTACACACAATGACACTTCAGTAACATGCAGCATGTTAGAGCAAAATTCTGCTAACGTGGCACAAAGCTACGTTTACATGGACACTTACTCTGCACAAGTCGGCCAAGCAGCTCCAAGAAAACAACGACATTACAAAGAAAAGTTGTGTTCGCAATGCGATGAACATAAAATTGATAAGATTTTTAGCAGACTCGATGCCGAAGAAAACATTATGGCCAACACAGATAGACAAATGTCATTCGGAGAACCATTTCGAATCAGTCCTGCGCGAATGATGTATTCGCGACTGCATCGAGCCGTGTGTCATACTAATGCCACCTGTGATAAGCTGCAAGAAGCAATCGTACGTAACATGTCGGCGGAGCAAAAGGAAACATGGTGCGGTTCAGACACAAACTGTATGTCCCGCTCAACATTCAGCAAAGCATTACTAATGCCACAACAATATTCTGATCAAGCTATTGCTCCCAGCACAGATGCTTTGTGGGCTCGCAATTGGGTTTTTTGCCCACATCACACAAGCGAACAGAAACAGTGTTCTGGGTCGGTGGACAAAGCCACGTGGTTGAATGCCTCTCTTCGGCAGCAAGCTTGTGCTGTTGCAATGAACGCTGTGACAAGAGAAGATCGGGCTCCCGTACATTTTTGTTTGTTGAATGCTGATACTGAAGAACTGTGTTCCAAACTTGTGCAATGGAGAGAAGACGTTCGCAGCATTCTCTGTGAGGCTGCTGGATTGTGTCCAAGCACAGACTTCTTTTACTTCCCTGGCATGTTCAATATGCATGAGCAAGAGTTTGTATATGATTCAGTGACTCGTTTCTATGTGCAGGATACTCAGCAGCAGTGTTACGAAAATACAATGTCAGCAAACGGCGATGTGGAACAATGCACACCGGCCACGGCGTTGTTGTATGCTGAGTCCAACAAGCCCGCGTGCTTCATCGGCAACGCAGAGTCAGCGCAAGTTCAATCCAATGCCATCTTTATGCAAGACTGTGCGTCCGTCAGCATTGAACCATTTGTAGTCATAACACAGCAACTGCGAACTATCAAACAAATGCTGCTGCTCATCGTATACCACTCTTTGCGCATACAGTGGCAGCTGGCACACGTGCTGGTGGCTGTTATAATTGACCAAGTTACTGATTACACACAAACAACGACAGACGTTGTGCGATCGGCAGCGACTAAGCTGCTGCGCGAAGTCGTGGCATTTGTGCAATCCATATCAAAACTGTTTGATGTCCTGAAGCAAAGCGTCGTGGCTTTAATCTATTCACGAGGCATAGGCGGCTGGCTGAAAAAAACCATTGAAGTGATATGTCAAATAGTTGAGTGGCTGCATAATATAGTTTGGGCAGAGTTTGTTTGTCCAATGATGAAATTTATACTAGATTTTGCCACTTCAATCAACAATTTTTTACAAGAGCTTGTCAAAACAATTGGCAGCATTCCTGGCGTTCCTACGCAATGGGCAGAAAATATTTTGCTTATTTTGGAAACTATTTTACTTTCTGTGCAGGATTTCTTGAAAGATTGTTCACAAAAAGAGTTCAGCTGCACAGATGACTCGTCGGGTATACCTGCGGCAGAACGCACAGGCGCCTTGCCAATGCCAACGCGGTGTTGGTCAACTTACCTGACATTTTTTGGAGACAATCAACAATTGCAATGTACAGCTGCTGACACATGTCGGGCACAAGGTGCGCTGGGTTTGAGTGCGTCTGAATATATAGTTTGTGGCCGGTGTCCCAAACTAGATAATAATAATATACGTGATTACGGCTGTGACGCACTTACAAAACTATGTTCATGTGCTGTACCCATTTTACACACGTCACATTGCAGCAGCAACGAAGACTGTTTGATTGCAGATGCCGAAACTTCCTGTAAGTTAATCAAGAACGACCTGACATTGTCCAAAACCACAATTCTATGTGACGAATGCCAGTACCAACGCACATGTCTGCATGATGTTGTAACAGGGCTTGGCACATGCGCTTGTGGATTTCAACGGACCCCTTTCCAAACATGCACGGCCGCAGACGTTACTAGTCAAAATGCCATCACTTTAATGTACAATAATTTGTGCTTGTATTCAATGAGCAGAGAGTGGTTGACTTTTCAAACAGAACTTACCATCCCGTGTCAAGATTTGGATGCGACTTCTGGTACTTGTGCGTGGGTACCAGATTTGCAAAAGTATTTAGTTCGCGGATATCGTACAACTGGGCGTCGTTTACTGCAAGCAGAATCAGTGCCGCCTGATGTGTTTTATGAAACTTTAGATCCTCTATGTCGTGACGCTTTGGCGATGCCACAGCTATCCCATACTAGACAGGCATGTCGAAAAGCATATCTCGACAGTGTCGCAACTTTGACACAACTAGATCTACAGGAGCACATACACGCATGTGCGCTGTGTAGTTTGTCTGACTTGAAAGAGAGTATTGTTTCACATCCTTTGATTTGGATTCACGTTGCCACGCGACCAAAAGTAATGATGCAAATGGTTAAGCGCCATGGTATACTACAAGAATTTATCAGCTTTTGCACAGCAGTGTATCACTCTCTACACACAGTGCATCAGTTGTTGCATGACGAAAACGGCACCGAATTGTTTTACTTTGTGCACAACACGACAACCAACATCAGTTCTGTTGTGATTGACGAAAAAATTGTACCCAAGCACATCGTTTACGCAATATATCGCCTACAAAACTCATTCCCGACACGTCCATCGACACCATTGTCAGGCAGTGCAAAAACACAGACAAACAACACAAATAGTACTGTGAGCTCTTCTTTGCACAACCGACAGCTTTTGTTTTTCCGAGAGTTGATCAAGTCCGTGCACACTGGAGTGCAACAGGGCTGGGAGCAAGCCGACCGCCTGAATGACAACTTTGTATCTGGCGTATCTTTGATGCACAACTACAAGTACGTTCCCAGTGCTGATGGGCAAGAGTTTTCAACGATACAGTGGCCACCTTACAATGCTGACGCTGGAGAACAAACCTGCTCAGAGCTTGCTGATTTGCTCAACATATCAATTCGGGTGGCCAATGGCATGCTGCTTGGTCTTTTGACATTGACAAGTCAACGCGACTCTATACAAGCAACACCAGCGTCTTCTTTACGAAAAGCTTGGCCAAGTCTCGAGCAGCCGACCGGTGAATATGCCGTTCCAGCACAATTACTGCAATGGAATCAAACGAATCAAAACAACAGCGACCCTGTAGTGACAGTGACAATAGACGCTCTCGACTGGGTGTTTACATCCATTGGCTTTGATCCAGTGGACGCGTACAATTTGTTCTATTCTCTGGCAGTAGTCGCGAGAGACTCGTTTGAATGTCCATACGAAGCCGTGCAGAGCTGTAGCCACTGGCGAGTTCGCTTGTGGCAAGGTTTTATTATTGTCACGTTTTGGTTCAGCATAGTGTCTTTTGTGATGCGAATTTTTGGAATTTCATTTGCATCTCAATTCTTGCTTCCGTTGCACACGCTGGCGTTGCTGCGACTATGCTACGGGTTTACATGGACTTGCTTTCCCATGATACCCATCTGCGCTTGGCAAGATTTTGCCGAATCATTTGACACTGTGTTTCCTTTGCAAATCTTGATCCCGGATGAACTCAAGCATACCTCAGCTGAGTGTGTGTATGCTGTGCTGAAACCCAGTACAGGGTGTGAAGATTACAACAAGATAACCACCGGTGTTGTGGCTTCGAACACCACACACTGCATGTTGTTGTCAAAATACCCCAGCGCAGAGTGTCTCAAGACATGCAGAGATGCTCCTTTTGAATATGAGTCTGTGCTGGACGTCATTGCATGGGCCATTGCCGAAATTGGAAATTGGGCTGTGAAGTACTTTTCAAACAATGCGCATCGGGTGCCGTTTTTTGACGATGAAGCATTTGTGTTGAATTTGGTCGACCGCGTTAACCAGCTGGACCGTGGCAAGGCAAGTTTGATCCGAGCACACCGCATTTGCGCTGTGCTGTCGTCGTACATGCTCATCCCGTACATTTTGTTTTTCTTGGTGGCCTTGGCATATGTCATGACGCTTGTGCAGCTGCTTGGTGCGCAACTATACCCCTTCATTCTGTGCACGACCAGTCTGTTCGCCGCGGTAACAGTTCGAGATGATGCGGCCAATGAGCAGGACGACGAATACGTGAACAGCCGAAACGACGACGCGGAATTCGAATCCGGTACCACAGAACCCACTTAAGCCAGCACCTAAGCCAAAATCGCGAACTACGGCCACGCAACAATGCGAATCGTTTTGGTTGTCAAAAAAATCCAAAATCGAAAAAAAAAATCCAAAACCGAAAAAAAAAATCCAAAAATCGAAAAAAAAAATACACGAGACGAAAATAAAACTCGCAGCCTGTAGGCCGGCAGCTAAAGGGCTGCGACAAATGCATGCCACCATGCCTTGAGCGATGCAAAGCTCCTTGATGCCAGCCGTGCATTTGGACATTCCTGTCCAGTTGAATCGGTATGGGTATGCAGCCGGATTGGCCGAAGCGCTGTTTCTAGGGCATCTAACATCAGCAGGCCGTGACAGCATCTTTTACACAATGGGCACATCGGATCTGGATGAGACTGAGCTGTTTCACGTGAAGCAACGACTTTTGGGCGTTGGCGAAGACACGAAGTGGCACTTCTCGCAGACGTGCATTGCCAGAATCGTGGACAGAGTGCAGAACAACAAGCAGCAGGCGTTTCTGAAGATTGTATCTGTGCTTTCGAACCAAAACATCAGACTGCGTGTGCACGGGGATCCAATGTTGCTGTGCGCAGAAACCTTTTCGGAGCATTACGACACAGTGCATGCGCAATGGAAACAACCTGAAGCAAACGCAGACCAAGACGGCTGTGTTGTCTTCATTGTAAGCAAGATGCAACGTTACGTGAGTTCGGCAATGCATGAGTGTGTGCTATGGACTCACCCATATGTGACTATTCGTTTGCTACATTGCATTCTCGTGAACATGAACCCATCGTTTACGGCTGTGCAAGCAAAAAAGGATACAGCAGCTTGCAGGGGGGTGGACTTTGTGCTCACAGCGTTTGTGCTGCTGTGCTACGAAAAGCTTTTGGAGCACCACACCTTTGACATGGACAGTTTGAAGCATCTTTCTGGCATGATGCTGAACACAACGGGGCGTGTGTTTCAAAACATGTTGGACATTTGCCTACACATGAGCAGTTCACGATCGCTCTGGATGCAAGAACATCAGGCAAGCACCATCGCCATCGCTGCCAAGATAACGCAAGTCTGGGACGTTGCTTTTTTCCCGACCGCAAGCTTATGGCATCCACTTTGCCTTGACGTGCCGTGGGTGTCATTTGGTATCCGAGACAAAGAGATCTCGTTGCAAATAGACCTGACGCACATGCACTTGATTGGCTCGCCGTTGGCTCGAGTTTACCGCCTTTGGCTGTTTGGCGCGCAAAGTGTTTGCAAGCGTGGACGCAATGTGTATCAAACAATGTTGCAAGTGGCCAGCACAAAAATGCCGGAAGGCTTTAGCAACGTCATGCCTGCAGGATCCTCTGCCTCCTCTTCATCGGCCTCATCGTCCATGACCTTCTTGGGCTTTTTATTGTATCAACTATACAACATCATGGCCCTCGAGCAAAGATACAGCACAACGATGATGACAGCACAGTGCAAACGCCATCTCAATCGCGGACACCTGCAAATTGTTTCACAACAAGTGCATTTGATCTGTTGCTTGCTCTTTCCATACTTCAGCATTAACAAACCTGTTGATTACGTCAGACTCGACGACACGGGCGACGGTGTCTCCTGCAAAGTTTTCAGAAAGCAGATAAAGGCTATCATCAAGCAAGACGTTGGGCCCATGGCTGCGGAAATTGCGACTAATCTCAAGACCGTCACCCAGTGCATTGAATCGTTGGGTGTCGGCAGGAGCGTTGCTGCATTCTCTGCGTTGCACAACGATGAAAACGTCGATATGCTTCGGCTACTCACCGAATACCTGGAGCAAGTTATTGCTTAGTTATTGCTCAGCACCCTCACGCATAATCCGGCCTCAGCAAATCTGCTAATTGTTTGTGTGCCAGCAGCAAGCCGTTGCCGTTTTCGCGTTGGTAGAATCGTGCCAACTCACTCTTAATGCAGACCAGCTGTGTATCTTGTTTCGTTGATATTGTGGCCAGGATTGCTCGCAGGCCGGTAATTTCCTCAGGCAGAAAGCAGGCATGGTAAATGTTGTAGCTCTTGGCCACTTGCGTTACCAGGCGTTGCAAGATTCGCTTGTCGCATTTGTTTTCGTCGTACCATTCGAGGCACATCATGAACCAGAGAAGGTTTTGCATTGGCAGCGGCGGCACTGGCAGTGCTTTGCGTCGTTCAACCCAGTGAAAGCAACACATGCAAGTGCAAATCCATGTTTCGCGGTCGTCGCTAGTGAAAGCAGCTGTGGTCGTGTTGAGCAGATTTTGAGAATAGGTCAGGATAGTATCATCGATAGTTGCTGTGTGTTGTTTGTCCAAAATGTCTTGTACGTAATCAGAATGCACAAACTTGTGCACTTGCATATCTTCATTGCCACAGAAAAAACAGGTATGCTTCATCGTGGCATGTGTTGATGTCAAGTGTCAAACGCTCGCATGCGCAAAGTCTCTAGCGTATATCAAAGCAAATTTGGTTGAATTTGCTTAAATTTGATTAAATTTGATTAAATTTGATTAAATTTGGTTAAATTTGATTAAATTTGATTAAATTTGATTAAATTTGACTGAATTTGATCGAGTTCGTGAGAGTGAGATTCAATTCGATTTGAGGCTTAAAAAAACTATATAAACGCACCTGAAGGTGTGCGCATTTTAACGACTGTATCATGCCTGGAAACAGCACGAAGGCAGTATCTCCAACGTCTGCTAGTGACGGCAAGATCAAGAAGAAGACCAATACAAGACCAGTAGGCCGTCCTCACAGACGCCTGCCTGCTGCCAAGCTACAGACACGTATCCAGGACCTGCGCAAAAAAATTCACGTGCAGACAGCTCGTACGACGCTACTCAAAGACAGATTGGAAGTGTATGAACGTGAATCCACGATCAGAGAAACCGAAGTCATTGCCGTAGAGTAGGCCGTAGAGTAGGCCAACTCTACTACTCTTTGCCTGTATGGCCCGCAAGTTAAACAAGAATTTAAAAACGCGTTCAGCTGCCAAACAGCCGATATGTGGGTTGTGGGCTGCTGCTCGCTGCTGTGGCATTCGCCTTAACAGCGCCAAAAAAATTCAAGACTTTCGTGACATGCTCTTGAATAACAAAGTCATATCGCGTGGTGGTAACTGGGTGGGTGGCACAACCGACGCCGAAAGAATGCAGATTTGTGTTTTTTTAGGTTGTTCTGTCACTGACGTCTTCAAAGACTTGATTCAAAAACGAGGAATTGGCAAGACGATCACAGTCAAGTCTCTGTTGACATCACGTGAGTTTTTTCAAACTCGCAGACAGTATATGCTTCTTGTTGATCAGCATGTTCTGTATGTACGCACTAACAAAATGAAGCGCAAGCTGTGGGTTGCTGATCAGCGAGGCAAACCCATGCGAGTTGCTCGCAAAAATCAAACAGTTGCTGACAAGGAATTAACAACTATGCTGAATAAGCATGTGGTTTCTGTGTGGGCCGTCGATCAAAATTCAACTGTTTGATTTTAATACATAATTTAATACATAATAAATTGTATGTTAACAACTGGTCTTCATTATACAATACCCATGTCCTTCCAATGTGTCCAAATCAAAGCAGGGTCTCTACCTACTGGCATGCGGGCATGTGCAAATTGCCGTAAAATCAAACGCAATGTGAACAGACTAGCTACATACAAACCAACTCCAGATGCCGTGACAGCTTGCAAGCACGTCCTGAGCTGTTGCATGCAAAACTGCATCACAAATATCGCCTGTACAATATTGTTTATTATCAAACACACCTGCGAATTTCTTCATGTTCAGACCTCAGGCAACGTGGCCAAATCTACAGCATAATACTTGATTACTGCCGCATACGTAGTGAACACGGGAGCTTCTTTTTCGTCCGCGCCAATGGCCAGCATGAAGCTTCCTTTGACGTGCGAATTCGCATGTTGCAAAAGCACATGGTCATTGTTGACAGCATCCATGGGTACAAATCTCAAGTCGTTTGACGTCACAGCGTAATTCTTGACCAAGTAATCTCGAAAAGAGTTACAGTAGATGCTGTAAGCTTGCTTGACCCAGGCCTCATCCGGATCGCGTGCTGACAGCCTGTCAGACTCTACTAGAAACGTAGAGTAGTGGCACGACATGTTGGCGTGTAGCTTTGTCAACGCTTTTGTTTTGTTTTCCACCAGCTCGTCCTTGGAAAGAAACGCATGCGCATGCGCTAAATGCATGCCAATGATTGCTTGATTGAAGAGGTCAAAACTAGACCCTACTGCTTCCTCGCCTTCGCCGTTCCGTACCATGATTGGCAGCGGTGGGAATGGCAGGTTGGCTATGACCATGGATGCAAAGGCGTGGAGGCCATGCTGTGTGCACAGATGGTCTTCAATTGTTGGTGGTAAAGCATTTGCGTTTGCCATGCCGGCAGCTTGCTGTGTTGTGTATTCAGAGTAAGAATATTTTTTTTGGCATATTTAGGATTGTACCAATTATGTATCAGTACATATACGGGAGTACTGATGTGCGGTTTGCTCAATCACGAATGGAAAATTTGCTAAAAACAAAAGATTATGATGAAGTATATCGTGCAGAATTACACGAGACCATTGCAGAAATCAAAGACGTTGTTTTCAGGAGTCAAGATTTGAGAGTGCGAGAACATGCCACAA
>MDTG01336052.1_pt1 | contig 12884 bp, 10 predicted proteins | sample 811421 | NCBI WGS metagenome assembly MDTG01 (sample SAMN05326645, study PRJNA326480) | marine metagenome | isolation source: seawater | place: Pacific Ocean: South East | collected 2011
GTCGATGAAAACATCGCCGGCAGAGGGTTCAACAAGGCGGTTGATCAGGCGGATCAAGGTTGATTTGCCCGACCCTGAAAGGCCCATGAGGACAAATATCTCGCCTTCCTCAACGCTGAACGACACATCGCTCACACCAATGACTGATTCTTTTTCAGCAAGAATCTTGTCTTTGCTCCAGCCTTGCTTGAGCAGTTCGATTGCTTCTTGTTCATTCTGGCCAAAAACCTTGTAGAGATTTTTGACTACGATTTTTCCAGACTGCATGGGAGGTTCCCCTTCAGTAGACATCCAAATCAGTTATCGCTGCCCGCACTACGCCGAGGCGTCTGCGAGCGATGCCGACTGTTAGTGTCTGTTGGGTTAACTGTATTCATGGGATTGCGACGCGTTATGCAGGGCCGGGATACCAATCGCTGCAGCCACGCCATCAGAACTGCGCCATGCTCCCTTCCGGGGTATGGGCGTTGTGAAAACATGTAGTTGCAGCATTCGTATCTCGTGTCTTTGCAAACCGCTATGCAAACCCTATGGCAGTATTATCAAGCTCAATCCATCGGTGAATGTGCACCCCATCCTGGGGTTCATACCTTCAAAATTTCGTCCCATTTACATTCCGAACGGGAGTTCGGTGGGACGGTCAGCGCTCGCTGATTTTCGATTTGGGCGTTTTTACACCCAATGTCTGGCTGTATAAAAAATGACCAGATCGAAAACGGCTGACTCGACTAAATTGTCTGCAAATTGCTGCGTTTTCCCGCATGCAAATCCGACGTGTTGGGCCCTGACAAAATGTCTGCCGGGTAGAACCTTAGCAGACTTTCTGCGCTCGGGTCTAAGGCTGTAAGCCGCGCCGGCTGTGGATTTCAGCCTGTGCTAACGGCTAAGGCTAGGTCTCATGGGGGCTGCGGCGGAATCGAAAAAAATTGAATTTTTTTCGATTCGAAGGGTATTCGACTGCACTTTTCAGGGTTTTTTATTGAATGATCGAACAAAAAACATAGCTACTGCTTAGGCCAACTGAAGGTAAAAAATCCGATGACTTTTTCGGATAGATCGCTGTAGCCATTTCTATCTGTTTGGTTGTTTTTTGAACAGCTAAAAGGCGTCGTTTGAGCTCGATTTCAGCATGCATGGTTTACTCAATGCTCAAGTTCGTTGCGAATCATCGCCTACAGTGAGTAAGTGCTAGTTTATTCATGCGCGCTGTTAATGCACCTCAGAAGATCAACCCGTACAAGGCCAGTTACTTATGCTCTGTGATTTTTTCCGTAGTCGCGCAATCCCAGCGGCCGCTCTTTTGCTGAGTAGCTCTGTGTGCTGGGCTAACTCGCAAAACAGCAAGGAGGTGCAGAGCCAGAAGCTGGCAGAAGACCCGACCAAGGTTGTTACTCAAATAGGCTTTGGTTACACCGACGAGCTGAAAATTTCCGGTTCGCTGAGTCTCGATCCGGTGAAGAAGATCAATGCCAGCGTCAATCACGATGCCAGTGAGTGGCGTTTGGGTGGCTCATGGTTATTCGATCTCGGCATCCTCAATTTCAGCTTCAGCAAAAAAGAGTTCGACACCGGCAACGATCAGACCAGTTACAGCGTAGGCACCTTTATCCCGTTGAGCGCGTTCGGCATTGAGCCGTATGGCTGGCAGATTTTCCCGATGGCCGGCGTCTCCTACAACGAAGGCAATACGGTTTGCGAAGTGAGCAGCGGCCAGTGCGGCACTGTCGACCCGTTTGGTCAGGACTTCGTGACGCTGGCGACCACCAGTACCGGCGCCTACCTCGGGGCGTTTTCGATCAAGCCGCTCAGCGATAAATGGACCCTGCTGGCGTTTGCCGTCGGCTCGGTTGGTACCGACAGCTACTCGGGTCACTTCCTTGGCGCTGGTGTGGGCTACCGCTTCACTCAACAACAGTCGGTGAGTACCTACGCCTACACGCAGGACAACACCTACGGCACGGATTCACAGCTTGGCCTCGCGTATCGCTATCAATTCGAATAGCGCCGCGCCAACTGCGAGCGAAACCTGAAAACAACAACGCCCCTCGATGCAGGGGCGTTGCTGTTTAAACGGCATAACCAGCGCTGAGTCGCGTTAGCGCAGAGTTCTCGATACGCCTGCTAAAACTCAGGCTCCAGTCGTGCTTACTTGAGCCACTCGGCCACGCGTTCCGGGTTGGCCTTGATCCAGTCTTTGGCAGCTTCGGCAGGCTCAGCGCCTTCGCGAATTGCCAGCATCACCGAGCCGACTTCTTCACCGCTCCAGGAAATCTTCTTGAGGAAGGCGGCCGCATCCGGGGCTTTGGTTGCCAGCGCCGGGTTGGCGACGGTGTCTACGTGCTCGTCATCACCAAAGACCTTTTTCGGGTCTTCGAGAAAGCGCAGCTTCCACTTGGCGAACATCCAGTGTGGAATCCAGCCGGTGACCACAATCGCGCTCTGGTCTTTCTCTGCGCGCGCCAGTGCGGTTGCCATGCCCGGACCTGAGCTTGGCATCAGTTTCACGTCGAGGTTGTACTGCTTGATGGCATCTTCAGTGCGGCGCATAACCCCGGCACCGGCATCAATACCGGTAATTTTGCCGTCGATGTCTTTGCTGTACTCGTTCAGGTCTTCAATGCTTTTCGCGGCGAAGTAGTCCGGCACGATCAGGCCGATCTTGGCGCCTGCGTAGTTGGTGCCGAGCACCTCAACTTTGTTTTCAAACTTCTTGAAGTACTCGCCGTGAGTGGTCGGAAGCCAGGCGGAGAGGGTTACGTCGAGGTCGCCACGGGCAACGCCCTGCCACATGATCGCGGGCTCTACCGCTTGCAGTTTGACGCTGTAACCAAGCTTGCTCTCAAGCACCTGAGCCGCCACGTTACTGACCGCGACGCTGTCGTCCCAGCCGTTAACGAAGCCGATTTTAAGCTCGGGCTTGTCTGCCGCCATTGCCGTGGTCATGCCAAGGGCCAGTACCGCAGCGCTCAGGCCTTGAAGATAAAACGATTTGAGTTTACCCATAGGATCTTGCTCCATCTGTGAGAGTGGCAGTTGTTATAGGTGGTTCGGCTCGTTCTGGTTGCGTGCCTCGTTGCTGCTTAATGGGCTGCTTAGTGCAATTGGCACCGACGATGCCCGGGTTTTGGGTGATGCGCAGGCGTCACCCTCGGTAGTCATTGAGCGCGTGTGCTTACATGCCGATGAATTTCTTCACCGCTGCAGCGCCATCCTGACCGTCGAATGTGCTGACCCCGGCCAGCCATTTGTCGAGGGCTTCCGGGTGGGCTTTGATCCAATCCTTGGCCACTTCGGTCGGGTTCTGTTTATCGAGAACTTTCTCCATCAACTGGCTTTCGATCTCGACTGAGAACTGCAGGTTGTTGAGCAGGGTGCCCACGTTGGGGCAGCGCGCTTCGTAGTCCGGTGAGACCACGGTGTAGACCTTGGCCGCGCCGTAATCCGGGCCAAACACATCGTCACCGCCGGCCAGGTAAGTCAGGTCAAACTGGGTGTTCATCGGGTGCGGAGCCCAGCCCAGAAAAACCACCGGCTTGTTCTGCTTAACTGCGCGTTGTACCTGAACCAGCATGCCCGCTTCGCTGGACTCGACCATGCGGAAGTCACCCAGACCGAACTGGTTGCCTTTGATCATCTTCTCGATCAGCAGGTTGCCGTCATTGCCCGGTTCGATGCCGTAGATCTTGCCGTCGAGTTGATCCTTGAACTTGGCGATGTCCTGAAAACTTTTCAGGCCCGCATCGGCGGCATAGGTCGGCACGGCGAGGGTGTACTTGGCGCCTTCAAGATTGGCCTTGGGCAGTACTTTTACCCCGTCGTCCTTGAGGAACGGTTCGATCACCGCGTCCATCGACGGCGCCCAGTAGCCAAGGAACACGTCGATCTGCTTTTTCTTCACGCCGGTGAAGGCGATAGGCACCGAGGCGAGGATTTTGCGCGGCTGATAGCCAAGGCCTTCGGTCAGGGCCATGGCGACGCCGGTGGTGGCTGAAATATCTGCCCAGCCGATTTCGGCGAATTTGACCTGTTTGCAACTGGCCGGCTCGGCCGCCCAGACACTTGGCGTCAGCGCGCATGCAAGCAGGCCGATAGCTGCGAGTTTGTTGATCGTATTCATCTGCAGTTCCCTAGTCTCAGTTCAAAATAGGCTTATTGGCTTTGTAGTTTTGCGCTCAGCCAACTGACCAGACTGCTGCGATTGGTCGCATGGCGCGGGGTGCCGAAACTCTCGGTAATGCGGTCGAGAATGATTGCCAGCAACACCACCGCCATGCCGCTCTCGAAACCAAGGCCGATGTCGAGGCGCTGAATACTGGCGAGCACGTCATTACCCAGGCCGCCGGCGCCGACCATCGAGGCAATAATCACCATCGACAGGGCCATCATGATGGTCTGGTTCACCCCGGCCATGATCGACGGCATGGCATTCGGCAACTGCACTTTGAACAACAGTTGGCGGTTGTTGCAGCCGAACGATTGCCCGGCTTCGACAATCTCTTTATTGACCTGACGAATGCCCAGACTGGTGAGGCGCACGGCAGGCGGCATGGCGAAAATAACCGTGGCGATGATGCCGGGCACGCGGCCAAGGCCGAAGAGCATGGCGGCGGGGATCAGGTAGACGAACGCCGGCATGGTTTGCATGAAGTCGAGAATGGGCCGGATGATCATCGCCACACGCTCGCTTTTGGCCGCCCAGATGCCCAGCGGCACGCCGAGGATCAAGCTGATTAAAGTGGCCGAGAATGTCAGCCCGAGGGTGACCACGGTCTGCTCCCAGAAGCCGGTCATCACGATCAGGGCAAATGAGATGGCGGTGAACACGGCAAAGCGCACGCCGATACGCCAGATGCCCAGCGCCACGAAAATCGCGATCAAGAGCCAGGCGGGCGGGAACATCAGCACCGCCTCAATGCCTTCCGAGAAGCCGCTGACCACCTGGCCGATGCTGTCGAAGGCGCCGCTGTAGTTGTCGAGCAGGTGCTGGACTACGTCATTCACCCAGCTGCCGAGATCAAGTTTTTTATCGCTCATGTCAGTCTCCCTGCATGCGGGTCAGAAGGCGGCCTTTGCTGATTGCCCCGCAATAGAAGCCCCCTTCGTCCATCACCGGAATCGGCCCTTCGTTATCGACCAGGCGCTCAATCACCTCGCTCAGCGGCAGGTCTTCGGGGATGCAGTCGATGTGTTTGAGCACCTTGGCATCCAGGCTGTGGGGTTGGCCGTCTTCGACCAGCAGGGCGATTTTTTCCAGGCTGATCGAGCCTTTGAACTTGTTGAACTCGTCAACGACGAAGGCGTAATGCTTGTCCATGTCCTGCAACTGCTGGCAGACCATGAGCGCATCCGGTGCCTGACCGTTGTGTACGAACAGCGGCACGCTGTCGGCCTTGAGCTGGCCGGCGGTGAGGTAGCGATTGGTGTCTACGGTATCGAAGAAGTTACGCACGTAATCGTTGGCGGGGTTGTCGACCAGCTCTTGCGGCGTACCGACCTGAATAAGCTTGCCGCCTTCCATGATGCCGATGCGGTTACCGATGCGCATGGCTTCTTCAATATCGTGGGAAACAAAGATGATGGTGCGCCGGTGGGTCTTTTGCAGTTCGAGCAGAACGTCCTGCATTTCCCGGCGCTTGAGAGGGTCGAGGGCCGAAAACGCCTCGTCCATGATGATCATTGACGGGTTGACCGCCAGAGCGCGGGCCAGGCCAACGCGTTGTTGCATACCGCCAGAAAGCTCATGAGGATGTTTCTGCGCGAAGGTGTCGAGGCCAACTTGCTTGAGCACTGTCATCGCGCGTTCTTCGCGCTCTTTGCGGCCAACCCCGGCAACCTCCAGGCCGAAGGCGGCGTTGTCGAGAACGGTACGTGAAGGCATTAACGCGAAAGATTGGAAGACCATGCTCATGTCGCGGCGGCGTAACTCGATCAACTGCGCCTTGGGTAGTTTTGCGACGTTCTGACCATCAATGAATACATCGCCGCTGCTGGGCTCGACCAGACGATTAATAAGTCGGATGAGCGTTGACTTCCCCGAGCCGGAAAGCCCCATCAAAACAAAAATCTCGCCCTCTTCAACGCTGAATGAAACATCGCTTACACCAATTACAGAGCCCTTTTCAGCCAGTATCTTGTCTTTACTCCAGCCTTCTTTTAGCAGGTCGATCGCTTCTTGTTCGTTTTGGCCAAAAACCTTGTAGAGGTTCTTGACCACAATTTTTCCAGACTGCATGGGAGTGTTCCCCTTCATAAGACAATCAGATCAGTTACGCGGAACACTGCTTCAGCCCGGAAGGGTTACAGAGTGATGCCGACTGTTCGTGCCTGTTTGGGTTTACGTGGTTGCGGAATCTGGTCTGCATGGGGCCGCTTGGCGCTGGATGCCTCGAATACCACCCACGCATCGCCCGTGCCGCAACAGCGCTTGGCGAGTACGAGGTCGTGAGCGAATCAACCGTTTATGCCGTGCAGCAATATGCGTGGCAAATCCTCTGGCAGTGTTGTGAAACCCAGTCCCTTGGGCGAACACATCTCAAACCGAGATGCGCGTACATCCGAATTTTCTTGTTGGGCAGGCTCATTCAAGTGACACCTGCGCGTATTTTTTTCGGTCCGGGATTGATGAGTCCCAGTCTGTTGCTTAACCGCTGGCAACAGCGACGAAATCGGCTGACTCAACGATATAGCCTTCCGGTTGGCGCAATTGTCGGTTTACGACTCTGACGTGTTATGGGGCGACATGCTGCCGCGCATTTTTTGCGCAATAACCGCACTGACTGGCCTCGGCAAACGCTGCAGGCCCCTGAAATCGGGCCTTGAGCAATGCCAGTGGAAATTGCAGGCGAGAGAAGGGTGCTTGTCGAGTGCTTCGGCTGCGCTGTAGCTCGCTGTTTTTGAGTGGGTTTTTAGTGATTTCTGGCGATTCTGGACTGTGTTTGTGCAAAGACACGCGCCCCGAAAAACAGCTTAACCGCACGGTTTGTTCGGTGTTGCACCGTGCAACACAGGGCAATTTCGCTATCTTTATCGGCCCTTGGGGCAGGGCTGAGTGCTGCAAGTTTTATCGTCGTGACGGCTTTAAGCACGAGCAAGTCGGTGTCAGACGTCAGGCCCTGACTGAAATATTGATGATGGCCAGCACACACGCGCCCATTGAGGAATCCGTCATGGCTATCAGCGTATTTGACCTGTTTAAGATCGGCATCGGCCCCTCCAGCTCCCACACCGTCGGCCCCATGCGTGCTGCCGCGCTGTTTGTGGGGGCTCTTCGCGAGCGCCGCATGCTTGAGCGAGTGGTGCGGGTGGAAGTGCGTTTGTACGGTTCCTTGTCGGCAACCGGTATTGGTCATGGCAGCGATAATGCAGTCGTCATGGGCTTGATGGGCGAGTGGCCCGATACGATTGTTCCTTTCCAGGTGTTGCCGCGCATCGAGACGCTCAAGCAAAGTCGCAAGTTGGCCTTGGGCGCGGGGCCGGAGATTGCTTTTGACTGGCAGCGCGACTTGCTGCTGCTCGATGAAAATCTGCCTTATCACCCCAACGCACTTACGCTCACAGCTTTTGCCAGCGATGAATATGAACTCCTGAGCAACACCTATTATTCGGTCGGCGGCGGCTTTGTGGTCGATGCCGAGCAAGCGGCCAGCGGCGTGCTGGATCAGGATGTAACTGAGCTTCCCTATGATTTTTCCAGCGCGGCGGAGTTACTCGATCTTTGCCAGCGCCACAATCTGCGGGTGAGTGAGCTGATGCTGGCCAATGAAAAGGCCTGGCGCAGTGAAGCTGAAATCCGCAGTTCGCTGCTGACGTTGTGGCAGGCCATGCGCGATTGCGTCGAACAAGGCCTGCGCCATGAAGGGATTTTGCCTGGCGGCCTGAATGTTCAGCGCCGCGCCGCCAAGCTTCACCGCAGCCTGCTTGAACTGGGCAAGCCCAACGTAATCGGCTCGACGCTCTCGGCCATGGAGTGGGTCAACTTGTTCGCCTTGGCCGTTAATGAGGAAAACGCCGCGGGTGGACGCATGGTGACGGCGCCCACCAACGGCGCAGCCGGGATTATCCCGGCGGTGCTGCATTACTACATGCGCTTCAATCCGGATGCCTGTGAAGACGATGTAATCAATTACCTGCTCAGCGCAGCGGCGATTGGCATCCTCTGCAAAAAGAACGCGTCGATTTCTGGGGCAGAGGTTGGTTGTCAGGGCGAGGTGGGTTCGGCCTGCGCAATGGCGGCCGCCGGGCTTGCGGAAATCCTCGGGGCAACTCCCGAGCAGTTGGAGAACGCGGCTGAAATTGGCCTGGAACATAATCTCGGGCTTACCTGTGATCCTGTCGGCGGGCTGGTGCAGGTGCCGTGCATCGAACGCAATGCGATTGCTGCGGTGAAGGCGATCAATGCCGCGCAAATGGCCTTGCGCGGCGATGGCAAACACTTCATTTCCCTGGACCGGGTGATTCGCACCATGCGCGACACCGGCGCCGATATGCATGACAAATACAAGGAAACCTCACGCGGCGGGCTGGCGGTCAGCGCAATCGAATGCTGAGTCAGCAAGGGCGTGCCTGATTTGGGTGCAGCGGTTTGCAGTTGCCACCTGCTGGCGCGCGATCGCTTTAATAAACGGCTGTTTGTTACTGGTGCGGAACGGATTTGAGAACCGGTGACAAACAGCTGTTTTAATCCTGCTACCAATCATCACAAACCCCGTGGCTCAAGGGTTTTCCGGTCGTTTTCCGATCAGTCATGTCGTGAACAGAATCGCCGCTTGTCGGGCCTTGCGAGGCGGACTATTTTTTTTTGAACGGCCAATCAATTTAGGCATGACCTTTGCTCTTTTGATCGGTGTTCGGTCCGGTCATTCAAATGCCCGACCATCACAATAAAACGGGTCACGATGTGCTGCATGCGGTGCAACTGTCAGGCTGAAAATAGAGACTGAAACTATTTCCGCCGACCTTTGATCTTCGCACCCAGTTGCGTCGGACGAATCCAAGAAAAGCCGCTGAACGGCTTAATGACGTGCTTGCGTGAGGGTTCCATCAAATGTCGCAGTCTACTCAAGAGGCTCAGCCTCTAAATCGCGTACCTCAGACTATCGGCTTTCTGCTGCTCGACAACTTCACCCTGATTTCCCTCGCGTCAGCGATTGAGCCATTGCGCATGGCCAACCAGCTTTCCGGTAAAGAATTGTATCGCTGGTTCACGCTGACCCAGGCCGGCGGAGCGGTATCGGCCAGTGACGGGCTGACGATCACCCCCGATGCTTCCCTTGCCAACGCGCCCAAGCTGGACGCGGTGATTGTGTGTGGCGGCGTGGATATTCAGCACAGCGTGACCCGCGAGCACTTGCAATGGCTGCAAATGATGGCGCGCCAGGGGCGTCGCATGGGCGCCGTGTGTACTGGCAGTTGGGCGTTGGCCAAAGCGGGTTTGCTCGATGGTTTCGATTGCAGCGTGCACTGGGAATGCCTGGCCTCGATGCAGGAAGCCTTCCCGCGTGTGGCGATGAGCACGCGGCTGTTTTCCATCGACCGCAATCGCAATACTTCATCGGGTGGTACCGCGCCGATGGACATGATGCTGCACCAGATTGGTCGCGAGCATGGCCGTGAATTACCCGCGGCAATCAGCGAGATGTTTATCTACGAGCGCATCCGTAACGAGCAGGATCACCAGCGCGTGCCGCTCAAACACATGCTTGGCACCAATCAGCCAAAGCTGCAGGAAATTGTGGCGTTGATGGAAGCCAACCTTGAAGAGCCTATCGATCTCGATCAAATGGCCTGCTACGTCGATGTGTCACGCCGCCAGCTTGAGCGCCTGTTTCAGAAATACCTGAACTGCTCACCTTCACGTTATTACCTGAAACTGCGGCTGATTCGCGCGCGGCAATTGCTCAAGCAAACGTCGATGTCGGTGATCGAAGTCGCTTCGGTTTGCGGCTTTGTGTCTACACCGCATTTCTCCAAGTGCTACCGCGAGTATTTCGGTATTCCGCCGCGTGATGAGCGTGCCACAAACAGCCTGACGAACATCGTCTCGCTGGTTCCGGTCACCGAGGAGTTGCAGCACGAATCTGTTTCAACCGCGTTGGCCGCGCTAAACCGCGCTCAGAGCGAGTCCACCTTCGCCAGTGTGCGTCTGTAACCGGCTGGCCGTAGTTAATCGCGCCAGCGCTGGGGAGATCCGGTTGGCGCGTTAACCTGCTAGGGTTGGCGGATTATTTCGGCGCGGGAACCAGCGCCGGTAACAATGTGCGCGAAATCGCTTCGCGCACTGCCGGCAGCAAAGTGGCATTGCCGCCCAGCACCTCTTCCACCATGCGCCTCAGCGCCAGCGCGCGGTCAGCACTCAAGCCCCGCACTGCCTGTTCGCACGCCTGCTCGGCGCTCGCCCCAACCGGGATGGACAGGCCAATGGCGACCAGGCGTTCGCGCAGGTCTTCCTGATCGATCAAATCGGCGTGCATCATGGTAAATCTCCTTTTAAATGGTGCTTAGCGCAGCACACCTTCATCGACTAACAATTTGAAGATAGCCTCGGCTCCCGCCTCTGGCGAGTCGCCTTTAATAATTTGGCCACCACCGCCCGAGGCTTTTGCGGTCGCCGCTTTCATGCGCTCAGCGCCCGTCTTGGCGGTGATTATTTTCAGGCGTTTAGGCCGGGGTCTGGCGGGTTGCAGAGGCGAATCGCTGAGCAACGCATCGGGATTTGCCTCTGCCGCATGGCTGAGCAATTCGCCACGGCGCGCTGGGCCAAAGGCACTTTGACGGGCGGCGGGAGCGGCGTTGTCGAGGCTGGCGATAAACGGCAGGCGCACCTTTAAACGTCGGCGTTGGCCGCGCGGCAAAGCTTGAAGCACTTGGGCGATACCATTTTCTATGTGTTCGACTTCGGCCAGCCCGACCACCATTGGCCAGCCCAACTGCTCAGCCAGCAGGAACGGCAGCATGCCCGAGCCTTCGCCGGTTTCTGCCTGGCTGCCGGTTAAAATGAGTTGCGCGTCGCTACCTTGTAAATAGTCATGCAGGGCGCTGATGACATCGGCCTGCGCCGGTTGCTCGATCACGTGCAACTGCTGCAAACCCATGCCCAGATAACTGCGTAGGGCTGGCTGCTGTGGATCGCCTGCGTGCAGCACTTCAAGCTTCTCGCCGGCCAAGCGCAAGCCTAGTTCGACGGCGCGTGCGTCTTGTTCGGCGCGGCGTGCGCGGCCCGAGCTTGGGTGCGCGCCCACGGATACCAGCGCCACAACATTCAGCGTTGAAGTGGCTTGAGCGGTGTTATGCAGCATCACGAATACCTCCGTGGCGGTGCGCGTTGATGCGCGCAATCAGGGCGCCGAGTATGGCTGCCGAGTCGCCGATTACGCTCAGATCGGCGCGCTTGACCATGTCGCAATTGGCGTCCTTGTTCACGGCCACCACTTTGTCGCAGGCACCGATGCCTTGCAGGTGTTGCACCGCGCCCGAGATACCCACCGCCAGATAAACCCGTGCGGTGACCCACGTGCCGGTGGCGCCGACCTGACGATTGCGCGGCATGAAACCATCGTCCACCGCCACGCGTGATGCGCCCTCGGTTGCGCCCAAAATTTCGGCAGCCTGATGGAACTGCACCCAGTCGCTGACGCCGTTACCACCGGACAAGATGAACTCGGCCTCTGCCATCGGAATCAACGCCGGGTCTACGGCTACCGCGCCGCAATCCTCGATTCGCGGCAAGCCGTGGGCAAGGTTTTCCGGCGTTGCCATTGCCAGGCACTCATGGCGTGTTTCACTGACCGGGCTGGCGCATTCGGCAGCGGCCAGAATCAGCCGTGGCAACGCCCGCTGCGAGTCTTCCCGACCAGCGCCTGCGCGGCCAATGCACTGGCCATCGGCAACTTGCCAGACGCGGGTAGCCGGACGCTCGGATAGTTTTGCGGCCAGCCGGCGGCCCAGCTCGCCGCCGCCGTTGCGGCTGTCCGGCAGTAACCAGTGGCGTGGCTTGAGTTGTGCCTCGACGGCGCTCAAGGCCAGCACGCGCAGTTCGGGCGAATAGCCGGCAAGCGTGTCATCGGTGAAGTGCATCAGGCGATCAACACCGGCTGTCTCAAAGGCCTGCTCTTTATGTTCGGCAAAAATAATTGCCAGCACAGCGCCGTCGTTACCTGCCAGTGAACGGGCGAGCCCGAGCAAGTCTTTATCGTGGCTACTCAAGCGCCCGCCGACCATGTCCGGCACCACGCAGATATGAAATGCCGGTTGCTCGACCCGATGCAACGGCAGTTGCACGGCGGCTGGTGCTGCGCTGCGTTTGCCTGCGCTGGCACTCTGCGCGCCCGAACGGTCGATCCGCTTGATGCCTTCAGGGCCGATAAAACCCACGGCGTGCGGATTCTTGCGAACAACCCCAGCGGCGCTCATCCAGCGCTCTGGGCTCTTTTGCAAGGTGGCGTGCAACGGGTGCAGGCGGTTACGCGCGATCCATTCTGCGTGTGGGTCGCGGCGAATAATCTCACTCATGCCGAAGTCTCCGCAGGCTGGCGTTTCACAGACGGTTTGGGCGCTGCCTCGATCAGCACTTCAGCGACCAGTTCAGCAATGTCTTTAACCTGAGGGCGCGGCTCGACCACGCCTTCGAGCATCAGCGTGCACTGCGGGCAACCCACGGCCACAATCTCGGCAGAGGTCTCCTTGATGTCGACCATGCGCATGTCAGGTATCCGCTGCTTGCCCGGAATATCAGTGATCGGCGCACCACCGCCCCCTCCGCAGCAGCGTGAACGAAAGCCCGAGCGCTGCATTTCCCTGACCTCGATCCCGATGGCATTGAGTACATTGCGCGGCGCTTCGTACTCGCCGTTGTAGCGGCCCAGATAACACGGGTCGTGATAGGTCAC
>MDTG01064214.1_pt1 | contig 12883 bp, 15 predicted proteins | sample 811421 | NCBI WGS metagenome assembly MDTG01 (sample SAMN05326645, study PRJNA326480) | marine metagenome | isolation source: seawater | place: Pacific Ocean: South East | collected 2011
CTGTTCCTTCTCTTTTTCTTATACTGTGGACTACTTTCCTAATTATTTTATCTATTAAATACTTTTTAAGTGAAGAAAAATAGCCTATAAACCATAAATGGAAAATTTTTTTGAGGTAAAAGATGTAACTTTTTCATCTAGCAAAAGTCACAAATTGAACAATGTTTCTTTTAATATTTCACAAGAAGGTCAAATTATTTCACTACTTGGCCCATCTGGTGTTGGAAAAACAACTATTTTGAGAACAATTGCTGGCCTTGAAAAAATTAATGATGGTGAAATATGGCTCGATAAAATCTTATTATCATCTAAAAAGACTCACATTCAACCAGAAGAAAGGAATATAGCATTATCATTTCAAGATAATTGTCTGTTTCCTCATCTAAATGTATTAGAAAATCTTAAACTCGGATCAAAGAGAAAAGGAACAAAAAAAAAATTAAATTTATCAAAACTAGTTGATCAGTTTTATCTAAACGAATTAGTTAATAAATATCCCCACCAAATTAGTTCGGGAGAAGCGCAAAGAGTTTCATTGATAAGATCTCTATTATCAAGTCCCAAATTACTTCTTCTTGACGAACCTTTTTCTAATATTGATCAGGGATTAAAAGAAGAACTCCAAATTAGATTAAAAAAAATCTTAAATTTTTTAGAACTTACAACAGTGATTGTTACTCACAATTATGACGAAGCCTTTTATTTTGGCAATAAATGTGGTCTTTTTATTGATAATAAACTTGAACAATACGATTTGCCCTACAAAATTTATCATTTTCCAAGCTCAGAAAAAGTAGCAAGTTTTTTTAATAAAGGAATTTTTGTAAAAGTACAGGTTATTTCAAAAAATTCCCTCAAACATCCAAAACTTGGTTTAATTAAGGGTAATTTTGTAAATAAACATAAAGTTGGTGATTTTGTTAAATTATTAATTCAACCTGAGGACTTAATTCATAATGACAGAAGTTTAATGAAGTTTAGAGTTGTTGATAAAAGATTTGTTGGTACAAATTTTATTTACATACTTGAGGTTTCAGAAAATGAGCTCATACCAGTTTTGGTTCATTCTCATCATATTCACCAGCATTCAATAAATGAATTTTTTGGAGTAAAGACACCTGTTACTATTAAACACCTCGTATGTTTTTAAAAAAATCAGTATAATAATACTTTACAATTTAAACTTTATTATTAATTATTAGATATGGACGAGGAAAAACTAAATATTTCAATTAGAAAGTTTTTAAAGAATGTTGGTATTACCTCTCAAAGAAAAATTGAGGAAAAGATACGAAAGGCTATTGACTCTGGCAAACTATCTGACTCACAAAAAATAAAAATAACAGCAAGTATCGTTTCCGAAGAACTCGATCTTTCAGAATCAATTAATGGTGAACTTGAAATAGATAATTAAGCTTTGGAAAATAATAAAAATAAAAGTACTTTTGAATATTGCAGTAATGATGTTAAATCTTTCAAGGAAAGTCTTAACTGTCAGCAAGACAAACTACATGGTTCACTTGTTGATAATCCCCTTGGATTTATAATCTTTTATGTATTTTCAGTTTTTTTTATAGCAATACTTTTTCAACTTTCTACAAAAAATATGAAAGGAAAAGGAAAAAAAAATAAAAGATCTTAATGTAACACTTTTAATATTAATATTTGCTCATTTGACCTTAAACTTTTGTGTTTGCAAAACCTTAAAAGGTTTAGACATAAAAAGTAGATTTTTTAAAGCTATATACCCAGTGAATCGCATAATGATTTTCAGAAACTTGTTTTTTTTTATCATTATATTTTTTTTGACATCAACAACCCTTTTTAAGCTTTTGGGAAACGGTGGTTTGCAAATAACAAACTTTATATTTTCATTTATAATTATTCTTGAACTATGCCTAAAAATTGCTGACTCAAGAATTTTTATTAACTGGCTTTCAGATTTAGATAGATCACTGAGACTTTTAGTAATGTTTGTAATTAGTTTGAACTTCGAATATTTTTTTACTAGACTCACCCATCAAATAATATTAAGTCAAGGATTCTAATAAATTTTTCAGCTTGATTCTGATATAAAAACAAAAATAATCAATTTCACTAACCATTACTAATAATCATATGTTAAATCTAACTTTATTACGTCACGCAAAATCTAACTTGCAAAATCATACTGGAAATGATTTCTCCAGAGATATTTCAGAAATTGGAATAAATAAAACAAAAAAGATTGGTAAGTTTTTAAAAGAAAAAAAAATTTCTTTTGACGAGGTGCTATGCTCACCATCCTTGAGAACAAAAAAAACACTAAAACTAATTTTAAATTTTCTCAATCAGAAACCAATAATTAAATTTATAGATGAATTGTACTATAAATCTAATATAGACCTATTTGATACAATTATTCTGGAGGCAAAGAAAAAAAAAGTTTTAGTTATTTCACACGAACCTATGCTCTCTTCATCTATTCAAGACTTCTCATCTGATTTTGAAAATAAAAATTTCAAAAGAGCAACTGAAAAATTTTCAACATCATCCATTTTTCAAATAAATTTTTCATGTAAAAATTGGTTTGATATAGATAAATCAAACTCAACTATTATATTTTTTAAAAGACCAAATGACTTAAAAGATTAAAGCGTTGCCAGATAAGCTTTTGCACATCTCTTTGAATCTAATATCCTTGAAAGCGACTTTTTATTTTTGTCTCTAAACTCTGAAACCATTTCTTGATTTTTGGATATAAGTTTCATAACAGTTTTTTTATTTTGGTCATCAAGCCTGAAATTCTTTTCCTGCATATCAAATATAATTTTTCTTCTAATTCTATCCAAGTGATTTATTTTTTCATAATCACCCGATGAAATAAGAAGTGATATTTTATTGGAAATTTTCTCTAATTTATCCAACTGAGAGTTTGCCGAACACACTTCAACTGGCATGTGAAACTCCTTTTGGATTAAAAATATCATCCAAAGCATTAATGGCTTTTTTTGCACCATCGATGACTTGTTCTTGAAAACATTTAATGAGTTGTTGTCTACAATATTCATAAATTTGAAATAATTTAGTTGCTAAATCCTCTCCATTGTCAAAATCTAATGTGGTTTGGAGCGTATATATAATAACGAGTGATCTGCTAAAATATTTAGTTCTTAAAGGTCTTTGATTTTCATTTCCTGTAGACAAAATTACCTGATCCATTGATTTTTGTAATTCACCAACCATAGTTTTTACAACTGAAATAGGATCTTGATTCTTAATTGAAGATTTTTCAGTTTTTTGGTAAAAATTTTTTGCTTTGATATATTTTCCTGACATGTTATTTATAATCTATGGTTAGCCCTGTAAATTTTACTAACAGTCCGGACAATTTTAGGCCGGAAACTGAGTTTGACAATGGTACTGCAATTGGTATGCCACCAATTCACTATCACAACAGAAAAACACCACCAATTTCAAATATTAACAACCTTAATACCTACAACCCTGACTATAATCCTGTAAGAAGATATAACAATAATTCTGCACCTTCAAATGGATCACTCACAGAAGCTTTTTTAAAAGCAAGAATTACTTTTAACCCTGTGTTCATGCATAATGAAGCAGCAACAAGATACCAGATGATATCAAAGTTATTCTACTCAAGTGATGATATAAAAAATAACCTTTTAAAAGTTGCTTAATCCCTATTTTCCAACTCTTTCTCCTCACTGGAAACTTTCAGAAAAATTTGGAATAAATCTCCCTCAGTAATTATTCCAACTAATTTTCCATTATTTAAAGTTACAGGAATTGATTCACCCACAAAATCTTTACATTTATCTATTGAATTGTAAATATTATCAAGATTGTTGAGTTTTAAAAATTTGTTAGTTTGCAAAATACTAATTTTTGATTTTTTATTTTTCTGATTAAGTAATTTATGTAGTTCGAATTTATTTAGTAGTTTGCCATTTTTATCAATTAAATACGCCTCACTTTTTTCAGAATTTACCATTTTTTTTATACATTGATTAATACTTAAGTTTTTTTCAAGATGACAAAAATCTTTATGAGAAATTTCCTCCACCGGAATTTGTTGTAATTTTATATTTTCTCTTCCTTGTTTAAGGTCTATTTTTTTATTTAATAAAACTTTATCAAAAACAGACTGTCCTATTACTTTATAGGAAATCAAAGAAGCAAAGACTATACTTATTCCAGCAACTAGTGTGGCTTGGTAATCGGATGTTAACTCAAGAATTATCATCATATTTGCCACTGGTCCACCAATTACACAACTTGCGAAAGCAGCCATTGATGCTACAGTGAGCAAATTTAAATCTAAGGTAGGCGAAATATTTTGAAATAAAAAACCTAAAATGACACCAATACTTGCTCCTAGAAATAATGCAGGGGCAAACACTCCACCTATCAAACCCATTCTTAGGCAAATTACTGTTAATAGAAGCTTAAACACAAGAAAAAAACCAGCATAAATAAGCGTTGTTTTTCCGTCTATCATCTCTCTTATCGAAGAAGTACCTAGTCCAATCACTTCAGGTAAGTAGATAGATACAAGTCCACATATAACTCCAGCAATAGCAGGTTGGAGAACCGGGTTTATTCTAGATATATCTGGAAAATAATTTTTATGCGTTAATCCATTCATATATATTATGGAAATGAGTCCACAACTTATTCCAGCCAAAATAAAAAATGGGAAATCATACAATGATTGAATTTCTCCAACAGAACCAAAAAAAATTGGTTCCAAACCAAAAACATTTTTTGTAAAAATGTAAGATACTATTGATGCAACTAATATTGGTGCAAATGAAGCAAGAGACTGATGCCTTAGAATCACCTCTCTGGCAAATATTAATCCAGCAAGTGGGGCGCCAAAACCCGATGAAATTGCAGAAGCAACACCTGCTCCAATTAAAATTTCATAAGGACCTTTGTTTTTAAATAATTGATTTAACTCTGCCCCAATTGTTGCACCAAAATGGACAAGTGGGCCATACTGCCCAACAGAGCCACCAGCCGAAATCGATAATATGGAAGAAAATGAAGTCAAAAAACCAGATTTTATATCCAAAGGCTTTTTCTCTGAGTGAGCTGCCAAAATTACATCGGGTGGGCCATGCCATCTTGAATCAAAAGCATACTTTCTTAAAAAACCAATAAATAAGCCTATAAGAAAAGGCACGAGGATTATAAAAAAAATGAATTCGAAACTGTTATCTAGAAGAGCGTAAATGTTGTTTAAATTTCTATCTGGATCTCTAAATAACTTCGTAAGAAATTTAACTAAACTTATAAAACCATAGACACTTACCGAGGTTATAACTCCAATTATGGAGCCCAGCGCTAGGGTTATAATTATTGAAAAAAACATACCTACCCCTGAAGTATATCTTCAGAGGCAAATATTACTATTTAAAAATTAGTTGCTTTTTTCTTGAGCCGGCATTGCTTCCCAAGCATCTTTTAATTGAGTTGCAATCTTGAATGCTGGTTGAACATAATTCATATCATCATTGTCTTGAATTCTTTTTGACATATATCTAATGTGCCTGTAAAGCCAATTTAAGTCTTCAGCTATTTGTCCACCTTTTTTTAAATCTAGACAAGTTTGAAGTGTGAATGCAATTTTCGATATTTTTTCAGCTATTTCCTTTGATTCAGTTGTAACTGCTAAATCCTTAAATAAAATCTGTTTTAATTGCTCTATTTCTTTAACTAAACCATTGAACATTCTGCTAATTATTTCGTGTTTAGTAAGTCCACCATCAGTAATGGTTTCTTTAACCAAAACTGTTTTATTTTCCATTTTTTTCTCTTCTTTTGAGATTTCTGCGTAATTTTCCATTGTGGTCATTAACCTTTCTTTTGTTTAACCTAATAACTTAAACGACTTAATGAAATTTTGTTTAGGCCAAAAGTTTTAACTTTTCCATTTCTTCTGCATTCGCCGTTGCAACCATAGCAAGAGCATAATTTTTTATGAGTGATTGTTTGGTAAGTTTGGCAGTTTCTTCAGCAAAATCAGTATCTTGAAGGTTTGAAGCTGCCTGGCGAAGATGGGCCGCCGTCGTAGTTGCTACGCTTTGATAAGCTTTTAATGCTACCATACTTCCACTTAGTGCTCCGAGAGACTGAGTTATTTCACCAATTGTAGTATCCATAGAAGTATCAGCATTGGTTGCATCATTAATGTTAGTTGCACTAATTCCAGTGGTTGAAGTTATTTGGTGTGTATTCCCAGCATCATTATACCCAATATTAAAATTCTTTGCAGATGTATCTAAAACTCGCAAACCATTATATTTCAATGTAGTCACAATTGAATCTATTGTGTCACTTACGGCAACTGCCTCTGAATTAAGAGCTGCGGTATCTGTAGCGGTGTTTGTTGACAAATCATCAGCAATTCCAAGTTCTTTTATTCTAGTAGCAAGGGCATTGAGTTCCAATAACGCTGATTCTGCAAGTTTTAATAAGCTAATTCCTGCGTCATTATTGCTTTCAGCAGCCCTAAAGCCCGCCGCACTTGCATTTAAAGAATTAGCCATAGACTGAGAGCCTGCATCGTTACCTCCCATAACTTTCAAACCCGTTGCAACTCGGGAGATTGAATCGTGCATAGTTTGGGTAATTTTCTTTAAACTGCCAATTGGGACAGCACTATGAAACGGTATCATTGAATTAGACAATATTAAACTCCCATATGATTAACGACTCATCTAGAATTTTGTTTAATTGGCACGATTTTTGTAAGAATACCGCAGAAATCTAACAGTTTAAAGGTATTAAATATTATGAAAATTAGATCAGTAGAAGTATTAGAACAAGAATTAAAACAATTTCTTTCAAATCCTGAAACAACTAACAATCTACCCAATGCGGTCTCCAAGGCAAAAGAAATTTTAGAAATCAAAAAAGATAGTTCTTTTGCTAATTATGCATTGGCACTAAATGATGTTGAAAATGAAAAGTCTAAGAAATCAGGAGCGGATTTTAGCAAATCAATTGAAAATTTTGAGAATATAATAAAAATTGATCCTAATTTTCTTGAAGCATATCTAATGTTGGTTAAAATTTACAGAAAAATAGATAGAGAAAAAGAATATAATACTTTAATTAAAGCAAACAAGCAGTTCCCTGATCACTATTTAATAATGTTTGAACTCGCCAACCTTATGTGTTTTAAAACAGGGGAAAAAGAACAAGGGCTTGAATTATTTGCGAAATGTGTTCAAAAACTTCCAGTTGTTGATTCTGCTTGGGCAGGTCTCGGGAGTGCTTACTTAATCAACAGAGAATTTGAAATGGCTTTAAAAAGTTTCGAAACTTGTTTAGCCATTAACCCTGAAAATCTAACTTCTGTTCTTGGCTTGGGTGTTTATAATTATGAACATGGAAATTTTGAAAAGGCAGAAGAATATTATAAGCAAGCATTAAAAATTAACAAAGATTCTTTTTGGGGGAACTTTAATTTAGGTTTACTTACTCTCTTAAAAGGCGATTATGAAAACGGTCTGGAAATATATGAAAAAAGAGATAAGGAAACATATTTAAATGCATATGGCGGACGAATAGTCCCTGAAATGAATAAAAGCCATTTAGTTGAAAACTCTAATCAAAAAATCGTCGTTTTGAGAGAGCAAGGCTTTGGTGACGATGTGATGTACAGTAGGTATTTGAAACCACTTAAAGATTTTGGATACCAAGTTTCATATGCTTGTCCCCCGGAGTTGAAAGAATTTTTCAAACTTTTTCCTGATCTAGATGACATTGAAGTAACTAACAAAACAACCGGAGTTTTTAGATATAGAACATTTCTTTTGAGTCTACCTTGGTTAACTTGGAATATAGTTAAAGGGAAAATAACAAAACCTCTTAAAATCGACTTGAATAGATTGGATGAAAAAAAATTAGAAATTCCAAATAAGTTAAAAAAATTAACAAAATCTAAAAAACTGAAAATTGGCTTGGCTTGGAGTGGAAGACCAACTCACATTAGAGATAAAAACAGAAATATTCCAATAGAAATGTTAAAGAATATATTTAAGTTTGATGCTGATTTCTTTGTAATACAAAAATTTTATAAAGGTAACGACAAAGAATATTTAAAACAATTTAAGAATGTTCACGATTGTAGTGATCATTTAAAAGATTTTTTACATACTACATATTATTTGAAAAATTTAGACATTATTTTCACAGTTGATACATCACTAGTTCATATGTCAGGAACAGTTGGAAAAGAAACTTACCTATTCTTACCTATGGTTCCCGATTTTAGGTGGGGATTAAAAAAGGACCAAGATTGGTATCCATCTGTAAAATTATTAAGACAAAATGCTCTCAATGATTGGTCTCAGCCTATTAATGAATGCAAAAAAATAATTGAGAAAAAATTAAGCAGCAGCAGCTGACATTTTTTCCCAACCCTTATTAATTTCTGAAGTTACTTTTTCCGCACTATTAAGGTAGCTAAAATCATTATCATCCATTACTCTTTGCACAGCAAATCTTATATGCTTATAAAGATGATCAAGATTAGTTGCTACTTCACCGCCTTTTTCTCTATCAAGAGTATTTTGAAGAACTATTGCTATTTTTGAAATTCTAATTGATTTAGATTTAATTTTTTCAGCACAATCTTCGACTTTTTCAAATTCAATTAATTCTTGAATGTCTTTATGCATCTCATCCAATAATTTTTTAATTACTTCTATTGCTTTTTTTTGTTTTTCATTAATTGTTTGATTTTCCATTTTTTGCATTACTTTATCCTTTTTAAAAGTTACTATTATCTCTAACGACTTATTTTAAATTTGTTTAATATGCTAAAAGTCTTCATTGCTTTATCCACTTTAAATAGAAAAACAATCACTAAGTTATGCTTAGAAAATATTTCAGCCATAATTAAAAAAGATGGATCAACTAAATTGGCAATTTACGATGATGCTTCGACTTCTTATGATGAAGATTTTCTAAATCAATATTCTAAAGATGTTCTAAGATTTAGGATTACAGGGGGCATTGAAAGGTCAAGAGCTAGATCTTTTAGAGACTTTCTTTATATTCACACAGATTATGATCTTTTTTATATGACTGATAATGACACAATTCACGACCCTAATTTTTTAAACACTTTAAGAAATATCTATGATGCATCATCCACAAGCTTTGAAAAAAAACTTCCAATAGGATTATACAATAGTGTTTTTCATTCAAACCCCAAAAACATAGTTTATGAAAATGATGTCCTTTCTGTTAGGAAGACATGTCCAGGTGTTAGCCAATGCTATGACAGAACAATGATCACTCAAATGGTTGATTTTATTAATAAAAATCCAGGATATGAGACGCGTTATGGCTTTGATTATCATTGGCCAGCATCACTTGGAGTTCCATTCATACAAACAAAGGTTTCATATTTAGAACATTTTGCAAGAGACAAAAATGAAAAAGGAATTCATTCCACATTTAACATTGATGATCCTATGAAAGATTTTGATAGAGATAGAGCAGTTTTACCAACTCCATATTTAGAAAAAATTCGTGATGAAATAATAAAAAAAATAATGAAAGGTTAACTAGTCTTTTTTAGTTTCAAGCATCGAGGTCAACATATTTCCTGTTTCTTGAAACTGTGCAACTGTTGATTCCATTGCTGAATATTGTCTAGCATATCGCTCTGTAAGTTTTGCAATTCTGTCATCAAGTTGAATTCTTTTATCTGCAACAGATTTTAAAGTATCATTTAGATTACCCATTCTTTCGTCGATGATACTGTTATATTTTAAATAAACATCTAATTTTTCATTTAATCTGTTTAAAAAACTTTTCCCGAAATAAATTGTTCCAGATGTTACGCCACTTCCATTTGCTACTGTAATATCAATCCCCTGAGGATCACCTGAAGTTACAGAGTAAACATCTCCACTTTTAGTTGCTGAAACCCCTCCAATCGTGTGAGTTGATCCATTCGTTGCAAAAGCATAAGATCCTGGCTTAGTATTTACAAAATCAAATTTTGTCAAGGTAATGTTAATATTATTTGTTGAAATATTATCTGAGAAAAATGCTCTGACCGACTCTGGATCAGCCTTAAATTGCTTCTCCATATCTGCTTTATCAAAAGCTAGTGATCCATCTCTGTTTGTTGAAATTCCAAGATAAGATAAATAATAAGGACCTCCTTCATACCCTCCCAATTCAGTTGAAGACATTTCTCTCAATTCTCTCATTATTTCTCTTAATGTACTATCACCAATTAACGCTCCATCATTTTTATTGTCAACAGGATCGTTTGCTCCCATTGCTTTCAAACTCTCCATAACTTCGTTATATGTTGAAACATAACCTTCGAGTAAAGTTTGAACTCCATCCAAATCAACTTGACTAGAGATATTAATTGCTGAACCCGATGTTTTTTTTAGATCTAAAGTAAAACCATCAAACAAGTCATCAATTGAATTTGATGATCGGGTCATAGAAATTCCATCAACAGTGAATGCTGAATTTATACCAGCAACTCTTTGGGTTAATTGCTGCCCATCTGTTGCGTCATATGCATAAGCTGGTGTTGAATGACTATCCGTTACCTTCAATTCATTTGCTGCTCCAGATTCACTTTTTATCATCAACATATAATTGCTACCATCATAGATTATTGATGCCAAAACATCCTTTTGTCCATCATTGTCAGAATCCGTAGCTGCATTATTTATTAGATCCCTTAATTCAGTAATTGTAGTTGATGATGTAGTTGAAATCGATATTTGATCTTGTCCATTCGATGTAAAGCTTTGACCACCACCTTCCGTTGGATCAGCTGACCAAGTTCCAAAATTAATTGTCAAGTTTCTTTGACCAACTGTAGCAGAGGTTGAATTGTATGTTGGTCCGGTAAGAGTATGAGCACTTGCAAGAGTCGTAACCGTTAAACTAGAATTAATGGTTGAACCTGCTTTGGATCCTGATGCCGTTAAAGTTGCAACCGTTGCATCTGATGTTTTTCCTTCAAAGCCAAATTGTTGATTGGATTTGATCTGTTCACTTATGTTTCTAAAATCTTTTAAATTACTTTTTAGAATGCCAAATGCAGAAATTTGTCCCTGAGTTTTTTCTTCAAGACGGTCCAAACTTTCTTTTTGGCCAGCTGAATCTGCTTCAACCAAAGCAGTGATTAGTTCATTAGTATTTATACCTGAACCAACACCAATTTTCGAAAGTATTTCAGTCTTAGCCGCCATTTTTCACCTACTTATTTTAAACGACTAAAACGAAGTTTCATTTACTGGAATAATACCAGAACATTTTGCATCGTTCTTGACGCTTGAGCAACCATTTGCATAGCAGATTGTTGAAGAATTTGAGATTTGGACAGATTTGCTGATTCTAAAGCAAAATCTGCATCAACAATCCTTGCTCTTGATGCTCTTTGATTTTGAGACACGTTAGTTAAATTATCTATTACAACGTTCATTCTACTCATAATTGCACCAAATTTTGCTCTTTCCATATGAATTCTATCAAGTGCTCTATCAACCACTTTAAGTGCGTCAACCGCACCAGTTAGGGTTCTAAGGTCAATTGTCGAAACTTTGTTAAGAGTTGCAGCACCTGGACTAGCATCATATAATCCTCCACCGGCATTACCAACAATGGTAAAAGTCTGAGAGGAATGAAATTTAAGTTGTCCTGCAAATCTGATTGAGTCACTACCACCACTATTGTGATCTTCATCCAATACATTTTTTGCTGTGCCTTCGACATCTTGATCCATATTCATTGCTGTACATATCATTTTAGTGGTAATTGCGTTACCTACACTTGCAAAATCAAGATTTTGAATTGCGATATCTTCTCCTTCATCTTGAACCATAATTATATTTGATCTGTCAGCACTTAAAGTACATCTAATTCCAGTTGTTCCTGTATATGCATTAAGTTGATCTCTCAAATTAGTTAGATCTGAAGTTGCTGCGGTTGTACCTAGGGTAACGGTTGCAGAAATTGCTTGTGCCGTGCCGTTCTTACCAAAAATATCAAAACCAACAACATGATTTCCGGCCGCAGCCGTGCTTAGCATTTCAATCTTGACTGTTGTCATTGCAGTTGCACTAACTCCTGTTTTGTCAAATTTAGCATTAACTAATTCAACTATTTCTTTAGCCGTGTTGTTATCAGCGAGGTTTATCGTTGAAGTACCAACCAAACCCGTAATGGTAATATCATCATCAGCATCAATTAAACTATTAATTCCAGCCGCAGTTCCACCTGTGGTACCCTCACCAGCCAAACTATTTGCTGAGCCTGCAGATTCTTTGATTTCTGTTTCACTTTGATAAGCTCCAAGGTTATCTGTTCTTAAGTTTGCTACTGAAATAACGGCTTTTTCTCTTTCATTGGAACCAATCTGAAAGCGTCTATCAGCAAATGTTCCATCAAGAACCGCAATTTCATTAAAAGTAGTATCCCTGGCAACCCTATCCATTTCTTCTAACAATTGGTTTGCTTCGGTTTGTAAATAAATTCTTTGTTCAGCATTTAAGATGTCGGTAGCAGCTTGAATTGACAATTCACGAATTCTTTGGAGAGCTTGGGAGTGTTCGTCTAGTGCACCTTCGGCTACTTGAGCCATTGATAAAACATCAGCAGCATTTCTAATTGACATATCAAGTGCTCTGATGGTTGCTGTCATTCTGTCACTGATGGCTGCACCTGCAGCATCGTCACCAGCACTGTTAATTCTTTTACCAGAAGAGATTCGCTCCATTGCTCTGAGCATATCCCTTTCGGTTTTTAAGAGACTCTTCATTGAAGCTGAAGTCCCCATGCTTGTATTAATTCCCGGCATCTTATATTCTCTCCGTTTAATTCA
>MDTG01417844.1_pt1 | contig 12881 bp, 22 predicted proteins | sample 811421 | NCBI WGS metagenome assembly MDTG01 (sample SAMN05326645, study PRJNA326480) | marine metagenome | isolation source: seawater | place: Pacific Ocean: South East | collected 2011
GCACCTTTTTATTTAGTTATCAATCCTGATAGCACTACAAAAAGAGAAGTAGTATTAGTAACTGCATCATCTGGTACTAATATGCAAACAGTAACTAGAGATGTAGAAGGTAGACATTCACCAGACCCTACACATGATGATGGTGCAACAGTACGTATGGCTGTAGTTGGTGAGATGTTTGAAGACTTACACGATAGAATTAATGACGTAGCTTTAACAGGTGACGTTACGGGTACATTAGCATCAGCTACACAAGATGTAGCTACAACAATCGCTGCAGGTGCAGTAGATTTTGCTATGATAAATCAAGGTGATTTAATTACACAATCAGAAACTATTACATCAAATGATAGTGATACAAAGATACCTACAACAGCAGCAGTTAAAAACTATGCAGATGCAGAAACAGCTACCCTTACAAATAAAACATTAGGTGCTGTTACTTTATCAGGTGCTGTGACAGGTGGCGACCAAACAATAGCAGCAGTGGCATTAAAAGATTATGCTGAAACAGACCAAGATGTAACATCTCAGGCAGAATTAGCAATTAATTTAGCTAATGGTAATACAGGTTCAGTTACATTAGCACATTCTGTTACTGATATAGATTTTACAAATGTACCAGCTGCAGGAATATCAACTTTTACTTTAATCGTTACACAAGATGGCACAGGTTCTAGAACTATGGCTATTAACAAAACAACTGTAAATGGTCAAGCTGAAACTGCGGGTAAAACACCCAATGCAGGTGGATTAACATTAAGTACAGCTGCAGGTTCAATAGATGTTGTTACATTTATATTTCAAGATGCAGGCACAAGAGTTCTTATAATTCCACAACTAGCATTCGGGTAACACATGGCACCATTAGGAATTGCTAGAAGCTTAATCACTTCAGGTGGAGAGCTACCTTACGAAGGTAATACTACTTCTGCTGATTTGTTATGGCACATGAAAAAATATGAACATGGTACTTCTACTGCAAATGTATCTGGTGGTTTTAATGTTAATGGTGTAACACTTGTTATGGAAGGTTCAAGAGTAGATGGTGATACTACATTAACAGGTAACTTAAATGTTAACTCTGGTACTGCAGATAGTCTTGGTACAGCTGTTACATACAATGGTAATTTAACTATTAATGCAGGTGCTACTTTATCTACATCTGCTAGAAAAAGAGGATTATATATTTTTGTTGATGGAAATTTAACTGTTAATGGTTCTATATCAATGCAACATAGAGGTGCTGATAATCAAGCTAATCAAAATATACAAATTAATAATGGTTCAGGTTTACATAAAGTAGGAGGAAGTACAACAATAGCAACTGCTGGTTCTGCTGCAGGTGGTGCTAGTGGTAACACTGGTGGTGCTGGAAGTAACACTACAACTGCATTAACTGCAGGTGGTGGTGGAGCAGGTGGTAATGGTTGTACATCTGGTGGTTCAGGTGCAAGTGGTTCTAGCTTTACAGGAGGTTCTGGTGGTGGAGGACACGGAAGGTCTAACTATGGTTGTGGTTCTGGTGGAGGTTCTGCAGGAACTTTAGGTAATGCTGGTGGTAATGGTGGTAATGGACATAATGCTGACTGGTCACAATCAACAGGTGGTTCTGGTGGTGCAGGTAATCCTGGTGGTAGCGGTGGTAGTGGTTATCAAAATGCTTATTCACATGGTGCAAGTGGAGGAAATGGTACTGGTGGATTACTCGTTGTGTATGCAACAGGAAATCTTACAGTAGCTTCTGGTGGAAGTATTACAACAGTTGGACAACAAGGTGGAACTGGAGATAGAACTTGTAACAATGGTGCAGGTAACTGTGATGGCGGTGGTGGAGGTGCTTCTGGTGGAGGTATCTTAGTAGCTATATGTGGAGGTACTTATTCTAATAGTGGTACTGTAACATCAGCTGGTGGTGCTCAATCAGGTGCAGGAAGCTCTTGCTCAGGTTGTTATGGTAGAGCTGGTGGTGCTGGAGGATTACTCGTTGGAGGAGGATATAAATAATGAAATTAATTTATGATACAAATAATGAAGAACATAGAAATTATGCTGCTGCTCAATTAACAGAAGCAGATACAAGTGTAAATGAAATTTTACCACAACCTGTATGGGAGTTTGATGCTCCAGCTTTTTCTTTTAATCATGTTATTACTTCTTCTATACCTACACACCCAGATGATGTTGGTTCAGATACACAAGTTTGGTTACCGAACACTGATGATACTATTACTAATGAACAAGCATTCGCTACTTATTGTGTAAGAAATGGTGGACAAGTTTTAAGCAATGTCTCTAATTTAGTAGAAGGTACATATAGTGATTGTAGTGTGTATGGAATAGACAAACCTACATGGGCAGAAGTACAAACAGAAAAAACATATCTTGAATCTGTTGTTACTGCAAAGAATGGAGATGGTGACATATCATCAGTAGATAAAACTATAACTGTTCCTCATAATGTAAATGCACATACTGCAAGAAAGTATTTTGAAGATAGAGATGGTTCTGTTGCTTTTCAAACAAATTTAGATAATGCTGATGCACCAATAGAAAATCCTTATATAACTTTAGACAGCTACTAAACTAAGGCTATGACCTTAGATGTTGAATATCGTAATGAGTTAGTTACTTTTTTACCTAAAATACCTAAGATATCAATTATTGGTAAAGGAACTGCAGGTTTATTAACAGCTGTACATTTTCTTAGATTCTATGATTTATATAATTGTAAGTTAGAAATTATATATGACCCTGATACCAATCATTTATTAGATATTGGTGAAAGTGTTAATGCTGCTGTACCTGCTCAGTTGTGGGGTATAGGTATTGATATGAGTTATGCTGATAAATTAGGCTTTACTCCTAAGTTTGGTATTAAATATAATGACTTTGGTAATAAAAATTTTATACATCCATTCCCTACTAATGTAACATCATTACATATTGATAGTCATTTGTTTACTAAAGAGTTATTAAAGATACTAGAACAAAGAGGTGTAGAAATAACTGAAAAGAAAGTTACAAATTACAATGACATAGATGCTGATTATGTTATTGATTGCAGTGGCTTTCCTAAAGATAAAGAAAATATAACTTATACTCCGTATATACCTGTTAATGCTGCAGTTATAACTTCTGAAAATACTATTAGTAATGATTATTATACTCATCATACAGCTATGCCTTATGGTTGGAAGTGGCAGATACCTTTGTTAGATAGAATTTCTTATGGTCATTTGTATAACAAAGACATAGATACACCAGATATACAAGGAAAAGTAATAGAGTTTGATAGTTATTACAGAGAAGAAATGTTTGATGGAAGAGTATTGCACAATGGATTAAATGGTTTCTTTTTAGAACCTATGGAAGGTACAGCTTTAACTGTCACAGAAAATATTAATAGACATCTTATGGACCATATAATATATAAATTACCTGTACAAGAAGTTAATGAAAATATTGTTAAACATATTAAAGAAGTAGAAACAACTGTAGTAATGCATTACCTTAAAGGTAGTAAATACAATACTCCATTCTGGAACTTAGCTCAAGATATAGCAGTATCTAACTTTAAAACAATTGGTGATGAATTAAAGAATGCAATTATGTCACACTATATTGATGATTGTAAATGTAATGATAAACAAGATGCTTACAACTATGGTTTATGGGATTACAATAGTATAAGATATAATGTAGAAGGATTAGAAATAACCCTATCTGATATTTAATATGCTATAATCCGATTTATGGATTATATAGTAGGATTTTTATTAGGTTATTTTGTAAAAGAAATAATTATAATTCTAAAACAATTAAGTAACAATAATCATTCAAATGAATGGGAATGGGATAAATGAAACAACAAGTTAATCTAGGTCAAGTACTGCAAGGTGGATTAGCTGCATTGGTGGGATGGTTATTTAAAACAGTCAATGACTTACAACAAGAAGTAGCTGTACTTATGGTACAGATAACAGATGCTAAAGATGATTTAATATCTTTAGCTATTAGAGAACAAGAAATAAATTCAGCAATAACAGAGATATTAATTAAGTTAGGTGGATAGTGCTTGACAAGTTACGAAAAAACATTGGTTTGGTTCTGGGTGTTTTTACTATGTTGGGTGCTCTTGCTGGAGGGATTAACACGGCTGGTAGAATGGTTGATACCTTATCTACTATCGATGAACGAGTATCTAATCTCGAAAATATAATAGCTGAAAATCAAGTAGAAGCACAGATATCTGTGTTGTATGAAAAGATATATCAATTAGAACAATCTACTTATGATAGTCAATACTTAGAAGATAGAGTATTAATACTAGAACAACAAGTATATGATTTAGATACAAAATTATATGACGTAGAGTATATAGAAGATAGACTTACCTTTTTAGAAGCTAATCAAAGTAATCATTATCACGATACACAAGACAATAATAGTGTAGATTCGTGGGAGTTTGACCAACTTAAAGATAGAGTATTAATATTAGAGACACAATTTAATGACAAATGGTGGAAGTTTGATGATTTTGATTATAGAATAGACGATATAAGAAATCAAGTAGATGACTTATGGTCGTATACACACGGTCATTAATGATAAATGAAAGAGAAGATGGTAGCTTTATTAAGATTTGTAATTGCAAGTATGGCGATATTAGCTGTTCTTGTGAATTGGTTAATGGCACCTTTGACAGTATACTTAGTACGTAAAGAAAGCAAGATTGAGAAAGTATAATGGCGTTACCTGGAGCTTATGTTGCAAGAAGTAATACAACTGGTGAGTATTGTGGTAATTGCAAACATTATCTTAATAACTATTGCATTAAATTCGAAGAACAAGTAGCACCCGGAGGATGGTGTGCTGTATGGGAGCCATATGAAATTTGAAGTATTAAGATTTAGTAGTCAAAAAGACTCGACATCTGGGATATTGTTTGATGTTAGTAATAATAAACGTACATTTATGTGCTACACATTAGAAGATGAACAACGTGATGTTAAAGTTTGGGGTGAAACACGTATACCTGCTGGTACATATAAGCTTAAACTACGTACTGAAGGCGGATTTCATAGTAGATATGTAGCTAAATATAGTAAAGATTTTCACAAAGGTATGATATGGGTACAAGATGTACCAGGATTTGAGTACATACTATGGCATACAGGTAATACTGATGAGCATACAGCAGGTTGTTTAATAATGGGTAACACACAGACAAGTAATATTATACAGAAAGACGGCTTTGTCGGCTCTAGTGTTGATGCATATAAACTTGTATATCCACGTGTTGCTGAAGCTATAGAGTCTGGACAGGAAGTAACAGTAACTTATATAGATTATGATGGTGATTTAAAAGATAAACCAGCTGAAGATGTTATGGAAAAACTTGAAGAGATAAGTGGTGAAGTTCAAACTTTGTCTGCTAAACTAGACGGCAGGAGAATTACATGAGAGAATTAATGCCTTTTGTAAAAGGTAAAAAGTTTGGTGAAGAAACAGGAAGTGACCTTACACCTAAACCAGGGCTACCTGAAAATACAGTTATAACTGGTAACTTAGCTGGTGAAATAATTGGAGAATCAAGTGGTTCAAGTCCAGAAAATAAAATTAAAAAAATATTAGATGAAGTTACTGAGTATACTCCTACACAATTCCTTAAAAGATATAGTCAAAAAGATTATAATTTAATGGCAGGTATGTTAGAAGATGCAGGATTCGGTGTAACTACTAAAACTAAAACAGGAGATGTTACAAATTTTATATTAAATGAACAATTTAAAGGTGAAGGTATCGGTGGAACAAGAGCAAATTTAGGTCAAGGTATTGGTGGACCTAGAATAAAATCATTAAATAAATTTGATATGCCATCTGAGTTACAAGGTGTAGGAAGTATGAACTGGGAAAGATATGCAGAACCAACAGAGAAATATATACCAGGTGTAACAGATAAAACAATAACTGTTGATAATGCAATTATATCTACAGACTCTGGAATATTTGCTGAAGGTAATCAAAAACTACATTCAGCTCAACTAATGGATGATATTAAAGTATTAGAAGATACTATTTCAGGTTTTAGTGATGATGATTATAGTAGACCTTTATCTGCTGCTGACCAAACAACTACTGATGCAGAGAGGTTAGTACGTCAAAACAAAGCTAGAATGCGTTCAGGATTAGACCCTATAGTTAAACCTACAACATTAATAAATCCTGCTTTAGATGAGTTTGCTGGTATGTCTATTGGTGATTACTACACTAATCAATTGATAGCTAAGAAAGCAGAACTAGAAGAACTTAAAATAAGTATGGGTCCTGGTTCAGAAGAACTTAGATTACAAAATTTATTAGATTCAGCATCAGGAAATTTATCGTTTGGTGAACTGAAATCAACTACAGAACCTGTAAATAAACCTGCAATTACTACAGAAAATCCAATAACAGGAGTTAAAGATTCAACAGATATAACTAAGAATAAAATTGTAGGTAGTGAGTCTGGTATGGTTGGTCCAGATTATGCAATAGGTGGTAAGAGCGAAGGAAAAAATATATTTAGTTATCAATCAAAAGGTAAGTCAAGTATAGGAGGAATTGTATCTAATGACCCTGGTGCTATAAAAGGTATACAACAAATAGATGCATACTTTGCTAAAAGATGGGCAAAAGGTGAACCTTCTCAAGCTTTATTAATTGCAACAAAAGATTATGAAAATATTAAAGCAGGACATAGAGAAGCTGGTGTAGCTGCTGGTGTTCCTGATGTTCAACTAGATGATTATGTTTCAGGTAAAACTTGGGATGACATTGTAGCTAATGTAGATAAAAAAGATTGGATGGGTACTGGTTTAAATAAGAATGCTCAACACACAACAACACCTTATATCTCTGACATAATTGAAGAATCAGAAAGAGCTGGACAAGTATCTAAAATAAAAGGTTCTTTTACTGGTCTATCATATGAAATGACTGATGACATGGAAGTTCAAAGAATATTAGACCAAATAAAAATGAATAGATTAGGAGAAGCTGGAGCAAGTCCAACACAAGTTGCTAAACAATTACATCCTGATGTAGCCACAGAATTACATTTAAAAAAAGATGCAGAAACTGGTAACTATAAAGTTGATAAATCTGTTACAACAGGTAATATAAGTGACTCAGGTCCTGTAGTAAGAGATTTAAATTATGGTGTTAGAGACAGTGATTTTAGTGCAAGTCGTACAGCTGAATTAGATTTTACTGGTGTAGAACCAGAAGGTTATTCTAAAATGAATACAACAAATTTATTACCTGGAGAGAGTTCAATACAAGGAGCTAGAAGAAATGCAGTACTTGCTAAAATATCTGGCTGGGATTTTGAATCAGGAGCTTGGAAAAATAATACTGATATTAATGTATATGAAGGAAGACAACAATCATTAAGAACATATGTTCAGCAAGGTTCAATTAATCCTAATGACATAGCTTGGAATGCAATTGCAACTGATATAGATGCAGGAACATTTGATAGTAGTAATATTAAAAAATATCTTAAGCTTAGTGGTGCAACTGATACAGCTGCATCTGCGTTAAAGACATCTGTTAATATTAAGTCAACAAGTAGAAAAGGTACATCTGTAACAATAGGTTCTAGCAAAGTTCCAGTAATTAAAACTGCAAAAGAAATGGCACCTGAAGCACCTGCACCTAAAACAGCAGACGTTGCATCTGCAGGAACAACAAAGTTTAGTGTTGATTCTTTAACTGATGCAGAGATACAGATGTTACCTGCATATAAAGAGTTAAGACAATCATTAAGTGTATCTCCAGAATTAAAAAACTTAAGACCTGAAGCATTAGACAATATAACATTGACACGTACACGTAGTATATTAAAAGAGTTATCAAAACAAGATAAAGCAGCTACTAAAGGTTTTTCAAAAATGATAGAAACAATTATTAAATCCAGATAGTTGTGTTATAATAGGAGACAATATGAGTAAAGAATATAAAGATATATTAGAAAAAACAGTATGGACATTTGTTGAAGCTTTCATAGGTGCGTTAACAGTAGCACCTTTAGTAGGTGTAGATGCTAACGCATTACAACTTGCTGCTTTGTCAGGTGCTGGTGCTGCGTTAGTAGTAATCAAAGAATTTGCTAAAAAACAATTGGCAAAGTAATGGCTAAGTCTGACCCGAAAAAACTTAAAGCTGGTCTTGATTATCTAGACGATATAATAAGAACTGCTTATGGTACTCATAAGTGGAGTATTGATGCGTTTACTAAATATACATCAGCTGACGCTATAAAGCATTCAAGACAAGGTATATCTAAACTTGGTATACAAAGTGGTGCTAGAGAAGGTATTGGAAAAACTGTAAATATTATTAATGAAGCTGCTGAAGGTTACATTAGAGATAGTGTAACTGGTAACCCTACAAAAACAAGTGGTAGCTACATACATGTTGATGATGTTAAAGCTGCAATTCAAGCACAAGTAGATGAAGCTCTTTCATTTGCTAAATCACAAAAAAAAGTTGGTTTAGAAATAGGTGAAACAATAGGTAGAATTGCAGGAGCACAAGTTGCTAAGACAGCTGCTGCTGATGCTGCTCCAGGTTTAATTAAACAAGGAGTTAAAGTAGGTTTAAAACAGGGTGCTAAAGCTATGTTTGGTCCTGCTGCTATAGGTGGTATGGTTGCATGGGAAGCTGCAAGTAAAGGTTACGACAGAGCTACAAGTCCAGGTGGTAAAGAGTTTCACACTGGTGGTGGTGTACCATACTGGGAAGACAGAAATAAAAATAACAATGGTACAAAATTAAATCCATATTTAGGAAATTCATAATGGCTAATACTAAAAAAATCGAGGGTGGTGGCGAAGAGTTTATCCTTGATATGATACACCCTAGTAATTACATAGGAGGTACATGGCATGACCCTTATGGTTCAGGTATAAAAAGAACTCCCGAACAAGTTAAAGAATGGAATAAAAAGTTATCTCAAAATCATGTAGATATGTTGCGTATACAAGGTCAACATTTTAAAACTTGGCAAGATAGAAATTCTGCTAATGATGGAACAAAGTTAAACGGTCCTATGATGGTAGTGCCTCAAAATCCAGGGCCTGAATTCTATGAGGAAGCTCGTAAAACATTCGAATGGTATGGAAAAGTACAGAAAGACCGAGCTGTTCTAAAGAAAATGGATGAATATGATAAACAAATTTTTAAAGCTAGGCCAGGTCGCTAATGGCTAACAAACCTAGACGTTCAAAAAGAAAACCAAATATTAACCAAGGTGTATATAATAAGCTTGATGTTGCAGACCAAAAAGCTTATAAAGATTCAGCTGGTTTACCTTATATAAAAAGATATAGAGAAACTATTGGTGGCAAACCAGGAACAAAAGAAAGACCACCTGGCCCAAGACAACTGCCTGATACAGGAGGAAGTAAAAAAATTAATACACCTGACTCTAATGGATTTATAGGTGCAGGATTAACTGGATTAGGTAGAAACGAATTACAAAGACGTGTTCAGCAACACAATGCACTAGCACAAAAAGCATTTGAATCAGCAGGTGGTGGTAAAAAAGAAGCATTAACTGCAGCTGATGTAGCTAATGTATATCGTGGTTTAAGATTTCAAAATCGTGCAAAGGTTATGAAAACTATGGCTGAATATGAAAAGATTGGTAAAGATTATTACCCTAAGAATAAAAAATAATCTGCGTCAATTGTTAGAAGCGATTACTTTCTCTTTTTAAAAAACCTTTTAATAAATCTCTGTATGCCACTGAAGTTCCTACCCTCTGTCTTCCATCATATATATCGTGATGATACTTACATAATATCGCTACATTATTAATGTCAAACTTTCTTTTCTTATTACCGCCCATACCTATACCTTGTATGTGTGCTAACTCCAGCCATTTGTTGTCGTTACAATAAGCCCACTCACAGCGTCCCCCTGCACGCTGCATGGCTTCTTCACGCAGCTCTGATAAACTATCCATCTATTGTAAAGTACATACCCTGAGGTAAGTCCCATCCTTGTTTAATATCCATCCATCTTACTTTGCCTGGTTCATGTGAACCACTGTATATGCAATTAGATATATACATAAACATTAGAGTTGTAACTTGTTTGTTCTCACGATAATAATCTAATGAAGATTTTTCTATAAGTTTTAATATGTAATCTATTGTACGTTGTGTTACTTCACCGTGGTCTTTCTTTGTCTTAGGACGCATAGCATGTTCTATGTTAATAGTGTCATTTAACCCGGCAGTTACTTTACGTGGACATAACTTAGCTTTACGTATAGCGTCTTCTGTATGTGTAAGACTTACCTTTATATCTAAAGTATCTCTATCAAATTTATATTTGACATATATAGGTATGTCTTTATCAGTAAGACCTAGTAATCTTTTACCACCAAATGTTTCAATAGTCTTAGCTAATTCTATTTTTTCTTTTACCCACTCCCTACGTCTAGCTCTAGCACTGACGTCTGTAGTGTGGTCACGTTCTTCTCTTGTTGTGAATGATTTAAAGTTATTCATTATTCCTCCTCTAATTGTCCTAAGTGATAGTTATAATCTATTACAAATTTATCCATTAAGAACCTAAGCTTTTTCATATCAGGTCCTACATTAAATGTATCACTACCACATGCTTTATTAAACTGTTGTGCCCATACTTTCATATACTTTGGATGTGTAAATATATTCACATCATTAATGTCAAATGGTTTCTTACCCATATGTTTCATCTCCTAATCTTTGTATACATTCACCGCACCAATCTGTAATTATTTCATCTGTAAAAAAATTTTCCTTACATACCATACAGATTAAATTTTGTGTGTGATGTATTTGTCGTCTGAAGTTTTTAAAGACATTAGATAAACTCATCTATATGTCCCCATACTTTTTCACAGTAATCACAATAAACTTGGTCAGTTATTGGACATACTATTGATAATTTTATACCACAACATTTCATTGTCATACCCTTTCCAACAGTGTTTACTACTATTCCAATGATGCCAACCGTCATTGTATACTAACCAAGAAGCCACTGCTGTAGATACTTCTGGATTAAATCTATTGTTTATTATACCAAGCTTAGGTGTTAACCAAGCCCAAGTATCATCATTGAATTGCCAGAGTCCAACATCTTGCGTCCCATTTGTATTATTACCAACTGCACGTGTGCGGCCACGGCTTTCACAGTAAATAATATTAAGTGATTGCAAGATGTCTTCCTCCTTAAAATACCTGGATACTATGTCTGTGTGTCTAGATACAACTACTATTTTATTTTGTACTTGTAAACATTCTTTGTATTCAGGTAAGTTGTTAGGTGTAAGTAACATAGGAAACAAACACCCAACAATTATTTCTATCATTAGCTAATGGCAGCTTTTGTTGGTAGTTCAGTACAATAATAATGTACTAAGCCACGCTTTTTACTCGGTAAAGTTGTTATCTTATAACCTTCCTGCCTAAGGTTATGTATAATACCACCAAATCTATGGCAATATAATTCAGCTACAAACTCCCAGTTACTTATAGGACTTTCTCCCATATATCTAGTAAGTATATAAGCTACAAGTTGTGTCTTACTTTTAATGTAGGCTGGTATATCTTCACCTCTAAATGATTCAGGTATCATACTCCCCACTCTTCTGGTATATCACTGTTATCTAACCACCATGACTTACGCCATTTACCTGTGTGTCCACCACATATAACAGGGTCATCTTTACTACATGTAAAGTCTGGACTTTTATCTGACTTTTTACTGTTACGATTATCGTATACCATTGACTGACAATAAGGACATTTTAAATCCTTACGATACTTTGCTTGTTCTGACATTTTATTTATGACCTCTCCGACTATACCACTAGAGTCTTGAAGACCTGGTGTTATGTCTGTACTGTCTAATCCTACCGCTTTTAATTTCTCTTGTATATCCATACTTTCAAAATCAATATCACTATATTCTACAGGCATATCAACTAACTTTTCAATCATATTGAAATACTTTGTTAACTGTTCGTCTGTCCAATCTGTCTTTAGCTTAGGAAATTTCATGGTACGTGCATAGTCGTTAGCAAGTCCCATAATCTTATGTAATGTCTCTGTATTCTTTACATCAGTCGTCATGCTTTGTATAGTCTTAGCTATAAATTCTAAGTCCTGCATTAGAATGGTGGTTCTTCTGGTGTATCATCAGCTGCATCGCTGCTATCTTCACCTATAATACTATCCATAATATCATTCATACGTTGGACATCTTCCTTAGTAGGTTTGTTTTCTTTCTTACGCATGTCAACCTTAGTAACTTCTACATTATCTTCAGGTTCAGAATCAGCGGTAGCTTCTTCTTCTGACTGTTTGCTGCCTGACCATAGCTCTACGCCAAGTCCAAACCTCATACATGCACGTTTAAATGCGTCAGATTCTGCGTCTTTTAAGTTAGTGCCATCGTTAAACTTATCGTTGTTTAACTTGAATGTATCTATATCACCAAAGCCATCGTAACTTCCCATGTCTTCAATAGTTATAGTACCTTTAGCACCTACTATTCTGTTCTCACTGTTATGTGTACCATAGATAGGTTCACAATGCCAGGTGTATTTAACTCCACTGTCCCGTAGTCGTTCAACATAATGTGCGTGTGGCACATAGTCACCGAACTTACCTGCGGGTGCTTTTCTTACTAACTCCTGTGGAAAAGGGGATAGCAAGTCAACGTTATTGCTCATAACATTCCTTCCTGTATTTTTATGTACGATTACATAAGTAGTGAGTACATAAAAATACTTCTATTCAATTTCTAAGTCTAATAGCTTTCTTAAATTATGTATA
>MDTG01185731.1_pt1 | contig 12880 bp, 7 predicted proteins | sample 811421 | NCBI WGS metagenome assembly MDTG01 (sample SAMN05326645, study PRJNA326480) | marine metagenome | isolation source: seawater | place: Pacific Ocean: South East | collected 2011
TGGTACTGCGTCTCAAGACGTGGGAGAGTAAGTCACCGCCAAACCTAATAAGGCCCAAATATCAAAATATCTCTCAGCGATGCTCCCTGTACTAATTAATTGTCTGAACTCACTTTAGTGTTATTTTCAGTGTCTTGATTTTGTTTTTATTCCAATTCCAGCAGTAAATCTTTTGCATCTATCTGACCTCCTGCTTGGACATTCACTGATTTAACTACTGCGTTACGCTCTGCATGGATGCCGGTTTCCATCTTCATTGCTTCAATAGTTAAGAGCATATCGCCCTCATTAACTTTTTGTCCTGCAATTACAGTCACAGATGCCACAACGCCTGGCATGGGGGCTCCGATATGGTCCGGATTGTTATCTTCAGCTTTCGGGCGCAATGCAGTCTGGCTCTTGATCAACCTGTTTGGAACGCGAATTACTCGGGGTTGCCCGTTGAGTTCAAAGAAGACTTTTACTTCTCCTTGATCATCAGTTTCCCCAATAGCTTGAAGGCGAATCTCTAGCGTTTTTCCTGGGTCTATTTCAGCTGTTATTTCCTCTCCCGGTTCCATGCCGTAGAAAAATGTATGTGTCGGTAAGGAACGTACTGGACCATAGTTTTGGTGGCGTTTCATATAGTCGAGAAAGACTTTGGGATACATCAAGTAGCCATTTAAATCTTCATTATCAATTGTGCCAACTTCAAGAATTTCTTGCAATTCCTTGCGCGTAGCCTCGAGATCGACAGGTTTCAAGTTTGCACCGGGACGGTTTGTATTGGGTTTTTCGCCTTTGAGCACTTTGGCCAAAATGGCGTCTGGAAACCCTCCCGGTGGTTGGCCAAGGTTGCCTCGCATCATATCAATCACACTATCTGGAAAGGCTATTTCTGTGTCCGGATTTTCAACGTCCTCGCGCGAAAGGCCTTGGCTGACCATCATAAGCGCCATGTCGCCAATCACTTTGGAAGACGGGGTGACTTTGACGATATCGCCAAACATTTGATTAACATCAGCATAAGTTCTTGCAATCTCTGGCCATTTTTCTTCCAGTCCTAATGAGCGTGCCTGTGCTTTTAGGTTTGTAAATTGACCTCCTGGCATTTCATGAAGGTAGACTTCAGAGGCGGGAGACGTCAGACCACTCTCAAAGGCTACATATTGCGCACGTACCTGTTCCCAATAATCACTTAGCGCGCGGATGGAATTTATATCCAAGCCGGTATCCATTTCTGATCCAATTAAGGCTTCTACGATAGAGCCAAGACATGGTTGAGATGTGCCACCTGAAAAGGCATCCATCGCTAGATCGACAGCGTCAACACCTGCTTCGGCTGCAGCGAGTATGCTTGCCCCTGCAAGACCAGAGGTGTCATGGTTGTGAAAATGTATCGGAAGACCAACTTCTTTTTTCAATGCTTTGACAAGAACACGCGCGGCTGAAGGTTTCAGGAGCCCCGCCATATCTTTCAATCCCAGGACATGGGCACCCGCCGCCTCGAGCTCTTTGGCAAGACTTATGTAGTAGGTTAGGTCATATTTTGCCCGATTTGGGTTCAAAATATCGCCTGTGTAACAAATGCTGGCTTCACAAATTTTTCCAGAGGCAATGACTGCATCCATGGCAACTCGCATGTTCTCAACCCAATTTAGGCTGTCAAATACTCGAAAGACGTCAATGCCCTTGGCAGCTTCAGCGACAAAATTTTGCACAACGTTATCGGGATAATTTGTGTAGCCCACGCCATTACTTGCCCTGAGCAACATTTGGGTCATCAAATTGGGCATATGCTGCCGGATATCGCGTAACCGCTGCCATGGGCATTCCTGGAGGAAACGGTAAGCTACATCAAAGGTAGCGCCTCCCCAACACTCTACGCTAAAAAGCTGCGGTAACGTAGAGGCATAGGCTGGTGCTGCTTTTACCATATCGATCGAGCGCATCCGTGTTGCTAGCAGTGACTGATGGCCATCGCGCATAGTAGTATCCGTCAGCAAAAGCGCCTTTTGCGCCTTCATCCACTCCGCAACGCCATTGGCTCCCTTTTCTTCTAAAACTTGACGTGCGCCTCTCGGTACATCCTGCGTGTTTTTGGGGGGGAGTGGTGATCTAAGCGGCTCTGCGGGTTTGGCCCGTCCTTCTGTTTCAGGATGTCGGTTTACGGTAATATCGGCTATGTAAGTTAGAACTTTTGTTCCTCGATCACGACGCTTTTTAAAATTGAAAAGATCGCTTGTTTCATCGATAAATTTTGTCGTGTACTTATTGCTCAGGAATGTTTCGTGCTTTAACAGATTTTCGACAAACGCGATATTTGTGCTAACACCCCGGATGCGGAATTCCCGCAGCGCACGATCCATGCGAGCTATGGCTTTTTCTGGGGTAGGTGCCCAAGCTGTTACTTTCACCAATAAGGAATCATAATAGCGCGTGATAACTCCGCCTGCATAGGCTGTGCCTCCATCGAGACGGATGCCCATACCTGTAGCGTTTCGAAACGCTGTTATACGACCGTAATCAGGAATAAAGTTGTTCTGTGGGTCCTCTGTGGTGATTCGGGTCTGCAGCGCATGTCCATTAAGCCGAATATCAGATTGTGAATTTTTACCAGTGGCTTCTGCAAGCGTTTTACCTTCGGCAATCAGAATTTGCGCTTGAACGATATCAATGCCAGTAACTTCTTCGGTAACAGTGTGTTCTACTTGAACGCGGGGGTTTACTTCGATGAAATAAAACTTGCCATTGTCCATGTCCATCAAAAATTCAACCGTACCGGCACATTCATAATTCACATGAGCACAAATTTTTCGACCAAGTTCACAAAGTTCTTGACGTTGGATATCGCTCAAATAGGGCGCTGGCGCACGTTCAACCACCTTCTGATTGCGCCGCTGGACGGAACAATCCCGTTCCCAAAGGTGATATATATTACCGTGAGTATCGCCCAAGATTTGTACTTCTACGTGGCGAGCCCGTTGGATCATCTTTTCTAGATAACCTTCACCGTTACCAAAAGCGGCTTCTGCCTCGCGTCGGCCTTCCAGTACCTTGTCTTCAAGTTCTTTTGCTCCATTTATCGGCCGCATGCCTCGACCTCCGCCACCCCAGCTTGCTTTGAGCATTAGGGGATATCCAATTTCCTGCGCCTCTTTTGAGATCTGCTGCATGTCATCACCCAACACCTCTGTTGCAGGGATCACTGGAACGCCCGCCTCAATAGCAACGCGGCGTGCCGATGCTTTGTCTCCCAAGGAACGCATCGTTGTTGCCTTGGGTCCGATAAACGTAATGCCGTGACGTTCACAGGCTTCGACCAGATCTGGGTTTTCAGATAACAAACCATATCCGGGATGGATGGCATCGGCGCCGCTTTCTCGCGCCACCCGGATAATTTCGCTTATTGACAAATAGGCCGCCACTGGGCCGAGGCCCTGCCCAATACGATAAGCTTCATCCGCTTTGAATCTATGAAGGCCGAGCTTATCTTCTTCTGCAAACACAGCTACAGTTTTCTTGCCCATCTCATTGGCTGCACGCATAACGCGGATGGCAATTTCGCCCCGGTTCGCGATTAGTATTTTCTGAAATTCTGGCATGTGATGATCCTCACTGTCTGTTCCATGGCATGCGATTGCCAAAGCCCTATTTATTGTACCGCTCCATTGCAGCGAAGGCAGTGTCAAGAGTACTGCTAACAACACCACTTTTATGCCGGACACTAGCCAAATCTCGTTTCGATTCAATAAAATTTTCTGCTGATTAACGTTTAGTTTTTTGGGTACCAAAGCGATTGTGCGCAATTTTCCAATGTGCGTAGGCCAAGTTGGCTCATATTTGCTATCAGGTCCTCTCGCAGAATGTTCGCAAGATGGTTTGGACCCTCACGTCCCAGGGCCCCCAAAGCATAATGCCAAGCCCGGCCCATCATGATGAAATCAGCTCCTAGTGCCATTGCACGTAATATATCAAGCCCACTTTCGATGCCACCATCAAAAACAAGCGGCAATTGCGTTGATTTTCGGATTTCTGCAAGTACATCAATTGTGGCTGGTGCACCAGCAAATTGACGTCCTGCGTGGTTAGATACCCAAATTGCATCGACCCCAATCTTTTCCAATTTATCGCAATCGGCGGGGTTTAGAATACCTTTGATGATCAGGGACCCTTTCCAATGCTCGCGTACCCATTTCAGATAGTCGATATCAGGCGAAATTCGTAGCAAATAACCAAGGTGTTTTGTAGTTGGCAATCCACGTATGTTATTTCCATAGGACGCTACAAAAGGCATTTCTGGTCGCCCGTGCCGCACCATTCCCAAGGCCCAACTTGGGCATTTGGCGATATGCGTCAGAATTCGGGGTGTTATGGCAGGAGGTTGTGTGATGCCACCGCGGCTTTGACGTTCTCGGCGGCTCGGTGCTGGGAGGTCAACAGTGACGATCAATGTCTGAAAACCAGAGTTTGACACACGAGCAATCATGTCATGCCGCAAATCGGGGTCCCTCGGAGGGTAGAGTTGAAACCAACCTATTCCATTAGTGATTGGTCCGATGGTTTCAGGCGTTTGGCAGGCTACGGTGGACAGACTGAAAGGTATTTTGGCATTTGCGGCTGAGTGCGCGAGAATACGTTCAGCATCTGGCCAAATTGCACCTGACAAACCAACTGGCGCAATCCCAAAAGGAAGATCGTATCTTTGCCCCAGAAAATGATGTTCCGTATGCGGCTTAATTTCCCCCGAAAGTACGGCTGGTATCATCTTAATTTTCTGCAGCGCTGTGATATTTTCATGCTTTGTCGCTTCGTTTCCAGTTGCACTGTCCAAATATTCCCAAACAAAATGTGGAATACGCCGCTTTGCAGCGAGCTTTAGATATTTTAGAGAAGGATATCGTGTATTATAATCCATGGTTGCAGTTGTTTCTCAATCCCGAAGTCTTGTCCAGCATATCAAAAGCTACTTCTGCTAAACCGTAATAAGAAAAGAACATTTTAAGAACATATCTTTGCATTTCCATAAGAACAGTTTAAAACACATATATGAGTGGTATCAATGAAAACGAAGCATTTGAGGAGGCATCACTGTCCGCGCAAGCGATTGCTGCGCGGCCTGCGCCATATCTTGAGGAATTGAACCCTGAACAATGCGCTGCGGTCCAGGCGTTGGACGGCCCTCTTCTCATGCTTGCAGGTGCAGGGACGGGGAAGACCAAAGCTTTGACTTGCCGTATTGCCCATTTGCTGAACACAGGGCGTGCGCGGGCGAATGAAATCTTATCCGTGACCTTCACCAATAAAGCAGCGCGCGAGATGAAAGGCCGTGTTGGGGGGCTTTTGGGACAGGCGGTTGAGGGGATGCCCTGGTTAGGGACCTTTCATTCCATCTCTGTTAAACTGCTACGCCGCCATGCGGAATTAGTCAATTTAAAGAGTAATTTCACAATCTTGGATTCCGATGACCAGGTGAGATTGCTTAAACAGTTAATTGTTGCAAGAAACATCGATGATAAGCGTTGGCCTGTTCGCCAACTAGCTGGGATTATTGACCATTGGAAAAACCGCGCTTGGTTGCCTGATAAGGTGCCCACATCTGAGGCAAACGCATTTAATAACTTAGGAACAGAACTTTATTCGCAATATCAGGTCCGGCTGCACGAATTGAATGCAGTTGATTTTGGTGACCTTCTACTTCACATGGTGACGATTTTTCAGGCCCACGCTGATATACTGAGGCAGTACCAACGCTCGTTTCGATTCATATTAGTGGATGAGTATCAAGATACTAATGTTGCTCAGTACCTATGGTTGAGACTTTTGGCAGGGGCACACAAAAATATTTGCTGCGTAGGAGATGATGATCAGTCAATCTACGGCTGGCGCGGTGCAGAGGTAGGCAATATTTTGCGATTTGAGAAGGATTTTCCTGGGGCAAAGGTGATCCGGTTGGAACAAAATTATCGTTCTACACCGCACATTCTGGCTGCTGCAAGCGCGGTGATTGCGGCGAATCAGGGGCGTTTGGGCAAAGAACTTTGGACAGACGCCATAGAGGGAGAAAAGCTGCGCCTGATTGGCCATTGGGATGGAGAAGAGGAGGCACGCTGGATCGGTGAGGAGATAGAGGCTACTCAACATGGCACCCGTGGCATGTCAGGCTTTGGGTTGGATGGCATTGCTATCCTTGTGCGCGCAAGCCATCAGATGCGCGCCTTTGAAGATCGATTTTTGACCATTGGGTTGCCGTATCGGGTGGTAGGTGGCCCAAGATTTTACGAGCGCATGGAAATTCGTGATGCGATTGCTTATTTCCGAATTGTTTTGAGTTCATCTGATGATTTGGCGTTTGAGCGTATTATAAATACGCCAAAACGTGGTTTAGGAGATAAAGCACAGCAAAAAATTCAGATTCTAGCGCGTAGCAATGGCGTAAGTTTGTTTGAAGGAGCGCGGCTTTTGTTAAAGGCGCGGAAAATTTCTGGAAAAGGGGCAATAGAACTTTCCAGATTCTTGGACAATATTGCTCGTTGGGGGCGCATGACAGAAGACCGGGAAGTTTCTCATGTGGATCTAGCTACAATTATCTTAGATGAGGCAGGTTATTCGGAAATGTGGCAGAATGACAAAACGCCGGAAGCAGCCGGCCGTTTGGAAAACCTAAAAGAATTAGTAAAAGCGCTGGAAGAATTTCAAAATCTACAAGGTTTTTTGGAACATGTGAGCCTTGTTATGGATAACGAAAGGGAGGAGCAGGGCGAAAAAGTGTCTATCATGACGCTGCATGGTGCCAAAGGGCTTGAGTTTCCGGTAGTCTTTTTGCCGGGGTGGGAGGACGGGCTATTTCCCTCTCAACGGAGCATGGACGAAAGTGGTATGAAAGGGCTAGAGGAGGAGAGACGCTTGGCCTACGTTGGAATTACCCGAGCTGAACAAATCTGCACCATTTCGTTTGCAGGAAACCGGCGCGTTTTTGGCCAATGGCAATCGTCCATGCCGTCACGCTTTATCGATGAATTGCCGGCCAAACACGTTGAGGTTTTGACGCCCCCTGGGCTTTATGGTGGTGGATTTGGAGCGGCAGGTATGCATGGTGAAGTAATGCAATCGGATTTGATGGGTAGGGCTGCAAAAGCGGATGGATATAACTCACCGGGGTGGAAGCGCCTGCAAACGTATCGAGAAGATAAAACACTGAGCAAGCCCAAAGAAATGCAAAATATAATTATCGATACAACGGTTTTATCTACGCATACAATTGGAGATAGGGTTTTTCACCAGAAATTTGGCTATGGTCATGTTCAAAAGATAGACGGTGAAAAGCTTGAAATTGAATTTGACAAAGCTGGGCTCAAAAACATAGTTGCGCGTTTTGTCAATGCCGCTGATGACATTTCGTTTTAGGACTACTCAACTTCGTTTAATTTATACCATTTACACAGCCATAAAGTGGAAACCGAGAACTGAAAAATGGTTTTCTCGTTGTGGAGCCATCCCGCAATTTGAGAACTATTGGACGCCGAATAAGTCGCTGATGAAGGTTTCCCCTAATTATTAAACTCCGGAAATGCCAGTTACTTTTCAGTAATGGTGGTCTTAATTTGAATATAAGAGATGGGAATTTATGGGAAATATTATTAGATCTGTTTATTTACTGAATAAATTTATCGATTCCCCAAAATAATTCTTGAGATAATTCGGAATTTTTATTTCTTTGATGTTTATTGATAGAAAATTTAAGAAAATATATTTCAATATAATTTCTATATGTTGGCTAAAAAATATTACACTATACTAAATGTAGATATATTTAATTGGAAAAGGAGGATGTAAAGAGGTAAGTCTAATATTTCAATCCATAAAATACCACAAATTACCATATTTTTCCTTGCAATCCTTAAATGTCCATGTAATTAATAAGGCCAATGAAGGCGGAAAATAAATAAAAGGGCACTAAGACCCCAAAAACGGTCAGGTTTCATACAGGCGCCGCTTCATTAAAGTGAATGGCCAGCGTGCAGACGAGCATAAATCCCCCAGATTGCTGCGTTGCAGGCCATGCCCAAGAATTGGGCGTATATTGACGGACTGGGCAGTGGTAGCGGCTTGGTCCGTCAAATCGTTTAAAGGGTTGAGAATGACTGAAAGGGTAAATTGGGCCAAGGAGTATGGCGAGTAGGTTTAGGGGCGAAAGCCTCCACAAAGTCGATCTTAAGGGTCGGGTCTCCATCCCGGCTCATTTTCGGCGTGTGATCGAATCTTGCGACCCGGGTTGGCAAGAAAATCTATCGCCTGAACTTGTGATTGTTTATGGCGACCCACGAAAGAAATACCTTGAGTGCTACACTATCGAGGCTATCGAAAAAGTTGATCGAAAGATCGACAAAATGCCTCGAGGATCCAAGCAGCGGAAGGCGTTGGAGCGCATTTTTAATGGGCAGAGCGTTCCGACCTCAATCGATGATACAGGTCGTTTGGTGCTATCTGCGAAGCTCAAAGAGAAAGCAGGTATTAGGCACGAGGCGTATTTTATTGCTGCAGGGGATACGTTTCAAATTTGGAGTCCGGAAACTTATAAATTTGATCAAGAACAGTCAGAAGCTTGGCTTGATACTCTTCCACCAGATTTTGACCCATTGAGCTTTCTTGATAGTAAAGAGAAAAATCAATGATGGCGGCGATGGATTTCAAAATGCCTGTTAGTCCACATATTCCCGTTCTCCTTGATGCGATTTTAAAGATAGCAAATCCTATCCGTGGCCGTTGGCTTGATGGGACGCTTGGAGCAGGGGGCTATACCACCGCTTTGCTTGAAGCTGGAGCATCGCACGTAACAGCTATTGACCGTGATCCTTCCGTTTTTGAAATCCTTCGTGCTATGGAAGAAAAGTTCGAAGATCGTGTAAAATTCGTTGAAGATTTGTTCTCTAATTTGGGAAAGCACGTGAAAGCTCTTAATGGTGTGGTACTGGACCTTGGTGTTTCTTCCATGCAGCTCGACCAGGACGCTCGCGGATTTTCGTTTTTACGCGATGGACCACTTGATATGCGTATGTCGCAAGTAGGGCGGTCTGCTGCTGATCTTGTCAATAGTTTGACCGAAGTAGAACTTGCTGATACATTATTTGCTTACGGGGAAGAGCGTGCAAGTCGTCGTATAGCAAAAGCGATCGTTGCGCGAAGGAAAATACAGCCATTTGAACGAACGCTTGAACTTGTAGATATAATACAAAGAGCTTTACCAAGAGCTAAACCTGGGCAGGCGCATCCCGCCACTCGTTGTTTTCAAGCACTACGCATTGCAGTAAATAATGAATTTGAAGAACTATTCGAGGGCCTACATGCGGCAGAACAGGCCTTAGCGCCTGCCGGTTTTCTTATTGTTGTAACCTTTCACTCACTCGAAGATCGCATGGTGAAAAGATTTTTTCAAGCGAGGTCTGGCCAATCATCGAGAGGTAATCGCTTTGCTCCCGAAGTTAAAATGCCAAAACCAACCTTTGAACTCGTCACAAAGAAAGCGGTGTCTGCTGAATTTCAAGAGGTTGAAGCCAATCCAAGAGCGCGATCAGCAAAATTGCGGATAGGTCGACGTACCTCAGCTCCGTTTGAAGTCGTGGTGACCGCAAAAGACCTTGGCATGCCATCACTTATAGGAAAACATCGTGCGTAGTTTTATATCGGTCTTGATGTTTGGAGCGGTCATGGGACTTGCGTATTGGGCCTACCAAGAGAATGTAAAAACCAAACAAGAGCTTACTTATGCACAGGAATTGCAAAAAGCGCTTGGTGAAGCCCGAAGCAGGTTAACTATTTTGCGTGCAGAATGGGCCTACCAAAACAGACCACGCAGGCTGCAGCATTTAGCCGACATGAATTATGACAATTTACAGCTCCTTCCGCTGCGTGCAGATCATTTTGCGAGTATTGATCAAGTCAGGTTTCCAGCCCTACCCAGGCTTAATTTGAGTGGATTGGAAATTGTTGAAATAGCGAACAGGGGAGACAGCAATGACTGAGCCTTCCTTGCGCTCTCCAATAAGACCTCTTGGATATATATTATCAGCACGTGCCAATGGTCACGACACACTCAAAATCGAAAGAGAAAATATAGAAAAACGGCATGAAGGCGCTCGAGAAAATAATCGCTTAAGAGCCCAGGGGCGGCTTTTGTGTCTCGGGATTATGTTTTTATGTCTTTATGTTGCGGTAGCTCTTCGCATCGGTCTTTTGGCAGCCTCCGAACCTAGTGAGCCTAAGTCGCAGCGCGCAGGTGCCTCAATTATTGCGCAGCGGGCTGATATCCAAGATCGACAAGGGCGTATCTTGGCGACCAATATGGATACTCATTCGCTTTATGTCGAAACAGAGCATTTAGTCGATCCAGCCGGCACTTCACAGGAGTTGGCCAAAATCTTTTCAGATCTTAATCCGAAGAGACTGTTTAAAGATTTTACCAGCGATCGGAGGTTCCTTTGGGTCAAACGTAAAATGAGCCCCGAGCAAATGCAAGCGGCTCATGATATTGGGGATCCAGGTTTACGTTTTGGTCCCCGAGAAATGCGTCTCTATCCCAACGGAAGGTTAGCAGCGCACGTACTGGGTGGGGCAAGTTTTGGGCGTGAAGGTGTCCACGCGGCGGAAGTTGTTGGAGTGGCTGGGATTGAAAAAGTGTTTGATAGTCGTTTGCGTGATCCAATACATTCGGGTCAACCCTTGCAACTCACACTGGATTTATCGGTACAGGCTGCGGTAGAGCAAGTCCTTCATGGAGGTATGAAGCTACTTAATGCTAAAGGTGCTGCCGCCGTTCTAATGGATGTACATAGTGGAGAGCTGATTGCTCTGACTTCTCTGCCAGATTTTGATCCAAATAATCGTCCTGATCTGCCCAAGCAAGGTAAGGCAGCCGACAGTCCGCTATTTAACCGAGCAGTTCAAGGCGTTTATGAGCTTGGCTCGACCTTCAAAATTTTTGCGATCGCTCAGGCAATGGAACTTGGCCTCGTTTCTCCAGAAACAATTGTGGATATAAGAGGACCTATTCGATGGGGAAAATACAGGATTTCCGACTATCGAAATTACGGGGAACAGCTGAGTGTCTCGGATATTATCGTCAAATCAAGCAATATTGGTACAGCGCGTGTCGCAACCATGATTGGGAGCGAACGTCAAAAAAGTTTTATGGGATCGCTCGGGTTTCTTGAGCCAATTCCACTTGAAATGATCGAAGCAAAAGGAGGAAGGCCTCTTATCCCAACTAAATGGTCAGAGCTTTCAACCATGACTGTGTCGTATGGGCATGGGCTTTCGGCTACTCCACTGCATCTGGCAACAGGTTATGCGGCAATAGCCAATGGTGGGTACAAAATCACACCAACACTTGTTTTGGATCGAAATGCACCACTAAAGACAAGGGTTTTATCACCTGAGATAGCAAATGCTTCTTTAAAAATGCTGCGTGCAGTAGTGACAGACGGCACGGCATCAATGGCAGAAGTTGCAGGTTATGCCGTTGCTGGAAAAACTGGGACTGCAGATAAACCTGGGAAAGGTCGCTACCAAACTGACAAAGTAATTGCTACCTTAGCTTCCATCTTTCCTGCTTATGAACCAAAGTATGTTCTAGTCGTTGCATTGGATGAAGCAGAAGATCGAACAGGGTGGGAGCCGCGGCGGACAGCAGGATGGACTGCCGTCCCGGTAAGTGCAGAAATAATTCGTAGAATTGCTCCTTTGCTCGGCCTTGCCCCACGGTTTGAAAACTAGTCTGTCGATGTTATACCCATCTGATAGGCATCACAGATTTAGGCACACTGCCTAAATGACAGTAAATAGACGTCGGGAAAACCCGCCATGAGCAGAAATGTAAAAACCTTGATTGACTTGGGAATGACGCCCTCAAGGCCATTTGATATATACGTATCTGAGATTTGTAGTGACAGTCGCTACTTAAAAACTGGAGCATTATTTGCGGCACTTCCTGGTGTCCTTGCTCACGGTGCGAGTTATATCCCGGACGCTTTGGATCGCGGAGCGGTTGCGGTGTTAACAGACAAAACGGGTTATGATATTGCCCAGTCGCTCGATGTTCATGACAAGTTAGCCTTCGTTATAGCAGAAGATGTTCGAGCTACGCTCGCCGCTGCTGCGGCATTGTGGTTTGAAAGACAGCCCCAAACTATGGTGGCGGTTACGGGAACTAATGGAAAAACATCAGTTGCCAGTTTTTGTCGCCAAATCTGGAGTGAATTGGGTTTCCAGGCTGTCAATATAGGTACAACAGGTGTTGAGGGTGCACTTACCGCGCCACTGACGCACACAACACCAGATCCAGTCACTCTTCACGGTGTGCTTGCTGAGTGCTGCTCGGCTGGCATCACCCATGGTGCAATGGAAGCATCAAGCCATGGTTTGGCACAACGTCGTCTTGATGGAGTTAAAATCAGCGCGGCGGGATTTACAAATTGCACGCACGACCACCTGGATTATCATGAGAGTTTCGAAGATTACTTTGCAGCCAAGGCCGGTCTATTTGATAGGATACTATCTCCGGATGGAGTGGCGGTGCTGAATGTAGATGATCAGAATGTGAATAAGCTCGCTGCTCTTAGAAAGAGTCGTGGTCAGCCATATTTGAATGTTGGGCACACTAATACAGCAGATTTACAGCTACTTGCACAAAAATATGATATAACGGGGCAAACCCTGCGTTTTGCTTATCAAAATAAAATACATCAAACTTTTTTACCACTGATTGGAGGCTTTCAGGCCGGAAACGTCCTTATGGCTGCTGGATTATGTTTGGCAGCTGGACTTGATTCACAGGATGTTTTTGGAAGTTTGCATAAGATTAGAACAGTGCGGGGCCGTATGCAACATGCTGCAACGCGAGCAA
>MDTG01287513.1_pt1 | contig 12880 bp, 7 predicted proteins | sample 811421 | NCBI WGS metagenome assembly MDTG01 (sample SAMN05326645, study PRJNA326480) | marine metagenome | isolation source: seawater | place: Pacific Ocean: South East | collected 2011
AGACTGGAAAAAAATAGAGGTGTAATTTTTATTTGAACCCTTTATGTATCCATTGCAATTATGCTTTAAATTCAAAGTTGTAATTTTTATTAAATTTTTCATATATGTTAAAAAAACATCAAGATATTGATCCGCAGGAAACACAAGAGTGGATAGAGTCTATTGAAGATGCTCTTGAAGAACATGGGTTTGAAAGAACGCGATTTCTATTGGAGACATTAATTGAGTTTGCTCAGGCTAAAGGAGCTCGTTTACCATTTAACACGTCTACTCCTTTTTTGAACACAATTCTTCCTGGGCAACAACCAGACTATCCAGGCAATAGGGATTTAGAGCGAAAAATAAAAACAATTGTACGTTGGAACGCAATGGCGATGGTTACCAAGGCAAATAAAAAAAAACCTGGTATTGGTGGACACATATCAACTTTTGCTTCTGCAGCAACTCTTTACGAGGTTCCTTTTAACCATTTTTTTAAAGGTCCAGACCACCCATCTGGGCAAGACATGATTTTTTTTCAAGGACACGCATCGCCTGGTATTTATTCAAGGGCCTTTCTTGAAGACCGTTTAACGGAAACCAATTTAGATAATTTTCGTCAAGAATTATCTAAAGGAGGTGGTCTTTCATCCTATCCGCACCCATACCTTATGCCAGATTTTTGGCAGTTTGCTACAGTTTCAATGGGACTTGGCCCAATGATGGCTGTTTATCAAGCAAGGTTTATGCGCTACATGATTGATAGAGGTTTTGTTGAAAACAAAGGAAGAAAGGTCTTTGCTTTTCTGGGTGATGGAGAAATGGATGAGCCAGAAGCAACGGGGGCGCTTACCCTTGCATCTAGAGAAAACCTTAATGATCTTGTGTTTGTCGTAAATTGTAATTTACAGCGTTTGGATGGCCCTGTTAGAGGAAACTCTAAGGTTGTACAAGAATTAGAAGGTGCGTTTCGTGGTGCTGGTTGGAATGTTATAAAGGTTGTTTGGGGCTCTGACTGGGATGATTTATTTGAAAAAGATCTTAGTGGGTTGTTGTTGAAAAGGATTGATGAGGTGGTTGATGGTGAGCTTTTAAAGTATGTTGTTGAAGGTGGAGCGTATATACGTGAACATTTTTTTGGTAAATATCCAGAGCTTTTAAAATTAGTCGAACATCTCTCCGACGAAGAGATTGAAAACTTAAGGTTGGGTGGTCATGACCCTGTTAAAGTTTATGCTGCATTTTCAGAGGCTGTTAATCATAAGGGCTCTCCTACTGTCATCTTAGCTCGAACGATTAAGGGCTATGGTTTAGGAGAGGCTGGAGAGGGCAGAAACATAACCCACAATCAAAAAAAACTTAATCAAGATGAGCTACTTTATTTTAGAGATCGGTTTAACGTTCCTCTTTCAAATGAAGAAGCTTCTTCAGCTGCTTTTTATCGTTTTTCTAAAAACTCTGATGAATATAAATATTTAATTAGTCGTCGTAAAGATTTAGGTGGGCCACTTCCTTATAGAAATCAAAATGCTTCAAAGTTGAGCGTTCCTGAAATTTCAATTTTTCAAGAAATGCTTGACGGGAGTGGAGAGCGTGAAGTTTCTACTACAATGTCATATGTTCGTTTTTTAACAATTCTTGCAAAAGATAAGACAATTGGTAAACATATCGTACCCATTGTTCCAGATGAAGCAAGAACATTTGGCATGGATCCTTTGTTTAGACAGCTGGGTATTTATGCTCATGCCGGTCAATTATATGACCCAGTAGATTCAGACCAGTTTTTGTATTATAAAGAAGCCAAAAATGGGCAAATATTAGAAGAGGGTATTAATGAAGCTGGTGCTATATCATCTTTTATAGCGGCGGGAATGAGTTATAGTAATCATGGGATACATATGATTCCTTTTTATATATATTATTCCATGTTTGGCTTTCAGCGAGTCTGGGATTTTATTTGGGCTGCTGGTGATATGAGAGCCAGGGGGTTTTTATTAGGAGGAACCGCAGGAAGAACTACTTTAAATGGAGAAGGACTACAGCATCAAGATGGCCACAGTCATTTGGCAGCGGCTTCTACTCCAAATATTAGAGCGTATGATATCGCGTATTCTTATGAGATTGCTGTTATTGTTCATCATGGAATAAAGGAGATGGTTGAACAGAATAAGGATGTAATTTATTATTTAACATTAGAAAACGAAAACTACAAACACCCTTCTATGCCAAAAGACATACAAAAAGATATTGTTAAGGGTCTGTATAAAGTTCAAGGAACAGATAGGCCAATAGTTAGGATATTAGGTAGCGGTCCATTAATGAGAGAAGCTATTGAGGCGGCGGAATTATTAAAAAAAGATTGGAATATAGAGCCAGGCATCTGGAACGTTACTAGTTTTAGTGAATTAAGAAGAGAAGCCGAAGAAGTAGAGCGGTGGAACTTGATGCACCCCGATAAAAAACAAAAACAATCACACCTTGAAAAAAGTCTTAATAAAAACAGCGTTCCAACAGTTGCTGTTTCAGATTATGTTAAAATGGTTTCTGAACAAATTGGTCCTTATGTTCCTGGTCCTTATTATGCTCTAGGAACTGACGGTTTTGGTAGGAGTGAAACAAGGGAGTCGTTGAGAAATTTCTTTGAGGTAGACAGGTATTATATTGTTCTTACTGTAATTAGAGCTCTTGCTAATGATAACAAAGTTGAAATGAATGTTGTGGAAAAAGTTATGAAAAAATATAGTTTAGATTCTGAAAAACCTAGCCCAATCACTGTATAGGAAGGAAGAATGATAAAGAAAATTTTACTACCAGATCTAGGTGAAGGAATAGATGGCGCTGAAGTTAGCGAAGTAACCGTTTCCATTGGTGATGAAGTATCTGTAGATGACACGCTACTGGTTTTAGAGTCAGACAAAGCATCAATGGAAATACCAGCAGAGAACTCAGGAGTGATAAAAGAAGTTTTAGTATCGCCTGGAGACAATGTAAACAAGGGGACACCTTTAATGGTTTTGGAGGTTGCTTCTAAAGGTCAGCTAGATGTTGAGCAAGCGTTACAACCAGAACAACCAGAACAACCAGAACAACCAAAGGTTGAACAAAGTTCTCAGTTAGAACAACTGCCAGTTTTAAAAACAAGTAAAAACATTTTTGCTTCTCCTGGTGTTCGTAGGCTAGCGCGAGAACTAGGGATAAATTTACAAATGTTAAGTGGTTCTGGGCCAAAAGGTCGCATCACCAAAGATGATTTAAACAGATATATAAAAATACAAATGGCTATTGGGTCTGGTGTTGCCCCTACAATGAAAAAAGAAATTGATTTTTCAAAGTGGGGAGATGTTGAGGTTCAAAAATTAACAAAAATTAATAAAATAACAGGAGAGAGGCTTCAAGGCGCTTGGCAAGAGATACCACATGTAACTCAATATGATACCGCTGATATAACCGAGCTAGAATTATTTCGAAAAAAATTAAAAAAAGCGGCTGAAAAGGATAATGTAAAAATCACTTTTCTTCCTTTTTTATTAAGAGCTGCGTCTATTGTTTTAGAAGAAATGCCAAGATTTAATAGTTCCCTAGACCATAAGAATGAAAACCTGATTTTAAAAAAATATTTTCATATTGGCGTAGCCATTGATACGCCCAACGGATTAATTGTTCCATCGATGAAGGATGTAAACAACAAAACGATTTTTAATCTTTCAAAAGAATTAATGGATATAAGTCAAAGAGCTAGGAAAAAAAAATTAAAACCCAATGAATTAACAGGAAGCACTTTTACAGTTTCTAGTTTGGGTGGGATTGGCGGAACAGCTTTTTCACCTATTGTAAACCCACCAGAAGTAGCAATCTTAGGCGTTTCAAAAAGCGAATGGAGACCTGTGTATTATAAAGAAACTCGTAGTTTTGAACCTAGATATATAATGCCTTTTTGTGTTTCATATGATCACCGTGTAATAGATGGAGCATCTGCAGCTGCTTTTACGACAAGGTTGTCTAAAGTGTTGTCTGACTTAGAAAGCTTTAAAGATTAGTGGTGGAAAATAAACACTGGGATGTTGTTGTTGTTGGCGCTGGGCCAGGAGGTTATGCGGCTGCCTTTAGAGCTTCCGATTTAGGGAAAAAGGTTCTTCTTATTGATCGCGATAAAGCTCTGGGCGGCGTTTGTTTAAACAGAGGATGTATCCCATCAAAGGCTTTATTACACATATCTAAAGTTATAGATGACGCTAATCATTTATCTTCAGTTGGTGTTGTCTTTGATGCTCCTAATATTGATTTAGAAAAAATAAGGAGTTATAAAAACAAAATAATTACTCAACTTAATACAGGAATTGCTCAACTTGCAAAAGCAAGAAAGGTAGAGTTTTTATGTGGAGCCGCTTCGTTTTTATCTAACAATCAATTGTTGGTTAAAGATAAAAAAATTAGTTTTGAAAACTGTATAATAGCATCAGGTTCTACATCTTCAATGATTCCAAATCTTCCTGATCACCCTTCTATTCTTACATCAAGAACAGCTTTAAATCTTGATTGCATACCTGGGTCTTTGCTTGTGATTGGTGGTGGTGTTATTGGGTTAGAGCTTGGTCAAGTATATTCTGCGTTGGGCTCGAAAGTATCGGTTGTTGAGTTTATGTCAGAGCTTATTCCTGGAGCAGACACAGACATTACTAAACCTCTTGTGAGGAAGTTAAAAAAACAATTTGAATCGATAATGCTTTCTTCAAAAGTTGTCAAAGTTGAAGCTTTAGACAATGGTGAATTAAAAGTATTTATAGAAAACAAAAAAGAAACGAATACATATGTTTTTGAAAGGGTCTTGGTTGCTGTTGGAAGAAAACCAAACACGGATTTGTTAAACATTGAAAATACGGATGTGAAAATTGACGAGAATGGTTTTATTTCTGTTGACGTGTATCAACGAACATCTGTAAAAAATATTTATGCCATTGGTGATATTGTTGGTAATCCTATGCTTGCGCACAAAGCGACGCATGAAGGTAAAGTAGCAGCAGAGGTGGTTTCTGGTCTTTCATCTGCTATGGATGCCAGAGCGATTCCAAGTGTTGTTTATACCGACCCAGAGATTGCGTGGGTTGGTTTAACAGAAAACGAGGCACAAGAACAAGGTATAAAATATGAACTAGGCGAGTTTCCTTGGGCGGCCAGTGGGAAGGCAATGATTTTAAATGCGTCTCAAGGGAAAACAAAAATATTATTTGACCCTGAAACAAAACACGTTTTAGGTGGTGGTGTTGTGGGGCCCTCTGCGGGAGATATTATTTCTGAGATTGCACTGGCATTAGAGATGGGTTCTGATGCAGAGGATATAAGCTTAACCGTTCATCCACACCCCACCCTTGGTGAAACAGTTGCATCTGCAGCAGAAATGTTTGAAGGGACAATTACAGATCTTTTTATTCCTAAAAAGAAGAAAAAAAATGATTAAAAAAAGTATACTATTTTCCGTTTTTATTTCCTTTTCTTTATCTCAAGAAAGCTTAAAAAATGAAGAAGTCACATCAGAAAAACCGAAGCCCCCTGAAAAACAAAAGAAAAAAACAATGGAGGAGGCATTAAAAAACACAAAAGAAATTCCAGGCCTGTTTACAATATATCAAGACTCTACAAATGGAAAACTTTATATGTTGATTGCAAAAGAACAACTAGATAAAGAATATATTCATTTTGTTCATGGGTTAAATGGTCAGTTAAATGCTGGGGTTTTTAAAGGAAGTTATCGTGGGTCAAAAATTATAAAACTTAACCGTTATTTTAACCGTGTCGAGTTTGAGGTTCAAAACAACTCGATGTACTTTGATCCAAAAAACCCGTTGAGTCGTTCATCTGACTCTAATGTAAGTAGTGCAATTTTAGCCTCGTCTACGATAATAGCTGAAAAAGAATCAAAATATTTAATTAATGTTGATAATGTTTTTTTATCTGAAGCTTTGCATCAGATAACAAGGGGTTTTATTCCTGGAGGGGTAAATAAAAACCCATTTAAATTGGGTCGCTTAGCTAAAGAAAGAACAAAATATTCTGAAATTAAAAATTATCCACAAAACACGGACTTTATTGTACAGTATGTATATACTAATCCAACACCTACTAATTGGGGTTCAGATGTTGGCTTGACTGATCCGAGATCTGTAAATGTTACATTGCAGCATAGTTTTATAAAGCTACCTGAAAACAATTATAAACCACGATTTGAAGATCCAAGGGTGGGGTATTTTACTACACAAATAACAGATATGACATCGGCAAATGATCCAACACCATATCGAGACATGATACATCGTTGGCATTTAGAAAAAAAAGAGCCCAGTCAATCGAGGTCTGTTGTAAAAGAACCAATAGTTTGGTGGATTGAAAACACGACTCCACATGAGTTTCGAGACGCAATTAAAGAAGGCGTTTTGTTGTGGAATAAGGCTTTTGAGAAAGCGGGTTTAATAAATGCAGTTGACGTTAAGGTTCAACCAGATGATGCGCAGTGGGATGCTGGAGATATTAGATATAATGTTCTTCGGTGGACGTCTTCTCCAAGACCGCCATTTGGTGGTTATGGGCCAAGTTTTGTCAACCCCAGAACAGGACAAATTCTTGGTGCAGATATTATGTTGGAATATGTTTATTTTACAAATCGAGTTAAATATGAAAAAATTTATGATACTTTTAATGATGGTTTAAATAGAGACCCAGAAGTTGGGTGCTCAGCTGGTGAATTTATTCAACAGGGAAATTTGTTTGGAACGATGGTCATGGGTGATGTGTCTGATTTTTCTAATTTAAAACAACATCAAATCATCTATGAAAGTTTAGTTAAGTTGACGCTTCATGAGGTTGGTCATACTTTAGGATTAAGTCATAATTTTTATGCTAGCAATCTGCATAGTTTTAAAAACATACATGATAGAAACATAACAGAACCAATAGGCCTTACATCATCTGTAATGGATTATGTGTCTGCTAACATTGGGGTTGATTCTCAACATCATGGACAATTTTATTCAACAACTCCAGGTCCATATGATTTGTGGGCGATTGAATATGGTTATGCGGTATCATTAGAAAACCCTGAAGACGAAAAACAGCGATTAAAAACACTACTTGACAAGTCAGTTAAAAATGAATTTAGATATGGTAATGATGCTGATGATATGCGATCTCCTGGAAAAGCAATTGATCCAAGAATTATGATTTCAGACATGAGTAAAGATCCAGTTGCTTATGCACAACAACGAATGGAAATTATTAAATCTACTATTCCAACATTAGAAAAGAAATTTTTAGAACCAGGCAAATCATTTCATGCTTTAAGGGATGCATATATTGTTTTAAACAATGAATATTCTAATTGCAATAGAATCATATCTCGCTATGTAGGGGGGCTATATATGGATCGTTCTATGGTTGGTCAAACAGGTAAGAGTGACCCATTTGTTCCAATTCCTAGAGAAAAGCAAAAATGGGCAATGACGTTGCTTTCAAAATATGTTTTTTCACCTGATGCTTTTGAAACATCGTCAGACATTTATAATAAGCTACAAAAAGAACGTAGGGGGTGGAGCGGAACAAAAGATCCTGGTCTTCATGATATGTATTTAAATATGCAAAAAAACTTATTTGATCATTTGTTGCATGTTAATGTTCTTAAAAGAATATCAAACACAGAGTTATATGGGAACTCATATGGTTTAGCAGAGATGATGAAAGATTTAACCTTGGCATGTTTTTCTGCTGATGCGGGTTCAAATGTAAACACTATAAGAATTAATCTACAGACTGAATACACAAAAAGATTGATTCAAATTGTTAAAAACAAAGGAAAGGTAAAGTTTGACCATGTTTCAGTTTCACTTGCTTTTGATAACTTAAATAGAATCAAAAAATATGCTTCTAAAACAAGTGGTACAAACGATCAAACAAAAGCACATCGTAAACACCTTGTATATATAATTGAAAAATCTTTAGATACATAAAATCAATGGAAAAAAAATATGATAAAAAAAGTCACAGTAGTTTTATTTGTTTTTGTAATAAGCTGTACAACTAATAAAATTTTGAAACATCCATTAGATAGGTCTGAATCGAAAACATTAATTTTAGATAATGGGTTAAAGGTTTATTTGTTATCAGACCCTAATTTTAATATGTCTGCCGCATCAGTTGCTGTAGAGGTTGGTTCTCTTGATAACCCTGAGGAAAGACAAGGTCTTGCGCATTTTTTGGAGCATATGCTTTTTCTAGGAACTGAAAAATATCCAGATGTTGATGAGTACAGTAGCTATTTAAAAACAAATGGCGGATATTCTAATGCATATACCGCAAGCGATCACACCAATTATCAATTTCAAGTTTTACCAGATGGTTTTGAGGGAGCCCTAGATAGATTTTCTCAGTTTTTTATTAATCCGCTTTTCACAGAAGAGTATACAGCTAGAGAGGTTAACGCGGTTAATTCAGAACATCAAAAAAACATTATGAATGATAATTGGAGACAATATCGCATATCGTCATTATTTACAAAAGAAGGTCACCCAGAACAAAAGTTTGGTACAGGTAATTTGGAAACGCTTGGAGATATTACAAGAACCGAATTAATTGATTTTTATAACAGGCACTATAGCGCAAATAGAATGGGTGTTTCTTTATTAAGCACACACTCACTTGAAGAAATGGAGTCGTGGTGCAGAAAATATTTTTCTTTAATAAAAAATCATAACCTAGATCGAAATGTATATGATTCTAATTTTTTTGAAAAGAAAAACACTTTTAGGCTTGTTCAGATTGATCCTGTTAAAGACGTTAGAAACTTGAATATGATTTTTTCTTTACCAAGCACCCGGTATTTATACAACAGTAAGCCAGGAAGACAAATTGGTTTTATATTGGGACATGAAGGTAAAGGAAGTTTATTGTCATATTTAAAATTAAAAGGGTGGGCTATTTCTTTATCTGCTGGTGCGGGATCTGAAACCAGTTATTATGGTAATGCGTCTATTAGAATTGGGCTTACAGAAAGTGGACAGGAAAATTACAGAGAGGTTATAAAAGCAACTATGGATTATGTTGCTTTAATGAAAAAATCAGGGCATAAAAAATATGTGTTTGATGAGCTTAAGTCTATGGCTTCTTTAAATGAAATTTATGCTAGTAAGGGTGAAGGTATGTGGAGAGCAACGCAACTTGCAAACGAAGCAATGATGTATCCCCTTGAAGATGTTGGTAGAATAAATTACATATATTCCGATGGGTCTCCTGAAGATTATAATAAATTATTATCTCATATTACACCAGACAATATGTTAACCATGTTAATCGCAAAAGGCGTCAACACGGATAAAACTGAACATTTTTATCAAGCACCGTATTCCTATAATGAAGACAATGATTTTTATAATGAAATAGTGAAAACTAAACATCGTGATGAGTTTTTAATTCCTGAACAAAACCCATTTATTCCTAAAAAGGCTTCTGTCCCTGTGCGAAAATATGCCGAAAATATGTATCCGAAAGTGTTAAACGATGATAGTGGAACAAGGGTGTATTTTGGACAAGACCACGAATTTCTTAGACCGAAAGGTGTTATTGGGTTGAAAATAATGTTTCCTAAAAATAAAATGAGCTTAAAGCACCGTGTATATTCAAAACTATATGCTAAGTGTGTTAATGAGTCTTTAAACGAATTAGGTTATCCTGCAAAACAGGCTGGTTTAAACTTTTCTTTCAAAGAGGGGTATGAGGGTGTTTATTTAGATATTAATGGATATAAAGAGTCTGCTTTAACGCTTTACAAGCTTATTTTAGAGCACATGACTGACTTTTCAGTTACAGAATCTCAATTTTTGGCAATTAAAGATAAAACAATAAGAGACTATAAAAACTTTGCTCTTTCAGATGCGTATTTACAAACTAGAGAAATTGGATCCGATCTTTTCATGGAAACTAAATACACTTGGAAAGAGTCTCTCCCCGTTGCGGAGTCTTCTACTTTGGCTAGTGTACAAAAATATGGAAAAACATTGTTTAAAGAAACCTTTGTTGAAGCTATGGTTTATGGTGATTTTGAAAAGAGCGATGCGGAAACTGTAGTTAGTTTATTTCAAAACAAAACCAATACGATTGGTGTTGCGAGAGAGGACGTTTTCGATGTGAAATATTTAGCAATGAAAAATCCTGAAAGCATACAATATGTCAATCAATTGCGTGTAAATAACTCTTGTTTTTACAGAGAGTACGTTATCGGAAATGAGACACCAGAACTTAGAGCAATAACAAAGGTCATAGGCACCGCATTACAGCAACCTTTTTTTACAGAAATGAGAACCAATCAACAGCTTGGCTATATCGTTGGTTCTTATCCTAATAATAAAGACAACACTTTTTATTTAAGTTTTTTAATTCAATCTGGTGTTTATTCTGCGGATGAAGTCAACAAGCGCGCTGAAAAATTTATTGCTACAACACCTGATATTTTTAAAGAGATGGACGAAAATACATTTGAACAATTAATTAAGTCTGAAATAGAAAAGCTAGAAAAATCTCCTATGAGTATTGCAGAGCGCGCGGGAAAATTAAAAACCCTTATTTTTGAACACGATGCTGATTATATGCGTGATGAAAAAACAATATCTGTTTTAAAAACATTAGATAAAGAGAAAGTCACAGAGGTTTTAACTATGGCGATTTCCCCACAAACTAGAAAAATGATTAATGTGTTATCCTTTGCTGAAAATCATGAAAACGTTACAGGGTTGCAAACATCTTTTAATGATTTAAGCACATGGAAGAGCTCTAGGTCATACGAATAACATTTAATGCCAAAGGATGTTATTTTAATAGCAGCTGTTACTGTTGATGGTTTTATTGCTAGGCATAATTTAGAAATTACTAGTTGGTCAAAGGACCTACCTCTTTTTAAAAAACAAACCATGAACCACCCTGTGATCATGGGTTCTAATACCTTTAAAACCTTAACAAGTCTTTTAGGTGGAAGAGATATCGTTGTTGTTCATAAAGATGATAAACCTCAAGAGATTTTAAACAATATAAAAAATAAACAATGTTTTATTATTGGCGGTGGTAAAACATATTATAAGTTTGCATCTTTTTTAACACACCTTTATATAACCCCCCATCCTTACGTTTTTGGAGAAGGTGTAAGGCTTTTTGATGTTTCTGGTATGTGTGAGCTTAAATTAAAATTCTTACAGTTAATTGAAGTGGATAACAAAAATGGAATTTTTCAATATCAATACCAAGTGTTAAACAATTGAAAATTCAAACCTTATTTTGTCATCTTTTTTTTTCTAGTGTATTTTTAAATGGTCTTGATTTAAGTAGTGGTGGGGTCCTTTCAAAAAGTCAAGCCTCAATAGATGTTCATCATTATGATATAGATCTTAGGGTTGATCCATACAAAAGGTTTATATCTGGAAAGGTTAAAATAAAATTTACCCTTTTAGAGGCTACGTCAGTTTTTGAATTTGATCTTTATCAAAGCTTTACTATTTCTGGTGTTTTAATAAATGGAATGAATTTGGACTTTGAGCATAAAAACCATACGATTTTTATTCCAAATCCAGATATAGATTTATTTGATACTCATCAACTTGTAATAAAATATGGTGGGTCGCCGCCTGTAGCAAAAAGACCACCTTGGGATGGTGGTTTTACATGGGAAACAAGTGAAAGTGGGCATCCGTGGGTTGGTGTTTCTTGTCAGGGGAATGGAGCACACGTCTGGTACCCATGTAAAGAGCACCCAAGCGATAAAGCAGATAGCGCTGATATTAAAATTACTGCCCCAGATCCAATAAAGGCTGTTGCCAATGGACTGTTGGTTTCAAAAAAACAAAAAGATTTATGGACAACCTGGCATTGGAAAACACAATATCCTATAAGCACTTACAATATAAACTTTACATTGGGAGGTTTTAATGTTGTAGAAAAGACAGGTTATATATTAAATAAGCCTCTTAAAATTGTTTATTATGTTTTACCAGAAGCTGAGAAAGGTGCAGTTGAATTATTAAATCTCACTGAAGAGTATTTAAACTTTTATGCCAATTCCTTTGGTCAATATCCATGGATAAAAGAAAAATTTGGACTTGTGCACACACCCTATTGGGGAATGGAACATCAAACAATAAATGCGTATGGAAATGCATATAAAAAAACAAAACTGGGGTATGATTTTATTTTATTTCATGAAATGGGACACGAATGGTGGGGAAACTATTTAAGTGTTGCTGATTGGTCAGATTTTTGGATTCATGAAGGGTTTGACACTTATGCAGAGGCTATGTTTGTTGAAGAAAAATTTGGCTGGGATATGGCAATACAGTTTGTGGATGAACGGTATAAAAAAAACATTAAAAATGATTACCCTGTTGTTATGGATAAAAACGGAACCACTAAGAATCCAGCTGGGAATGATGTGTATTATAAAGGCGCACATGTTTTACACATGTTGAGATATTTGATTGGAGATGAGGTTTTTAGGTCTAGTTTAAAAGAGTACATAAGCATGCCAAAAGAACTAGAAAAAAACCAGACATCAACAAAAGAGTTTATATCCCTTATAGAAGAAAACACAGGATTAGACTTACAGTGGTTCTTTGATGTTTATTTATATCAAGGTGAACTACCAATTTTAAATGTAAAAGAAAAATTTTTAAAAGAAAAACTGTTAATAGATTTTTGGTGGGAGAACAAAGGTTTTGTTATGCCCATAGAAATAACCTACAATGGACATGGTGGAAAGACAACCAGGAAATTAGTCCTTAATAATAAACCCCATAGAGTTGCGATAAATAAAAAAGAAAAATATGAGCTTGATCCAGACCATTGGCTTTTATTCGACACAAATCGTGATTTTAAATAA
>MDTG01412288.1_pt1 | contig 12880 bp, 1 predicted proteins | sample 811421 | NCBI WGS metagenome assembly MDTG01 (sample SAMN05326645, study PRJNA326480) | marine metagenome | isolation source: seawater | place: Pacific Ocean: South East | collected 2011
CTTACTGTTAAGTATTGATTGGCTGCAGGGTCAGTTGATCTTGGATAACTCTTAGGTGCACTAGGATCTAGAGTGCAAGTGAATACAAACGAATCAGTTTCAAGAACAACAGCATCGCCATTTACTAACCCATGATTTGCAATTGTTATTGTAGAGATACCAGTTACACCATCGTAAGTAGCATTAGTAGGTTGTCCAACTACAGTCTTAGGACATCTAAATTCAAGTCCCTTTAATTTAACTGTTGTAGGTCTGTTTAATGCAAATCCATGAACATCATTAGTAGTGACAGTAATAATTCCTGATATATTATTGTAGATAGCAGTTTGAATACCAAGATTAAATCCAGAGGATGTTCCAATACCAACAATACCAGTTAATGCACCAGATGAATTTTTCTCTGCTTTTACTTTTGCTCCATACAAAGGTGCGTATCCTAAACCCTCTGTTGAACCAAGTGATACTATCAAACCACCTCTTGGTATCTGATTCTGATTAATATCGGAGTCTGATGTAATAAATTGACCATTTTCTGAAGTTATACCTGTGAATCTGATTGTTGATATTCCAGCAGTAGTATCAGCAAGTATCTTATAATTATGACCTAAATTATTATTTGTAAACGGTCTTTGGAATACTCCATTAATAAACACAACACCATTACCAATTTCAATACCAGAAGATGTACTTGCTCCCCCAACCTTCAAATCATAAGATGTAGTTAACCCAGTGAAATTATCAGATATGTCATCAAATAGCATATTTGTTGTATAATCTTGTCTCAAGAATGTTCTACCACTGAAATCAGCTTTTACGAATGGTAACTCTGTATCATTTCTTCTCGAACGATTATTTCCTTTTGGTGGGTCAATAAAGTGAACCGTACTATCAACAATGTTAAATGAACCTCTATGAATCTTGACTAGATCATTAGTGTTATGTGATGTAGCAGGAAGTCCTAATGAACCCCTCTCTACTCTAACTGTTGGTGTATTTGATATTCCTAGAGAAATATTTAACTGGTCATCTATTTTACCGCTACCGTCTGTTGTACTAGTAAATCCTACTTCAACAACTTTCATAAATTCGTTATTAATTTTTATAACGTCATATGTTGATATAGAACCGATACCAGATAATCTAAATTGGGTTGTAATACCAGTGATATTAGTTTCTAGAAGATAAGTTAATGATGTAAATGTAATTGGTTGCTGTACAACACCATCTAAACCTATGATAGTTTTAGATAGTTTTTTAGACATTTCTAATTTGTGGGTGTTACCAGTTCCAATACCAGTAAATGTAATTGCACTACCTGATACTACATCCTCTTTTGTTGGGAATAATTGGAATCTATTTTCGTCTAGATTTTTTACAAATACTGTTGATGGAAGTAAGTCAGTTGTAATACCAGAGTTGTTAATTGTTGAACCAATTGATAATGCAGAGGAACCCACACCAATGAATGATGAACCAGGTTCGTAATTTAATTCTTCATTTGTATTAAAGAAATGATTTGAAATTGTGAATATTCCAGTTGTTTTTGCAAGACCAGTCGTATCTGCAGGATTAAATGTCTTAGAATATATTGGTGTACCTTCAAACTTCAGATCAAATTTATTTTTATCTGCTCTGCTACCCTCTGCTCCATCATATGTTGATAATATAACATTCTGTTCTACAGCACCATAAACTAATGTGCTTGGTATATTACTGAAATCTGAAGCAGTATAAAAGATTTGGTTGTATGCTTGTACTTCTATCAGTTCTGTAAATTGCGAATCAGGTACAAACTGTAAAGTAATGTCATCACCACTTGTTTGAGATGTGAACGTACCTAAACCAATTGTTGAACCTAAAGAAACAAATGGATATTGAACCACTAAAACGTCTTGGGCATCTCTAATACCTATTATTTGATGAATAGCGGACGTTTGAGCAGTTGATACTTTGACCAATGATTTTACTGAACTATCAATAGTCTTATCAAGATTTGCAAAAGGTATTAGTCCACCAGCACCTGTATTATATGTTGACTCTAATCTAATACTTCTTTCTGCACCTAATGGTTGTCCTTGTGCTAAAAATCTATGAGTTCCTATACCTGCAGTTGTAGTGCCAAGACCAACTATGTTTGATTGTGAATCAAGAATATTAGAACCACTATTCTCAATCTGCAACTTAATTAAGTCATTTTCTAATTTAGCAGTTATGATACCAACATTATTAGATGTAGGTCCATCAGTATCATCAACAAAAATTTGTGATAATGTTGTATTTTGTCCATCAAAATCTAAAACTATCTCATTATAATTAATTTGTTTTGTTACAGTATCTTGTACAAAAATACTTGCATGTAATCCATTTATAGTATCTTTATCAAATTCTGCAATGGTGGTTGTACTATTTGATTGAATGTCAGTATTGGAACTTATTAAATTTACATTTCCGATTATATTTGTTGATATACCAGATTTATTTTCATCATAAAATGTTTTTAAAATTTTAATATCATGATCTTTTGTAAATTCATCTTTAGGTGTGAATATTAAATTTTTATTACCGCTGATATCTATTTCAGTTTTAAAATCACCTAATAATAAATTTGTGTCAATGTTGTCCTCTCCGACTCCAGTACTATCAGATGATTTTTCAAACATGAAAATATCATTCTCTTTTGTGATTACTACTATTTCAGTAAATTGTGTATCTGAACTATCTGGATCTACGACTTGAATAAGATAATTAATAACTTTACCATCTATTACATTGAGAACGCTATTATTTGCTTTAAAACCAACGCTTGAAAATTCATCACTTATATCATCATGAATTAGAACTCTATTTGTTAAACATTTACTGAAATTAGTTAACTTTTTAGTTTGTAATAGTAAACTCTTAGTTTTATTACCTAATCTATTATAATCTCTTACAAAATCAAAATTATTAATTGCATCAACTCTATTTTCATCACCGATAACATCAAGTATTATTGTTGAAGTTGATTTTGGAGATGTAGTTCCAACACCAACATTAACTTTGCTTTCAATGAATGTATCAGAGAAGTTTTTCAATCCTGCTGGATGAATAATACTATTCAAACTATTAGAGAATTTATCCCAAGCTATTGGACTCTTAACGGTATATGACAGATTCTGATAGTAATCATTATTAGGAATAACTTGTGTATCCTCATTTAATTTACCTATATTGTCTGTCCATCCATATTCTTGACGATTAGAAAAATCAATTTTAAATTTAGCAAGATTTTTAGTAACCTCAATTATTTCAGCAGATACACCAGTTACATTACCTATGATCCTATCACCTTTCTTAACTTCAGTTAATCCATCAATTTTTATATAATCATCTCTTACCTCAGTAACTGTTGACTCAGATGGTTCTCCATTTACATTAATTATTTCATTTTCTTGAAAAACACCTCTTTTCTGTAAAGGTCTTATATCTGGATAATTTTCTTTGTTTATTAGAACAGCATATCCAGACTGGAAGGTTTTAGCAATACCAGGATTAGTTGTTACACCAGATACACTGAATTCAAGTGTTGTAGTGGTGCCAGGTGTGTAACTATCAACAGTAAAGAATTTATAACCATGATCCTCAGAGTTAAATCCATCACCTTGAACGTTTCCAGTAAAAGCACCATCTTCTTCAGTTAATGAACCTGCTTCTCCTATTCTTTGAATACCCTCTACATATATTTCATCACCAACTACAAATGGTTGTGGATCTAAAAATCCATTAAATGGTGTTTGTAAGAAACATGTGACTATGCCACCTGAACTACTCTGTATTGAGTTAATACCAATACCATTTGAATTATTTACAGCAACTATCCTGTGCTCAACTGAATCTAAACCATTTATTGGTGCAATTACACTGATATTAGATATTGTTTGATTTGGAACAACAGAGAGTAATGAAGAATTATCAACTACTTCATTACTAATTGGGTTGTATATAATTAAATTAGGAGGTGTTGTATAATCAGAACCACCATTTACTATCTGTAAATCACTTATAACATCTAAATTATCAATTTTTAATACTGGAGGAATGAAAACTTCTGGTTGTAAAGTTTTATCGGAAGAATATTCATAACCTATATCAATAATTCTAATATTTTTAATTTTACCTATGTTTTGTGATTCAGCAACTATGTTCGCATTAGTACCTCTATCAGATACAATTTCTTCAAATACAGGTAATTTTTTATAATTAAATCCTTTTGATATAATCTTTAGATCCTTGATAGCACCATGAACATTTTTCGATTTAGTAGAGTATTCAATTTTCTCACAATTATCTTCATTATAATATAAAAATTCTGGTAATTTGGGTGATATATTAAATGTTTCTGATGTAACATCCGATATTATGTAATCATTATTGTAAATACTATCAACAAAAATTATTTCAGAATAATTTTTTACATCACTGTCTGCTGTGCTTATAAATCCACCTTTAGTCAATCCATAGTAAAGAACTGGAGGTGTTGAAGTAGTAGGTTCTAATGTTAAGGTTGCATTATCAAAACCAACTGTACCTGCTGTTCCTACATTAAATGATGCAGTATCCCTAGAACTTATATACTCATTTTTACCATTTTCATGGAAAATTTTAAAATCAAAATTTTGAATAGTTGAAGTTGATAGTGCAAACGTTAGTTTAGAATTTTTATATACAACAATTTGTGGATTTACTGGTGATATTCTCTGTTCATTACCTCCAGTATTAGCAGTAATTGATACTAACTTTATAGGAGTAGCACTTAAATCATTAAATGTTTCTGCAAGTTGGAAATATCTACTATTAACTTTATAAACATAATAAGATCCATTAGATAATGCAGTCCCATCTCCAGTATAAAATACTTTATCACCAGTATTAAATCCATGATTTTCAATGTCAATTCTATTTGTTTCTACATCAGAACTCACAAATTGTATAGGATTGATTAATAATTTTTCAAATTCAGTATTGTAATCAACAAAAATTGGTGCTATTGTACCTATTCCAACTGAATGGTTTGGAACAACATTAAGACTAATAATATCCCCATTCTGTAACTCATGACTTGTAGTTCCAGCTGCAGCAACTTTTGTTGTAACTGTACTTACAATCTTATCAATATCTCCTGTAACTTGATTAAATTGGGATGATAGATTGTAAAGATGAGTGTTTATACCAGCAACATTGCTTGCATTTGTTTTAAAGTATAATCCTTCACTTGTACTCCCTACACTAACTGTAGTTAAACCAATATAATCCTCACTTTTTTTAATTACAAATAATTCTTGACTATTACCACTGAATGGTATTTGGAAATTTCCATCTGTATCGTTAACATCATCAGTAACAGCAACGTCAAATTGCTTGTTAGCAACATCAGGAACATTTAATAAAACCTTTTGCCCTGTCTTAAATTTATGGTTTGGTAGATAAATCTGCCTATTTGGAATCGATATTGATTTTTCCAATTCACCAACAACATAGTTTACAGATATTGCCACTCCATCAGTTCCAATACCCACTGATTGAGGAGCGTTAAAGTAAACTACATCGTTTAATTGTGATTCAAACTTTTTAGTTTTTACAGGAATTAATAAAGTATCATTCAATAAATCAACATTAGAACCAAATGTATGTGCTATACCTGAGTTTCTGAATACTCGAATTACTCTTTGTGTATTAAAAACTCCTAAAACTTGTGCAGTTTCATCATTTATTGTATTTCCAGAACCAACTCTAATAGTTGCACCAATTGAAATATTGTTAGGAATTTTGTTTACGAATATATCCTCTATAACTTCAGAACCTACAACATTCATTGACTTTGCTAGTCCAACACGACTTGTAGTTACTCCAATTTTAAAAGAATTAGTTAAATTCTGAATCGAAGTGCTTAATCCTGAAACATAAACATAATCTTTATCATTTAATTCTATAGATGGAGAATATTTTGCTTTAACTTCTCTATCATTTGTCCATGTAAATATCAAATCTTCAAATCTATTGAGATTTGTTTCAATACTTGAGACACCTAAACCTACAATATCACTTACTTCAGCACTAAATCCAGTTCCATTAGTATTTGTATCATCAAATGATGTAACATCTCCTACCTTATATCCAGTACCTGCATTTAATATTTTAAATGATTCAACTTCACCCTTAGAAACAGATTGAACCTCTGAACCTTGTCTAATAGATTCATTTGATTCTATTATAAAATCGTTACTTGCAAACTTTTCTCCTACATTGTACGGATATGTATTTCGAGACAAATTAGAATTATTAAAATCAAAATCATGATCTAACTCTAAATTCTCTTTTATAAGAGGTAATCTAAATGTTTTACCAATAAAGTATGGATAAGCACCTTCAATAAAACCGTTATTATTGACATTTATTGTTGTAAAATATGCATATGTTCCATTTGGATATTCTGGTGTTTTACAAAATCTACCATTATGGATATCCAAATCACCTGAATTATCAAAGGTGTAATCTTCAATGAAGAATCCATTATCAAAACCTGTCGGTCTATTAATTACTTTATCCGAATTAAGAGTATATGATGAATTTAATATTTTTATTTCTGAATTTATATCCTGAGAATCTGAATAACCAAAAGGTCCATATATTGGGTTGCCATCATATGCCCATCCTACAATTGATGAGTGTTTTATAGTCTTATCAAATTCACCACTTCCTAAAACATCAAAGGTGTCTTTTTCTAAATTAGTAAGTAAATCTTGATTGCAACCAATAACATTATAACTTAAAAATGTATTTCTTGAAAATAATCCACTATCTCCAAGTCTATTTCTCTCATTAATCTGCAGCGTTCTTACGTTCGCACCAAAAGCACCACCTATGCCTCTAGGTTCTACAGTTGCGTCTGTAGTTAGTGTACTATACCCTATACCAGTATTGATTACTATTACATCAGTTAGTCTACCATTCTCAACAACAGGTCTCACAGTGGCACCTGCACCCTTATCAGTGGATGTTATTTTTATTTCAGGATTTGAAGTGTAGTTTTCACCCTGCTCAACAACTACAACATCAATTATTTTACCATTTGAAATTATTGGTTTTACTTCTGCAAATTTACCATTTTCAACTTGAACATTTGGTCTTGAGACATTATTTAATATTTTTGAACCAAAATCTGTTCCTTCTTCGTACAAATATGCTCCAGTGAATGAACCTATTACTAGAGGAGTTATATTAAATGAACCTGTTACTGTTCCAGCATAACCAACTTCAATATTAACTTTAATTTCAGGATATTTAAATGTCTGATATCCAGTTCCATTTGTGGTTAAATTAACAAATTTACCTCTTTCAAAATCAACTCTAGATGTTCCACCAACACCAGCATTTGCCAATTTGAAAGAATTATCATTAACTTTCATCACATAATATGATGATGTTGTTGTTAATCCTGTTATAACTTCTGGTTCTGTAGTCCCAAGACCTATTATCGGTTTGTAGTTAATTAAGTCTCCATTATTAAATCCATGATTACTAAAGTTGACAATATCATACGATGTTGATATTCCAGAAGGTTTTACAATTAGATTTTTATACTGATAACCTTCTCCTGACTCTAAAACCTTTATATTTGTTATTGTATTTTTTTGCTCAGTTCTAAAGATATGAATACCAGATGTAGAGGAATCTGTAGATAAACCAACAGTATTAACACCAGATAGAGCGTCATTTTTTGTATTGTAAATTCTAATAGTTGATGTATTTACAACTTTTATAAAATATGGATCACCATTTGCTAAAGTGCCAGTTTTTACATTTAATGTATCATATGCATTACCAATTGAAATCGAAGTATTACCGTTGTTTAAGTAATATACTAAATCACCATTCTCTAAATTATGAAAATTATTAAAAGTAATTGTTTCATCGTCTATATCAATACCACCACCAAATAATAGACTTCTACTATCAAATGTTAAATCTCTTACTCTTTTACCTGTAACTGCTTCTAAAACACATCCATTTCCATTTCCCCCAGTCAATGAAACATTCTCTACAGATGATATATCAAAATCTTGTGGATCAATTAATACTTCTTTTACAGAACCTGTTAATATTGGTTCTACTAATGCATCTGTTCCAATTCCAGACTCTACTTTCAATAGAGGAGGAGCAATGACATCATAACCATCTCCAGCATTGATTAAATCAATACCTGTAAGATTACCATAACTGATAAAGTCTTCAGATACAGGAGACCTTAATTCAACACCATTCTTTAAAATTCCAATGTCAGTTATATTTTCATCATTATTTGAAGAAACAAATAAATTTTGGGTAAGAGGGAATTTTCTTAATATCCTATTCGCACCTATTTTTTTACCATGATGCCTTAATAATGTAAAATTGTGAATATCATTTAAGGATACACCTAAACCAACTTGAACTGTACTTGCAGTTCCAATCTGTGCTCTTGAAGAATATAAAGCAATTTTTGTTATATTACTACCTGCGTCCTCTTTTTGTGGGTCAACATAATATATTCCTCCATCATTTAATCCAGGTGGAACATCTACTGGATCAGTATGTATGGCATTAGGATCTTTTGTTACACTATAAACAATAGCATCACCTTGTATAAACTTTATATCTCTATTTGTATCAAATTTAAATTGAATAAAGTTATATAATCCATTTAGTTCATTCTGTTCAAATAATGAGAAATTAGTGGTTGTACTGGCTATACCAACAACACTCTCTTTTATTACTTCCTCTGTGATATCAAAACTAGGTAGAGAGTTTGATGCAACATATCCATCATTATCTCCATCCACATAAACATTTAAAACATTCGCTATTATATTATTATTACCAACATCTATTTCAGTCCCTGAACTTGATGCTTTATCAATTACTCTACGAACATCATATTCTTCTGCTACATTTGGAACAATTCCAAGATTAGTTGTTGTAAATTGTTTTTCAGAAGTTACTTTGTTAACATTAAATTCAGTTTCAACAACTTGTTCATTTCTTCTAACAACTTCAAATTTATCACCCTCTTTAAGAGAAGATTTATCTATATTAGTATTTAAAGTAATTGTTCCACCAACTGCATCTGTAGAAACACCAACTGCTTGAAATCTTGAACTTGTATTATAAATCCATGAATTTGCAAATTTTTGCTTATTTGTTAATTGATTATTTGTTATCTTTTCGCCAACGTTCTTAACGTAAATGATTTCGCCTTCATTTACAAGATTAATTTCATCATTATTTACTAATTCAGATAAAACACCTGTTACTCTCAATTCTATCTTCTTAGATAAGTCACCGTTCTCATACCCAAAAATATTATTATTAATTCTTATATTATCTGCAGTGTTGATTGGACTTGTAATACCTGAACAACCAAAAAATTGATTAATAGATTTTGAAGTATAATTAATTGTATTATCACCACTAATTATTGTTCCTGTGGTTCCAAATCCTACAGTAGAATCAACTGATATAATAGATGCCCCAATACTTGCATCATTTAAAGACTTGGTATTAGCATTTACGTTAAATATGCCTTGTATTAAATCACGGTCACTATATCCAACAAATAAAGAAAGACGGTAATAACTTTTTCCGTCTCTTGTAAATATTTCAACTTCTGATACTGATGCATTTGTTCTTGAATCATCACTTTTGTAAATTGTTTGTCCAACAAGATTTTGTGGATCCCCAGTTGTACTAATTAAGTCTGCAATTAATACTTCTCTTCTAATAAATTCTGCATCAGATGGTTTTATTAGATTACTCTCAAGATCTAAGACTGTTGTTTCAACCCCATATAAAACTTTAAATAAAATTTTGATTGATTCCTCGACACCTTTTGATTGATAGAATGTGCGAGCAAACTTAACAAAATTTCCAACATCTAAATCATCTGTTAAAGTAACATCTTCAAAACCAGGTAAGAATGTTCTCTTTAATTTTTTATAAAATTCTTGTAAAAATAGAACAGAAAGATTTTGTGCTGTTGAACCATTTACATGAGATGATGCAGTAGTTTGTTCAAAATTTAAAGTTTCTTTATTTACATCTAAAAGTGAAGATGAAATTCCTACACTATGTCCCGTTACTCCACTAAAACCACGAATACAACCAGTAAAACTAGTATCAGTAATTCCAGTATATGTGATAATCTCATTATCTATTTTTAATAAACCATATTCATTTGGAAATCCCTTAGTACTTGCGACGTTTATAACAGTATCTGAATTAGAGATATCAGATGAAATCGTAGTTTTCCCAACAATAACTTCTGGTACTAAATTATCTGCCTTTAAATATTGGTCAAAATTATTAATTAAATCAGACGGACCTCCCTGAAATTCTTGAGAGATGTAATATTGTTTTAAAAATTCAACAGCATTAGGAAAATCAGCCGAGATAAACTCAGGCAACTGATTCTCAATAATAGTATTGACGCTTATTCTTTTGTCAATTTGTGACATAAATTATTTCCTCTCTAAGACTCCATTTGAATAACTTGAAGTATAGTAATCTCTAGTAAATACAACACCTGAAACATCTTCTCCTGATGCAATTACGTCCTTCATGGTATTTATGGTACTATTAGAAACGTCTAAACTCACAAATAAATCTTTTAACCCAACCACATCATTTGAATCTGGGAATGCTTGTATTTCAATAATATTATTTTGAGCAACTGTTGATGTAAAGTTGATTGTGTTCAATATTATCTCCCCCTTTTTATAATCAACTAAACCTGCTTCTTTTAGAAGAACCTTGATATTATTCTTCTCATCTTTCGTAACAACACTAATAGTTCCTTTCATGCTAGTATCAAGATTACCAGTAGAATCTTTATTTGGTATATCAGTTAAGTAAGAAATTGATGAAGTACCTGAAATTGTGAATCCAGTACTCTTGATATTGTAACCAGCTGGATTAATATAAAATTTATTACCAAAACATAATTCATATTGAGCAAATTGATTCAATAGTGCATTTAAATCTCTTCTAATTTTTACTTTCGTAATATTTGAGGTAATTCCATCATCCACTCTATCAATAAGTTGATTTACTTTACTATATTTAAATCTACCACCAAATTTATTCATTTCAACGTTGTCAGAATAACTTTGTAAGGAACTTACTATATCCGTCCTTAAATTTGCTGCTGAAGCAATCTTTAAAGGGTCATAATATACTTTTGAATCAACTTCAACATAAAGAATTTTAAGATCAACTATTTCAGAGTTAATTCCAGCAATAGCATAACTCTTTAACTTACTTTTAATCTGAGATTTATCAAAATCTGATATAAAAGTACCATTTTTTGGTTTAATACTAATTTGAACCTTACCAAATTGAGGTGGGTCTAATTCTTCACCACCAATGACAGAAACTGAGTCAGTTTGAGGGTAAATCTGATTAATTATTGCCTCATAATCTCTTGATGTAACTGCTCTGTATTGTGCTGAGTAAAGTCTTGGAGCAAAATACTTAATAGACGACACATCTTCAACTTCAGACCCTTTAGAAGCGTTTGTAACGGTAGTAATTGATACTGTACTAGTTGGTGTAAAGAAGGTTCCATCCTCTTTTAGGAATGTTCCCTGAAAACTAAAGTTGCTACCACCATTACCATCTTTACCATCGGTGACAATATAAGTTGCAGTAATTCTTGAATTATTTTCTAATTTTTTACCAAATAATCCATCACCAAATAAAATTTCATATTTTTCATCTTGAATTTCTTGAGAAAGGTAAATTTCTGAAGTTTTACTCAAATTAAGTATATTATCCACTTTTGAAAACTTACGTCCAATCGTAACTTGGTTAGGATCTGCAACATATACATTCAATGTTGATGCATCTATGTTTGGACTGTCAATAATAAACCTTTGATCGACACTTGTATCAACAGTGTAGACACGAGTTAAGAAAGTTCCCTCATGTACTGTAATATCATCGGCAAATTCTGCAAAAGAGTTACCTCCAACTGATCTAATTCGTGTCGATGTAATATTTTCAGGAATTGAAAATCTAAAAGTTGTATTTTCACTACTACCAACACATATAAGACCAGGTCGAAGCACAAGAGTCTTAGGAGTTGCGTCTGTAGTTGTTCCTAAGTCAATATCATTTATTTTAATTGTTGCTGTTGCTGCTCTTTTTGAACGAGGTACATATCCTATGTTTCTTGCAAGTGATACAACGTTCTCACGAATAGTTGCTGAGTCTAAAAATGATTCATTTGCAACTAAATTTGCATTAAATGAGTTTATGTAAGTATTATATGCTAACGTATCAATTAAAACTGAGAAGTTTGACCCTTCAAAGTCAAAATCGGAGAAGTTTGAATTTGATCGAAGGAAATCTTTAATTTGTACTTTGATATCCTCAAAGTCTAAACTTGTATATTGAGTAAAAGGCATATTATCTTGTAGGTTCTAATATAAAGCTGAATGATTGAGTTGGAGAATTCAATCCAACGATATCGAAAAGTACCTTAACCTCCATTGTGTTTCTATCTGGTCGAGCATTTACTTCAATTTCGACATTATTTACCCTTGGTTCATAATTTGCGATAGTTTCTCTTACTTGATCTTGAATTACAGTAACTGTTGTTCTTGAATAATTCTCAAATAAGGAATCTCGAATGTCTGTACCTAATAAAGGATCAAAAAATCTCTCAGTAGGTATTGTTTCCACTAAATTTCTCACCGATCTAGCAATCGCACGTTCATTAAGTAGCACAGGAAGGTCTTTTGTCACTGGATGTGGTGAAAAAGACAGACTTATATCCTTAAATGCTCTTGATTTGCGTTGAATCGCC
>MDTG01016340.1_pt1 | contig 12879 bp, 10 predicted proteins | sample 811421 | NCBI WGS metagenome assembly MDTG01 (sample SAMN05326645, study PRJNA326480) | marine metagenome | isolation source: seawater | place: Pacific Ocean: South East | collected 2011
GCAAGTCTTTTGTTTCTAGAAGTATTGCTGAAGGACTGTCCTCTATTGGACATAAAGTACTTTTAATAGATGCGGATTTAAAAAAAGGAACGCAACATAAATTCTTTGAAAGAGAAGCAATTGATATAAAAGCTTTTCAAAATATTTCTTTAGATAAAATCGATGACTTAAAAATTGAAAATAATTTATATTTATTGCCTAAATTAAAAAAACTTAAAAATACTTTTGAGCATTTATATAGTGACCAATTTTTAAATAAAATTGAAGAACTTGAAGGCTTTTTTGATTATATGATTATTGATACAGCACCTGTATTGAGTGTTTCTGATACAGGACTGTTAATGTCTAATAGTGACTTAAATTTATTGGGCGTAAGACACCAAATAAATAAAATTAGTGAAATTAATCAGTCAAAACAAATTATTAATCAATTAGGAAAATCTTTCGATGGCATGATTTACAACGATTATGCAAAACCAAAGGGTTATTACGGTTATTATGATTTATACGGCGATTATTCTTATAGATATTATGCCGAAAGATATTTATATGATGACTACTATGAAGTAAATGATGACTAAACAAGTTATATTTTTATTCGTAATTTTGATAACTCTTTCAAGTTGTGTTTTGTCACCAGGAATGTTTATGTCTTCTTCAAATAATTGGAGCGGGGAGAATACTGTTTTTGTCAGTAGCCTTAATAAACGTATAGCGATTGAGCAGATAACAGATAACGCTCAAATAAAAAAAAGTGATGATGTATACAAAATTGGAAGGGGCGATCAATTATTTGTAACCATCTGGGGACTTCCCGATATTTTTCCGGTTACTGGAGGCGTTAATTCAGAATTGAATACTAGAAGGGTTGATTCAAACGGGAATATTTTTTTCCCGTTTGTAGGGCTTATTCTTGCTGAAGGTAAAACTCAGGATGAATTAAGAAAAGATTTAACAAATGAATTATCAAACATGTTTAAAAATGTTCAATTAGATATAGCTATAGCCGGCTTTAACTCACAAAAAGTTTATCTTTTAGGCGAAGTCACAACTCCAAAAGTAATTAAGTTATCAGATATACCTTTATCATTGTCGAAAGCAATTGGAGAAGCAAAAGGTCTAAATACACAAACATCAGAAGGAGAAGATGTTTTTGTCATCAGACAAAACTCTAGTCAGGATCCACAAATTTTTAGAATTGACTTAAGCTCACCTTCAGGCTTTTTAAGTGCAGGAAATTTTTATTTGGCAAATAATGATATTGTTTACGTAAATGCAAAAGGAACCACAAGATGGAATAGAGTAATATCTCAATTTTTTCCTTTTTCTTCCTTTCTTAATAGCGTGGATAACCTTCTGGATGATTGACGAGCAAAGGTCAATTAGTTTTGTATGTTTAGCTAATTATTGCAGAAGCCCAGTTGCTAAAATGATTTTTAAAGACAAATTTAAAAATTCTTTGAAAGTAGATTCAGCTGGCATAAATCCCATGGTTTCAGCAGGCATGGATCTGAGATCATATGATTTTCTAAAAAAAAATAACATATCGTATGACGTTCACAATCCAAAAAAAGTAGATAAAAACTTTTTAAAATCTTCTAATGTTATTTTTGCAATGGATACATTTGTATTAATGCACTTAAACAAAAATTATAAAAATTTTAGATCCAAATTTAAACTCTTTACTTATCAACACAGAAATTTACAAATTAAAGATCCCTACAAATTTTCCGAAGAAGAATATAAAAAAGTTATGGAAAAAATAAAATTTGTAGTTGATTCCTTTAAATTAGAAGAGTTGTTTTAAAGAGACATATTTAGCATAATAATTTTTTTTAAAGGGCTTTAGAGATATAACAATTCTAATTTTATCAAGATAGCTGTTTAATCTTCAAAATGAAGATAATTAATTACTTGTAAAAAAGCTTTGAATTGCCCGGGTGGTGGAATTGGTAGACACAAGGGACTTAAAATCCCTCGATAGTGATATCGTGCCGGTTCAAGTCCGGCCCCGGGTACCAAGCTTTTGAAGAAGTTATGAAATAAGGGTGGTGATTTGGCATTCACGTTTTTTAAATTAAATTAAATGTTGTTTTTATTATGATTGTTACTATAACTGGAGGTTTGGGATATCTAGGCGGAGAGCTAGTAAGTCTTTTAGCTGAAGATGATTCAATAAAAAGAATAAATATTATCGATAAAGGTTTATATGGAGTGACTCATTTTTCTTCATTGTTTAGCGAAAAAGTAAATCTACTTATAGCAGATATTAGAGATACTTCTGCCATTAAGTCGATAATATCTTCATCTGATGTTGTAGTTCATTTAGCTAGCCTTGTTGGAGCTCCTTTGGTAGATCGAAAACCGATTGAGGCTTATGAGACTAATATTTCAGGAACCAGGTGTATAACTGATTTGGTTTCTACTTCACAACGTTTTATCTTTGCAAGTACCGGAAGCAGTTATGGAAAGGTCGAAGGAATTTGCACTGAAGATAAAACAAAAATATCGCCTTTGAGCTCCTATGGAAAAAATAAAGCTGAAGGTGAAGATATTACTCGTGAAAAAAATGCCATTTCTCTTCGTTTTGCGACAGTATATGGCCTTTCTTACAGAACTCGAGATGATTTATACATTCATAGTATGATTCAGAAGGCAATAGTTGATAGAAGTGTAGTTCTTTATCAGGGACACGCAAGTCGAACTTTTATGCACGTTAATGATGCTGCTAGGGCAGTAAGACATATTATAAAAATGTCTGATGTACCACATAGTGTGTTTAATGTCGGAGATCCAGATCTTGCATATACTAAGCGCGAAATTTGTGACTTAGTTTCCAAATACACACCATTTAAAATTTTAGAAAACTCTTATGGGGTTGATATTGATCAGAGAGATTATATTGTTTCATATGACAGAATAATGAAAACTGGGTTCAGTTGTAAAAAAGTTCTTGATTCACAGATAGAAGTTATCATGAATTACTATAAATCAAAGTTTAATAGCGGCTATCTTAATGGGTAACAAAATAAAAGTTAAACATTACAATACTGTTAAATCATGTTTTTTGTGCAAATCTTCCGATTTGAAGGAAATATTTTCAGTCAATGCGGTATGCTTGACTGGGTACTTTCCTCTTATAGCAGAGGACGACCCAATTCAAACGCCTGTTAGTTTAATGCGATGCGGGTCTTGTAAAAATATACAGGCTAGAGAGCTTATCGATCCAAATTTAATGTTTAGAGATTATTGGTATAGATCTTCAACAACCGCAACAATGAGGAATCATCTTGAGGAAATAGTTAAAAGATTTGGTGAAAATAACGGTAATATTTTGGATATTGGAAGCAACGATGGAACTTTGTTAAGTTTTGCAAAACAAAAAGGAATGGAAGTATGGGGTGTAGAGCCTTCAGTGGCTTTAAATGACGCGCCACCCGAAATACAAAAAAAGACGGTTAATGCTTTATTTGGAAGTGAAGAGTGCGATAACTTTCTCGAAAATGCCAATGTAAAGTTTGATTTAATCACTGCTATATCTATGTTCTATGATGTTCCTGAGCCTTTGAGCTTTATAGAGAAATTAAGGGATCTTTTAACTTCAGAGGGAGTAATTGTAATAGAAGTTAATTATGCAAAAAGTTTCTTTGAGCGAAAAAATGTTGATATGTTAGGCCAAGAACATTTAATTTATTATTTTATAGAAACATTTTCTAATCTAATCGGTCGCGCTGATTTAAATATAAATGATGCTTATCTAACAGACATGAATGGGGGTAACATAACTTTTACTATATCTCGTTCTGCTAATGAAACTGATCGGTATAAGTCCTTGGTTAAGGATGAAACGGCTTGGATGGAAAATTTTGACTTCGAAGGTTTCGAGCCTACCGTATCTAAGGATTTTGACAAGTTTAAAGAAAAATTGATTTCAATTTCAAAAACACATAACGTCAAGGTATTGGGAGCTTCGACACGAGGAGCTATGATTATCCAAATGTTAGGTTTGGATTCAAACATCATAGATTCTGCGGTAGATCTTCAAAAAAATAAAGTTGGAAGAAGGATTCCAGGTACCGATATAGAAATAGAACTTGATGCTGATCATACTCCTCCAGATTATTACCTAGTAATGCCTTATCAGTTTAGAGACGAAATAATCGTTAGATATACTAATTTTATGAAAAATGGTGGCGGACTTCTTTTTTACAGACCTGAGCAAGAAGTTATCACCTATGACAATGTCGCTAATGTTATAAGATATTCTCCTATAATCTAAATCAAATCTAATGTATTTTAGTTTATGGCAGATTGATAGACTACAAGTGATTCTGAGAAGGAAACGCACTCTATTAACTGAATTAGTATAATCTTATAGAGCAATAAACTGTGAACAATTTCTATCTAGAAGCGAAGCCCAAACATATTGAAGGCGTTTCTCCCTTGACAATCTTTGTTTTCATATGCGGATTTTTCGCTAGTCAACGGTTTTCCTTAGACGGGATAAATGTTTTTATTTGCATCCTACCTTATATATTCTTTGTATATTATCTTTTATCCTACAAACTAGATATTGCATTAAGTCTGTTTTTAATTTCACTATTTCTTGTTTGTGATAATGGAGGGGGAATTTATTCAGAAACACCAACCATTTTAAGGTACATCATTTATGTCAGTGGTTTACTTTTATTAGGATATCTTAGCAGACCAAAGATTGCTCACAGGAAACTGATATTTATTATTTCATTGTCTGTAGTACTGCTTATTACTACTTTGTCTTCTCAAATGTTGTTCTTTGATACGACGACTTTTAGGCGAGATATACTGGCATTTATAATCTTATTCTTAGCGCTGACGAATAGAAGTGAAGTAGAGCCATCACTTTTTCTTTTAGCAGCTACTTCATTAGGCTTTCTTTTCGGAGAGCTGGTGAACGTTTATTTATTCTTTAATTATAGTAATGATTACATGAATTATAATAGCCTTAAAAGTTTTATAGTATTTCCATTTTTATATGCAGCACTAATTAAAAAAAATTCATTAATTGCAATAGTTTTATTTTTTCTTACGGTTCTTGTTCTGGTAAATTATGGCTCTAGAACGCTAATAGGCTCATTTTTCTTATTGTTGTTGATAGCGTATACGATAAATAAATTTAAGCTTCTGCAGGCAACTTTAATGCTTATCGTTCTCGCGTCGTTGTTGATTGCAGTTAATATTTATGACCTACCAACATTTGACACAGATCTTTCAAGGTACAAAGTAGTTGTTTTCTTTTTCAATGTCTTAAATTTTATTGGAAACTTAGATTTCTTAGGTACCTTACAAACTCTAGACTTAGTGAGATTTTCAGAAAATCAACTATTTTTCTCTAGACCTTTTTTTGAGGTAATTTTTGGAAGTGGACTTGGGTCAGGACTGGTTGACACTCAAGGACTGCTTGGATTTGTAGGATATTATGATACTGCGTATTCTGCTGAAGAACTAAACAGTGGTGTGTACTTTGGTCTACATGACTTTTGGACAGATTTTGGCTTGAGATTTGGATTTCTTACGGTTATTCTCTTGACATATTTCGTAAGTATTAAACAGATGTTATTAGGTCGGCCGGTATGTGGAGTATTGTTTTGTATTTTATTGCTCAATACTTTTTTTTCTACAGCAGGGATGATTTTTACAGCCCTAATTATAAAGTTTTACCCTACAGAAATGCATTCAACATAATCTAAAATTGGGTTGGGAATAGAATTTTTATTTGTTAAACATTTTACAATTTAATTTTTATCTTCAAAAAAGTATCAATAGATAATATGAAAAAAATACTTACAGTCTTTGGAACCCGCCCAGAGGCGATAAAAATGTCGCCACTGGTTCTTGCGCTTGAAGCTGACAGTAGATTTGATTCAAAGGTTTGTGTAACAGCTCAGCATAGAGAGATGCTTGATCACGTTTTGGAATTATTTGAAATAAAGCCTGACTTTGATCTTGATATCATGAAGTCCGGTCAAACATTAAATGATGTTACCACGTTAATTCTTAAAGGTTTAAAGCCAATTTTGGAAGATTTCAAGCCCAACTTAGTTTTAGTACATGGGGATACCGCAACAACTTTTGCTGCGGCTCTTACAGCATATTATCAAAAAATTAAGGTTGGACATGTTGAGGCTGGACTCAGAACAGGCAATATTTATTCGCCTTGGCCTGAAGAAGCTAATAGAAAGCTAACTAGTGCAATTACTAATTTATATTTTGCTCCAACTCTCAGCTCAAAAGAGAATTTGGTAAGTGAAAATGTGCCAGAATCAAGCATTGCAGTAACTGGTAATACAATCATTGATGCTCTTTTCCTGGTAAGAAAAAAATTACATGATGACAGTTATTTATCTTTAGCTTTGGACTCAGAATTTTCCTATCTTGATAGTTGCAAAAAATTAATTTTAGTGACGGGACATCGCCGTGAAAGTTTTGGTGGCGGCTTTGAAAGAATCTGTGAGGCTCTAAAGCAAATCGCTCAAAAACATCCAGAAGTCCAAATTCTATACCCGGTGCATTTGAATCCAAATGTACAAGAACCAGTAAATAGGTTATTGAGCGGTCTAGAAAATATTTTTTTAATTCCCCCTCAGGAATATCTTCCTTTCTGCTATTTAATGGATAAGTCATTTATAATCCTCACTGATTCAGGAGGCATTCAGGAGGAAGCTCCGTCACTAGGCAAACCTGTTCTATTAATGCGAGAGATAACAGAACGACCTGAAGCCGTAGAAGCTGGTACTGTAAAACTAGTGGGAACAGATGTAGATTTAATTACTAGTGAAGTTGATAACCTTTTAAGTGATCCCGATCAATATAATATGATGAGCTTTTCTCATAATCCCTATGGGGATGGTTTGGCATGTAAGAGAATAATTGAATTCTTAAATTCGGGAGAACTTTAAAATGTCATTTGATACTATTTCAGTAATTGGCTTAGGTTATGTTGGATTGCCTACAGCTGTAATGCTGGCCTCAAGAAAGAAAAAAGTGATAGGCGTGGATCATGATCAACATGTAGTGGACATGGTTAACAAAGGTAATCTATATATAGCAGAACCAAATTTAGACGAGATATTTAAAACTGTTGTTAATAATGGTTTTTTAAGAGCAGTCAAATCCCCAGAGCCAGCCGATGCATTTTTAATCGCTGTACCTACCCCTCTTGTTTCTTCGAATTCAAAATCCTCGATCCCAAAGCCAGATCTAAGTTATATTAAATCAGTATCAAAAGCCCTAGCAAAAGTTTTAAAAACTGGTGATCTAGTGATACTCGAATCAACGAGTCCAGTCGGCACAACAGAGCAAATGGCAGAATGGTTAGCAGAGGAGCGAGACGATTTAACATTTCCGCAGACACATGGTGAGAGCTCTGATATTCGAATAGCTTATTGCCCAGAGCGCATTTTGCCTGGTCTAATGATGAAAGAATTAGTTGAGAATGATAGAGTCATTGGGGGTCTTACAAGATCTTGTTCTAAGGCTGCAATAGATCTTTACAAAACTTTTGTTAACGGAATGTTTAGCTTAACTAATGCTCGCACCGCTGAATTGACTAAATTAACTGAAAATGCTTCCAGAGACGTTAACATAGCTTTTGCAAATGAATTGTCTGTTATTTGCGAAAAATTAGATGTTGATGTTTGGAAACTCATTGAGTTAGCAAATCTCCATCCCCGAATTAATATTCTGGAACCAGGGCCAGGTGTTGGAGGACATTGTATAGCAGTAGATCCATGGTTTATTGCTTCATCAGTTCCAAATGAGTCCCTAATAATTCAAACTGCTCGTCGGATAAATGATACGAAACCAGACTTTGTTATAAACCAAGTAAAGTCTGCGGTTAAAAATTTTCATACTCAAAATTCAGGCCCTGTTACAATAGCCTGTTTCGGTTTAGCTTATAAGCCAGACATTGACGATTTGCGAGAAAGTCCTGCGCTTCAGATTGCCATAGATTTAAGCTCTCTTGAAATGAGTAATTTGCTTATAGTTGAGCCTAATATTGAGGATTTACCTGCCTCTTTAGGTCCCCATACTGAATTGACAACGATAGACGTTGCTTTAACTCGGGCAGATGTTTGTGTACTACTTGTTGACCATAAAGAATTTAAATTAATGGATGTTCATAGGCTAAAAGGAAAGTTCATAGTTGATTCAAAAGGGATATGGTCAAAATAAGAAACTTTCTTGGGAAGTGATATTGATAATTTTTATTTCTTTAATGTTTAAGCTTTTACCTATGCAATAGTTTCATATGATAATAATTGACTGGATTTCACCTGATAATCACAGAAACTTTAATCGAGCTTTTTTTACATCAATTAAGGATCTTGATATCACTCATATTGTTTTCTCTGAGAAGTTAGTAATTCCGGAGGTAAAATGTATTTTTCTAAAGTCATCAAGTTCACGTCTCGGAAGAGCTATCCAAGTTCTAAAATTGTTATGGTTTTATAGGAAGTCACATATTATTCTATTGACATACGATCATCTATATTTGCCTTTAACGTTACCATTTTTCCTTAATCTTGCAGTTTTCGAACATAACACGACGCCTGAAAGAAATTCTCATCTTAAGGCTTTTTGGCATAAGTTTCTTCTCATAAAGATACCAAGACTAGCTCAGTTTTCTGGTCAGTATAAAAGATTAAAAGAGCTGTCGCTTGATGTTCACTATGTAGGCTCTCCTATTCAACTTATCGAAAATGCTGAATTTAAGACAGCAGTCTCTCGAGATTATGTGGCGCCGACAATAAGCAATAATTTCAGCATCATTGCTGACAAAAGCAAATTTTTTCAAGGCAATAATCTTGTTGTTAAAAATAATATTTCAGAACTAGGTGAATACACTTTAAAAGGAATTCAGTTTAAGGAAGTTGATAAAATTGATATAGAAAACCACCCATTTAAGGGGATCATTGTTTCAACTAATTCTGAAATCAGAGGTTCCGGTTGGTTTAACGATGCTATTGCCCGAAATATTCCAGTTATAATTCTGGATAAAGAGACTGAAAAAGTTTTCAATGATACCTTTCCAGGCTATCCATTTTATAGAGAGAATGAATTATCGCGATTAGAAGATCATCGTATTACTCAGAATTCACAATTAAATATGTCATATATTGTTTCTCACAACGAAAAATTCAAAAATAGATTCTTACAAGCCATTTATAAAATATAGAATCAATCAAAATAGATCGTAAGACCAAGAGTGATATTATTACCATTTACTTTTTTGTAACTATTGTTTATGACCGTCTTTGAATAAACAACTATGTCACACTAATGCTAAAAAAAGTGAAACAAATAAAATATCATTTTCAGAAAATATTTATCCTATTTTTATATTTAGTATATTCTTTGAAACATATTGAATATTACATGCCCAAAATCATAATGAGGTTACAACATTTAAAAAATATGTTTAAGCCAAGACAAATCGTGAATAAATTTCTCAGTCTTAGACGGAAAAGCAATTGAATAAACTTAAAAGGATTTAATTTGTAAATCATGTCTTCTAAAAAAACAGCTCACACCTTATTTGTTTTAACATCAGTGAATGCATTTGTAGCTGCTCTTTCATACACACTAACAATACTGCTCGCAAATTTTTTAGGACCTAGTAAATTTGGCATTTATAGCCAGATTATGATTCTAGCAGGACTATTATCGATCATGACTAAATTTGGGACAGAGCAAACTGCTGCAACGAGATTTGTTAAAGTGAAAAGTGCAAGTCAGGTTATGTCAAATGTATTTGCTATTAAATTGCTTATTAGCATCCCATGTTTTTTAGTTTTAATTATGATTTATGCACCAAATTACATGCTTATAGTCTGTGTTTTTTTAGTTGTTCTAAAGGAGTTTGATTTATCTTTTTTTTATGAAATTGAGAAAAAAAATGAAAGATACTCATATATAAATTTATTTTCAAAATTAACGTATGTAATTGGAGCTCTTGCTTTAATACTGATCAGTTATTCAGAGCTTCTTGGATATTTTATCTTGCTTGGAGTTTTATTATCATTAAGTTTTCTTTTTCAGTTATTTGATTATAAACATTACAAGTTTTTTAAACTCAGTAACTGCAATAAAGATTTGTACGGATACATTTTTGAATGTTTCCCCGTCACTGTTGTAGCTTTATCTTCATTTGCATTTGGGGGGTTCAGCAGATTAATCCTTGAAAACAAACTCGGTACTGAGACATTGGGTATTTATTCTTTAGGATGGCAAATTATTACTATAGGCACAATCTTCGTTGGCGTGGTTTATCGAATTTGGCGTTTAAGATTTGCAGAAGCAATTGATTCAGGAAACATTACAGAGCTATTCAATCATTTACGTAGTTACGTTTTTTTAGTGGTCTTACCTATTTTGATTCTATCAATGATAATAGCTTTATACTCAGATCTTATTGTAAGAATACTTTTTTCTGTTGAATATGCAGCCTTATCAGAACTTTTACCTCTTTTTTCTGTGTATATTTTCTTGATATCAATAGCAGGGTTAATGGAAATGCTATGGGTTGCAACAGGAAAAACTAATATTTATATGATTATTAGTCTCTTTTTTTCCAGTTTTTTTCTAATAGTTCTTTTGGAGTTTTCAGAGGGATTTCAAATGAGTGACTTTTTGGCTGCGACTATATATTTTCATGCTGGATCGATCATGATACTGGGAATCGCTTGGTACTATAAATTTAAGAGTCTTTTTATTAAATAATTTTTTAACTCATTAAAAACTAAAGTACTGTTTGATACAGATTATGAGAATATAATAATTAACTTAACTGAAAATATTTATTTTTAATTTCTCTCAAAAATTATTTAACTAATGATATTAATTATACAAAATGAACTTCTTCATTATAGATGTCCTTTGTATAACTCCCTTGCACAGAAGGACCAAGTAACTGTTTTGCATTCTGGAAAGCCAATAAACGATCCGGAAAATCTATTTAATGAAATGACTTTGGAAGTAAAAAAATTTGGACCATTTTTCATTCAAAAAGGATTAAGTAACGCTATTAAATCAATCAATCCAAGTGTAGTTATTGCTATGTTTGACATAAGATGGGTTTGTTCAATTATTGAAAGTTTTAAGCATGATAAAAGTATAAATTGGGTATGGTGGGGATTGGTTAGAGGAAAAAATCGCATCATTTTCACTTTGAAGATATTGATAGCTAAAAGAGGAAATTCTATTATATTTTATGATAAATGGACCCGAAGCGACTTCAAAAAATTCTTAAAAAAATCTGATAATCTTTTTGTAGCAAACAACACGTATCACGTTAAAACCAGAATAAAAGCTTACAAAAATACGATAAAAAATAGATTCATTAACGTTGGGAGCTTGCATCCACGAAAACAAAATGACGTCACTATAAAAGCATTATCAAATATTATAAAAAATAAAAAAATAGATCTTAAATTAACCCTTATTGGCAATGGTCCAGATAAAAATTATTTACTCAATTTAATTAATGATTTAGGAATTAATGATAATGTTGAAATTGTTAGCGCTTTAAATAATTCAGATGATTTGGCTAAATATTATCTAGAATCAATTGCTTCCATTTCTTTCGGACAGGCTGGGCTTGCCGTTTTACAGAGTATGGCTTTTGGAGTCCCATTTATTACAAAAAAAAATGCTGTTTCAGGCGGTGAAATAAATAATATTATTGATAATAAAAATGGTATTTTTTGTGAAGACAATTTAGCTGATCTAGAAATAAAAATACTCGACCTTCTTCAAAATCCCATGAAAGCAAGATCTCTTGGAAAATCTGCCTACGATTACTATTCCGAAGAAGCAACCATTGATAATATGGTAGAAAATTTCAAGTTAGCAATAAATTACAATTCTAAAAATTGAATATTAAAAAATGAAAGTCTAGTATGTCTAAATTACCAAATAATAAGTATCTAGTAACCGGTTGCGCCGGATTTATTGGAAGTTCATTGGTTGATAGGCTTCTTAGTCTCGGTCATGTAGTTATAGGACTAGATAACTTCTCTACTGGCCAGAAGAAATTTATTGATTCAGCTTTACTAAATCCTAATTTTGAACTTATAGAGGTTGATTTATTAGAATTTGATAATCTCATAAAGCATTTTTCAAACATTGATACGGTCTTTCATCTAGCGGCAAATGCAGATGTTCGATTTGGAGTAGAAAATACTTACAGAGATTTACAGCAAAACACAATTGCAACATACAATGTGCTGGAATCAATGAGATTAAATAATGTTTCTAAAATAATATTTTCATCAACTGGTTCTGTCTATGGGGAATCCGAAGTTATCCCAACACCAGAAAATGGACCTTTTCCTATTCAAACTTCATTGTACGGAGCTTCTAAGGTCGCCAGCGAAGGTTTGATTTCTTCATATTGCGAAGCATTTAATTTTCAATCTTGGATATTCCGCTTCGTCTCCATATTAGGTGAAAGATATACACATGGACACGTATTTGATTTTTATAAAAAGCTTGCGATTGATTCAAATAATCTATTCGTATTAGGCGATGGTAGACAAAAAAAATCCTATTTGTATATTCAAGATTGTATTGATGCTATTTTAATTGCAATTCTGAAATCTGATAATAGTGTAAATATTTTTAACTTAGGCCAAAAAGATTTTTGTGAATTAAATCAATCAATTAATTGGATTTGTGAAGAATTGAAATTACAACCTACATTAGAGTATGGCGGCGGTGAAAGAGGCTGGATTGGAGATAACCCCTTTATATTTTTAGACACAACAAAGATACAATCTTTGGGTTGGGAGCCTAAAGTAAGCATTAGGACAGGTATCATTAGAACTATTGAATACTTAA
>MDTG01031240.1_pt1 | contig 12879 bp, 14 predicted proteins | sample 811421 | NCBI WGS metagenome assembly MDTG01 (sample SAMN05326645, study PRJNA326480) | marine metagenome | isolation source: seawater | place: Pacific Ocean: South East | collected 2011
CTTCTTGCTCTTCTTGCTCTTCTTGCTCTTCTTGCTCTTCTTGCTCTTTCGGTTCTTCTTGCTCTTCTTGCTCTTTCGGTTCTTCTTGCTCTTCTTGCTATTGCGAGCCTTCTTCTTGCCACCAACGAGTGCTTTGTCCACAGGGGGTTCATCGCCTCCTATAAACATTTCGTTAGATTCAGGAACAGGAGGTTCAGGAACAGGAGGTTCATCCATTATATAATATCACTATAAAATATATTATATAATAATGGCTTCTGTAATGGCATCACTCATTGAAAAGCCAACAATAAAGGTTCTTATTATTTTAGGAAATAGTTTAACCACCACAAAAAGGTCAATTGATTCTAAAGGAAACGCAACCTATTCAGGCTTCACGTGGGATGTCTGGGAAAAAATAGAAGATGCGTTAAAGGATAAATACAATTTCGATGTCGAATTTAGTCCGGAAAAATCGACCAACTACAACTTATACATTCGGGATGTCTCGATTGGCAAGTATGACCTAGTGATTGGCTCTTTCATCAACACGAAATGGCGCGAGAGCAAAATAGATTTCACGACTCCAATACTTATTGATGCCAATGCGATTCTACATGAATACAACACGACCCTTTGGGACGATATGAAGACGGTGCTATACAAGACGAGCAAGTTAATATTTTATCTCCTGGTATTGGGTGTGATATTTGGCACCCTGCTATATTTTGTAGACCCAAAACGCATCAGATTCCAGAGGACAAAAGAACTAGGCGTTTCCAAGAAAAGCAAATATCTTTTCTATCTTCGATCGATTGTAACTGGTATCGCCACTATGTTTGGTGAAATGGGGTTCCTTGCCGAAAACCCTTCGCTTAGTATCCAAGGAATTGTTCTTATAGTGTTCATCATGACGGTCGCGTTCATTTATATCATGTTCATCCAGGCCGAAATAACAACGGTTCTCATCAATCAATCCAAAAACAAGATAACAAACGACACAATTGGACACAAAAAGTTTCTTGGTTGGTCAAGCGATCCAGTACCTCAAAAACTAAAGCGCTACGGAGCAAATGTCGAACTGCAAGAAAATATCAATATGGACCAAATGGTGAAAAAATATCTCAATGATACCGATACATATAGAGGCATTGCCGTTCCCTATTGTTTCGGACACAAGTATCTCAAGCAATACCCAAATCTTACACTATCTACTGGATTCGGAAATGAGCCGTCTGCGTTTGTCGTAAGTCAGCACAAACAACAATTGAAGGAGGATGTAAATGCGGTCATTATTGATTTGAAAACAAGGCTAAAGCTTCAACAAATGTGCCAATCATATTTTGGAGACGTGCAGGACATTCCGGTTTGCTCACTCACATAACCATATCCACCCTTTCCAAATCTGTAAAACTATATCCACGTAAATATGAATATAGTTTTAATACCACAATAACATATACAGATGTATCGATTCGTTCTTAGAATGATACATATGGCAACTTTTGCAAGCGCATTAACACAACCGGTGTCACTTCTGAGCACCCAGGCATTTTTAGAGAGAAATACAAATAAGAATTTCATTACCTTATCTCCCGGTGGCTTGGCCGGATTTTACATGTTGGGGATTGTCACGTATATTCAAGAGAACTACGACACGTCCGAGTTTGAAATTCTTGGCGCTTCGGCAGGTGCGTGGAATTCGCTTCCCATGGTGTACAAAGGTTCGATCCATGACATAGCCCAAGACATACTATGTAATTATCGACGTATTGCTGGGGAAGATGATGTCACGTCGATTTACCAACTGCAGCACAATATCCAAGAATTAATTACCACACACTATCACGATAACGAATTCGACCTACACAGAATCAACATCGCCACAACCGGAATTTCCAAAAAGGGACTAGAGCAGCTTATCATTTGCGATATATCCACACTTCATCAAGCAACCGACTCGTGTATTGCCAGTTCACATATTCCCTTTGTTACGGGAAAAGTCCCCAGAATAAATGAAAAAAGACTCTACGATGGTGGATTCAGAAAGTTTCCTCCGGAAGAGATGCGTCTATCTCTAAATATCACGCCCAATTTATGGGAAACTGCATCTCACGAACATTTTCAGGAACTTCTCAACATCAAGAATTTAAAAGCATTTGAAGCCTTATACGAGAAAGGTTATGATGACACCAGAAGAAATAAGTGGACCCTAGATAAATTTTTCCAACACTAATTATTCATACGCATGGGTTCGTAGCTTCTCAATGTCACGAATCCACATCTCGACCATACAGATTGGCAACCACACGAAGCAGCAAAGTAAACTGGGGACAACCAGCGCACAGAGACACGACGATGTGTTGTGTGCGAGCAGTTCCATATCATACGTCCACGCAAAATGCAGTGCGTAACAAGTCAATATGGTCATTAAGATGCTGTAAGAGTGGAAAAATGCCATTAGGTAAAATACGCAAAGCAGTTCCATTCTTGATAACTCGTATGTATCGCCGTAATGCGTATCAATTTTTTCGTAATATACGATTAATCCTTTTCAATCACGGTCTCTTTCGCAATGCTTTTGATAATTTTATTCTCGTTTGTCCCACTTGAAACGTCCGTCATCACCGACTGGACTAAACGGATATATTCCTCCTTGCCCTTGTCGGTTTCGGCCCATTCTGGATGTTCTTGTTCCCATGCGGATATGGCCTTTCGCTGTTTGTTCGCCACATCATTAATCGCACTACGAAGTTTCGCTTTTCCATTCTCTCTATCCCATTCGTTATTATCCTTGATATACAGGGTTTCACGTTTCATATCGGTACAATGAATCGGGCGTTTGGACGTTTCCAATTGTTTCAGTCCATTCACGAAAATAGAGCTCACGCCCTCAATCAGTCCATTTGTCTTGGTATAGTTGAGGTCCTCCAACTGAATTTGCAAGGACTCGATGAACTCACTCATATTGATTGCATCGCGACATTTCTCATTAAGAAATACATTGATATTGAATTTGTTATTGTTGTTGTTTCCGATCCGCGGTATCATGCCTTGGATTATTTTGCTTTGCTCTTTCATCTGCTCCATCATCTCCTCTTTCATCTTTGCATCCTTATCGAAGCCCGAAAGCATCATCTGCATGAGCTCTTTCAGGTCGGCGTTCTCCTTCTTGATCTCCGTCATTCCAACTGCTTCCTTCGCATTTGTTATCTGAAGATTCCCGTTTTCCCCATTCCCATTACCAGAGGCATCCAGTGGGACTAATTCCGCGTCCGTCCCTTCCATCAAGGCGCTACATTTCTTGCGATGGCGCCATAGCCCCGACCGCTGCTTATATGCTCTGCCGCAGAGCTCACAGACGTTTTTTTCTGGCTGACTACAAGGGGGCGTTGCCGATTGTTGCCGATTGTGTTTACGTGTGGAACAGTGCTGTGTCCATAGAAACTTAGTAGAGCATTTATAGTCACATTTTTTACATTCATAAAAATTCGCATATTTTCGCATATTTTTTGTTGCTAAAATATGCTTGAATAAGCAACAGAAAATATGCTTAAGTAATTTTGCCAAAAAAAGTGATGGTAAGGAACCGAAAAGTAGTGGATTGGAAACCACAGCATTATGCTGTAAACCACATTTTCGCGTTTTTTTTTGCAGATCCTTAAAAAGATTTAGAGAAATTGGACATTTATTTTTGTCCTTTTTTCGAAAATGTTTTGGAGAGTCTGTGAAATTTTAGTGACATTTTGTTATATAGAATATCCATGGATATGAACCATAGTATTTTATATTTTAAAGCATCTTAGGTCGTTGAACATCCCAATTCGTCGGCATTAACCCTAGTAAAGCAGTGCCAAGCGCAATCCATGCGTAATTTATGTTTGAACACGAAAGGGATACCATATAGCGCAATGCGACACAATGAGGCGAATCGGTAAGAAACATGGATTGTATAAATCCATATATACCGCTTGGCACGCAAAGGGGCACGTAAATCCTCGGAACAATCCAATGCACGATGAACCAGAGGATGGGAAGCAAGAAGATGATTGTTTTTCTCATTATTTTCATTATTTTCATTATTACGAAGTGTGGTGGTTCAGAGATAATTAGATATTCGCAATTCAATTTTTAACAATAATGAAAATATTAATCAATAAACATTTTAAACATTTTAACATTTTCAATTATTAGAGACCAGTCCAATGGATGCATCTTCCGGCATTTCGAAACCCGATCCCTTTGCGAAGAATTTGTTGGATTGGAGGGATGAGCTCCTTGATGTGCAACCAGCAATTCCGCGACCGGAGCATGATTTTTGTAAGCAGCCCATCTCAGACAAGAAGGTCAAGCAAAACAGAGAGAAAAAGCACGAAGTCTTGAATTATCAATAGAATTGAAATAGAGAGCAAGTAATATATTGCTATATAACAACGCGTATGACAGAAAGTCTGGATGTCGCAACATTATTGGCCGCTCTAAAGAACGAAAACAACGAGACAATTATGGATTTGGACCACGAAAAAATCCAACAAGCAAAGGAAACAATGCTTCGGAAGCTTCGCATGTCAAATGAACAGTTTGCTGCGATGAATAAATCGCTACAATCATATCGCTATATTGATGAATTACCGGAATTGAATTTCGGTGCGTATGTGCGTTGGGTCCCATTAAAGAATGCGACCGTTGCGAAACTCACCACGGGCGGTATGGTATGCGACGTGAAAATCGATGAAGGAATTAATATTGTGTGCAAGAACAATATGAATCGGCATTTCCAGTTTAAAATGGGAGATTGTCTTATCTTTCAGAAGCTATCGAACCAAGAGCAGGTTTTGTTGTCGGCTATGAACTATTTAAATGAATAATTGGCATTATTTTTTGCTTCGCTTCCGCCGGGTGATAGCACGTTTCATTTTCACTAAATTTTTACTGCTATTTTTTTTGGGTACAAATTTAGCCCTTTTCTTACATGTGAAACCAAAGTTTTTCAGGTTTTTCTTTTTCAAAACACTATTCTTACATATGGCAATTGCTCTGGTCTCGTCATTTTCTTTATTACTAGTTTTCCCAACCTTTTTGATACATTTACACAATTTTGTTGAAAGCAAATCCTCGGCCATTTGTTTTAATTTCTGTTTGTTGCGTCCATACGTTTTAGTGTCCACCTTGTAATATTCTAATATTTTAACATAGTCATTTATGGACAAATCCATCGCGGATGTATGTGTATATATATAATAATTATTTTTCTTTTGCGTAGTTATATTATTTTGATTAGTTGTATTATTTTGATTAGTTATATATTATTTACTTTAGTTATATTCTAAATAAATAATATGTCTAGCGGTGTTTCTAAAGATAAAATCGTAGTATTTGATCTGGATGAAACTCTTGGAAATTTTATAGAGCTAGGTATATTTTGGGACGCACTACAAAACTTTCACGGGCACAAACTTCCGGACCAACACTTTTTCGATATTGTGGATATGTTTCCAGAGTTTTTGCGACCAAACATACTAACAATCCTGAAATTCCTTCTCGACAAAAAGCGAAACGGAAAGTGTAACAGTTTGATGATTTATACGAACAATCAAGGTCCCAAAAGTTGGGCACGCATGATCAGCAGTTATTTTGATGCCAAATTAGGCGAATCCACATTCGAACGTATTATTGCGGCGTTCAAGGTGCGCGGAAGAGTGGTTGAAATTGGACGAACGTCGCACCAGAAAAGTGTGGAGGATTTTTTCCGATGCACCAAGATACAACCGAACGCCCAAATATGTTTTTTAGACGACCAGTATCATCCACTTATGGAGCATGAGAACGTATTTTATATCAATGTGAAACCATATGTTTATAATATACCCTTTCGTGACATGGCTGAGAAATACTATGATAACTACGATAAAAAAGGTCTGCTAGAGAGCAAGGAAGAGTTCGTGAACACCATTGAGAAGTTCATGAACCGTTATAACTATCGTTGTGTACCCAAAGATGACATCGAACAAGATGTGGATGTCATAGTGAGCAAGAAAATATTGCTACATCTTGAGGAGTTCTTCAAGCGCGGGGCAATCACGACAAAAACAAGAAAGCGCGGCGTTGGAAATTCGCGTCATCCACATGGCACTAGGAAACATAAGTCGAAACAGACAAAAAGACCCAAGACATCGAAAACAACTAAATCATAGTTTTTAAACATAGTTAAACACATAATCAAATTTGTATATGACGCTCAATATACGCAAGTGATAGGTTGGTCAATGATGTTGTCAATAGCAAGAATATTGCGGACGAAAAAACGACACGGCGTTCGAACGCACTATCCGTTTTACTCAAAGCTTTGGGGGAAATGAACGGATTGAACCGCAACAGGATAAATCCGCACACGTAGTAGGTAAGGAACGAACGCAATCGTATCAAATCGTCCGGTGAAACATAGATGGCCCCGGTAAGGGCAATCGCAAAAAGAATATAGGAGAAATACATTCCATAAATGAATAACTTTTGGTGCCAAGATTCGTTTGTCAATGAATACAAGTAACCCAGCATCGTTATTGATGTAAGTATATATATATGCACAGAAAATCGTTAGAAATAAAATGTAAATGTAAAAGCACACACTTACACTTTATTTTAGAATGGTTCGTTCCGAGTAGATTTCGAGGGTCCGCGCACTACAATCGTTCGCCCTCACGAACTTCGGCATCCAAAAGTATGGAATCGTTTGCGCGGTTCCCGGATACAACGACTCGTAAATGGTGCGGTAATATGTTTGTTCCAATGTTTGTGGCGTGTTGTGTGTCCATGTAGTGGGAACATTGAATTTCATCGATTCAACCTTCTTCTGGATCACTTCAAACCACGATTGTTGGGCCCCGGAAACTCCATCGCTAAATGCCTCCTTGGTTCTCCAAATGATATTTTGCGGTAAAAGACCGGGGGCATTTTCGTCAATTGCTTTCCGTAGTAAGTATTTCTCGCAGCAGCCGTTATTTACATCCTCATCTGCACACGCGTTTGAGTTGGGATTCCGCAATCCGATTGGAATACTCAAATAATAATCGACAAAACTCTTATCCAAAAAGGGCGTTCGCGGTTCAAGTCCATTGGAAGAAATACACCGATCCGAACGAAGCACGTCAAAGGTGTGGATATCCGCCACCAAGCGCCGACACTCCTTATCGAAGGCCAGATTGTTCGGTGCTTTCAAAAGGTATAGGTATCCTCCAGTCACTTCGTCGCTACCATCACCATTGAACACGACTTTAGCGTCGGTATTGTGAGAGATATATTTGCCGATGAGGTAGTTTCCCACGCTTGCACGCACGGTCGTCGTGTCGTAACTCTCAATCATTTTGATGACCTCGGGAATGGCGTTGAACATTTCGTCGGGTCCAAATATGATTTCGGTATGGTCGGTTCCAAGATGATGTGCCACATTTCGCGCTTGCTTCACGTCTTCCGAACCGCTCATTCCAATACAAAATGTCTTCAAACGTCGTTCTGCGTTCGAGTAGTATTTGTTCACTAGCGCGGCAATGATGCTGCTATCGAGACCTCCGGATAATAGGCACGCAACAGGACGTTCCGTCGTCCCCAACACCCGTTTCCGAACAGCAGCATCGAGATGGTTGAAAATTCCTTCACGAACACCCTTCTCATTTACAAGGGGTTTAGGAGGAGAGACCTTGAAAAAACATTTATTCGAAACGTTTTGCTGCCATTCCGAGTTCACAAGAAACGTCTTTGTATAGGAGGAGAAGGTTCCTGGCGTAAATGGTTTGATAGAAAACGTCTTTTGATTCCCGCACATTCTTCGGTTGATGGGGACCGAGCTAATATCGCTTTGGCACCACTTCATTTGACCAGACGAACCAATAAGAGGAGCAAGCATTTTCACCTCTGAGGCAAAGGCGATGATTCGTTCGGTAGTGACGACGCAATCATTTGCGCCCGCATTCCCGGAACGCACCACGGCCCCATCGTTCGTGATGTCGACTTCTAGCACATAAAGCGGGCGGACACCAAAAGGATCTCGAGCCACGTATATCACCGGATCGGAACTCATGTCGCTTTCATCCAGAATCATCAAGGCAAAGACGCCATCAAGCATTTCCACCGTATACTCGAACCCGTATTTCTTGTACATGCGAATGATGACCTCGCAATCGGAACCGGTCGTCGGCGTAGTCCCCATTTCTTCGTAGAGTTCCTTGTAATTATAGATCTCGCCGTTGCAAATGAGCGTGACGCCCCCAATATTCATGGGCTGACTCGAGGATGCAGTGAGCCCATTGATGGCAAGTCGCTTGAACCCAAGAACGAGTTTTTCGCTGTAACGGGCCAGTTTGGAATCTTCGGGTCCACGGTTTGCGCCGTGATTAAACGCCTCCATCACAAGTGTATCATCGAAGGTTTGTTTGTTGTTCAGCAGCCCGAATATCCCGCACATTTCACTGTAGTAGGATGATAATTTTCCTTTAGATGTTTCTATAATAATATATGTATAATATAAGCAAATGCAAACCAACGTCACCTCGTATGCGTCCGGAGACTATGAACTTTATGGCGTCGAGAACGGAGCTCGGTGCTGCAATTTACAGAGAAGTGCCGAATTGAACGAGCGTATTTCGGCACGAAATGTTCCGACGACTCCGTTGCAGCCACACTTTAGCATTCGCCCGGTGTCGACCAAGTATGACATGATGTCTATTATCGACCGCCGCGTGGTTCCCACCGTTCCGATTAAGCGTGTCCCTACGCACAATGTAAGGGCGAATTTTAATCCAGGAAATGCGCAAGCACCTTGGGAAGGGTTTGCCGCCAATGTGAACGACGAGTCGACGCTGCGCAATCAAATCTTTGCGCTTCAGAATTGTGACAAGGCGGTGTATGTTCCCAATTCAACAAGCGATATGTATGAGGTCCGTCCGTGTGGTCGCAAGGAGGTGCAGACGCATCCAGGCCTGTTCGTGGAGCACGAATTTGCTCCGTTCAATCCGAATCCTCACCAAGAAAAGGTTGGACGCAGCATGTTTCACAACAGCACGCGCGAACAAATCAAAAATGTTTAGATTATTATATTTTACTATCTAATAATGTAATGGAATCGGGTAATACGGATGGCGTGACTTTAGAGTATTTATTGAACCCTGTCTATCATACGGGAGTATTTCAATCAAAATCGAAACAGGACGCAAAGGATGACCCCGTATCAAATGTGGATGTAAAGTTTTACCGAAAGCGAATAACCGCACTTAGTCGCGATATTATGCGCGGAAACGTTGCAAACACGATAGTGCAAGAGGCGCACGATGAGTATGTGAAGGCAGCCATCCAATATTTCAAAGTGAACGACAAGACAGAGATTTTACAGAAGGAACATGAGAGTGGTCAGGCAAACGTGGAGAGAAAAGGGGAGGACCAAACATTGGATAATAACAAGGATAGCAACTTTGACATAGGTATGGTGAACAAGGCGTTCTTCGAAGCACCGGAAACGCGTCAACCGCGCCAGACGCTCGACAATTTCGTAACAAGCAAGACGTTGAAAATAGCCGAACCGGTGAAGCATCCGCAAAGACGCCAAATCAATTTGAAGACCAAGGAACTTCGTATGAAAGGGGTGCCGCGAAACAAGAGGGACAAACAGCAACAGGAAAAGCAAAAGCAACAGCATAAGCAAAAACAAGAGCAAAAGGAGAAACACACAAATGAGAGAATATAAATAGAAAAATAATGCTTCTCGAAAAATTATCAATACATAGTATAATAGATACAATTGAATTCAATGGGAAAAACCAAAAATATCCCCAAAAAAACAAAGACCAAAAATACCAGAAAGACCCAAAGACCCCCAAAAACCCCAAAGACCAAGGAACAATTCGTCAAGGCAAAATGTGGTCCTGGGAAATCGAATAACGACTTCACGTGTTACGACGAGGAAGCGCTCCATAAAATGAAGACGCTTTGGAACGCAAGGCATCCTGATGCCAAAATCGAACAGGATAATGGGAGAGAAATATGGAACAAGTTGAAGGACAACATGGCGCATGTCTGTAATACGGAAAAGTGCTGGCTTCGGCAGAATTTTTCAAAGCACAAATTGTCGAAAGATTTGTTATTGTATACGTTTGCCCCAAACGCGCCAGAATCGTGGAAAACCAATCCAAACGAATGGCTTTCGAGCGTCGATATTGAGAAGGTGATGAAGCAGTATGAGGATAAGCACAGCGACTTCGTATTCTTGGGTCCATCGCCGATTGATTTTGACAAACAGCAACGAAACGGAGAATGCGTATGGAAAGAACTATGCGAGTTCAATTTGGAAGAGCAGCTCGCAAATAATAAAACGAAGTTTGGATTTATATTCAATACAGACCCGCATTATTCGAGTGGTTCGCACTGGATATCCATGTTTCTAGATATGAACAAGAACACGCTATTCTTTTTCGATAGCACAGGTGAGCGACCCCCGCGAGAGGTGTCCGCATTAATTCGTCGGATTATGTCCCAAGGAAAAGCATCGGGGGTTACCTTTCAAAAAATAATAAACGATAAAGTGCATCAAAACGGCAATACGGAATGTGGTATGTATTGTTTACATATGATAATAAGCATGCTGGAGAACAAACATACGCCATCTTATTTTATGTCGAAGCGAGTGAGTGATTCGGAAATGGAGGATCTCAGACGCATATATTTCAATGAGCATGGTGTATGATGCAAAATCAAAAACTATCCCAAAATCAATACAAAGATTTGATATCATTTGAATGTAAATGTCGAGTCATATCAAATATGAAGATGGTTTTAATAGCCAAAAAAACAAGGCAATATTGTGGGATTTGATGTATCAAAATGGAACATTTAATGCCTTACCGCAAGACACGGTAGAGAAAGTGAAGGAAGTCTTCGAGAATATGGTGAAATCCAACGATGTTGGGGGCGAAGACGTCACGACCAAAAACAAACGTGTTTTGATGGGTATGAACGAGCATATTCGAATGATAAACACCTCACGTGTTTTGGAACCCAGAATGCCGATCACCTCGGGTGAGTTATCAACGCAACGGCGTATGGAGTTTGACCAAAACTTAACCAAGCGTCGCGAAGAGTTTGATTCTCTTGGTCAACGACCCGTTCCCAAAGAAATCGATTTTTCCGATAAATCAGACACGCCAATATCTGGTAGCATGGATAGGATGCTTGAGGATGCGATTGCAAAGAGGGAGCGTGATTTCAAACAAGTGGCAAACAAGCAGCCACCAGTAGCAACATCAGCACCAGCAACATCAGCACCAGCAAGACCAGCAACACCAGCACCAGCAATGATCATTCAGCCACAACAAGCCAACGTCGAACTCAAGATAGGAGAAACGATAGCGGATATCGGGATTACAAGTATTCCGGTGGTTCAAAGCAATAGCAATAGCAATAACAATAATAAGCGCGTGTCATTTGACGACGAGAATAGAGGAACGAATGGTATGGTCCCCGATTCTAGCAAAATAGAACAGGTATATAGAATGATAGAGAAAATGAACAATCAGCAGGAAAAAATAATCACATTGCTAGAAAGTCTTAACAATAAATAAACCAATAAACCAATAAACCAATAACCCAATCATACATTAACTAGTTCGTATTTTCTCTCTTCACCTGTTCCACTTACCACCAACTTTCCGATCAATACCGGGTTTCCTATCTTGTAGCTCTCGAGATCATACACGTTCATCGTTGTTTCATCAAGGGCATAACTATTGTCCCCCATTGTGAATTGTTTTGCCTTAAACGTGATTTCGGCTTGGTTTTGTTTGGCAACGTTATCGGAGTCTTCTTCTTCGAATGCGGGAACATACGCGAACTTCGCCGGGTCATCCGAACCGAATGTGAAACACTTCAGTTGCTCTTTGCCACCAACCTTTGCGTGTAGAGTGCAATCAAATGAAGATTCTTTTACGGCCCTAAGTATTTCATTCGTCACATCCTCTTTCATAGTGGCAATTTCATAGAGTGTTTCGTCGCTGGTGAATGGCGTGTTTGGAATTCTCTTACTTTTGTCCTTTTTCCGTAACTCTAAGATTTGGTCGCTCTTTTGTTGCTCTTCCGTCAAGGTCATAAGGTAGAGGAACACGTCCACCGTCCGCATGTCGATGGGGAGACCCTGGTGACTGCAAATCCGTCGGGCACGCCCAATGACCTGCTGTGTTCGAACTGGATGCCAGTAGGGTTCGGTAATATGGACGTATCGAACATTTTTCAACGAGATACCCTCGGCACCCGATGCGGTAATCATGATGACCTTGATAATATCACCCTGCTTATTGTCAGGATGGATTTCCTTCAACTTTTCAGTGATGGAGGAGGGCACATATTGCCACGCACCATTGAAGATATTACGGATGAGCTCCTTTTCCTCGGCCGTTTCAGAGCCGGTGTACAAGACAAACTTGGGTTTTGTCATATCTGCTTCAGAAATGTCAAGGTCCCAGACACCGCCTTTTCTAGTTAGCCTGAATTCTGCGAAACCGTTCGCCTCAAACATCAGTTTCATGATGCCAATGCCTTCCAGCGTTCTAAACTGGCTGTATATGAGATGAAGACCCTTGTGGTCAGCGTCGGTTACGTTTTCTAGAATATTCAAAAACTTAGGACTGTATGTTTGCAGAGCTTCTTTAGTCAAGTATACGTCCTTATTTCTCTCTAGTTCCACAAGGGCTTTCGCAACTTTTTCCTTGTATATTTGGTTCAATCTGTCGGCGTCGTTCGTTGCGTTGTTCGTATCGTCGTTGTCGAAAGGCGCTTCGGGGTTCTGTGCTTTTTCTTCCACGGAGAGACCATCCAAATCGTCTTCATCGATCATATCGGTTTCCGAAACACCTTCGTTTTTCC
>MDTG01089528.1_pt1 | contig 12879 bp, 14 predicted proteins | sample 811421 | NCBI WGS metagenome assembly MDTG01 (sample SAMN05326645, study PRJNA326480) | marine metagenome | isolation source: seawater | place: Pacific Ocean: South East | collected 2011
AAGCGCCAGCGGAAGAAGCGCCAGCAGAAGAAGCGCCAGCAGCGGAAGAAGCGCCAGCGGAAGAAGCGCCAGCAGCGGAAGAAGCGCCAGCAGCAGAAGAAACGCCAGCTGAAGATTCAAAAGATCAATAAAATTTTATAATCTTTATTTTCATACATTTATAAATACAAGTTTAATTTCTTGAATTAATGAATGAGCGTGATTATTATTACCTTGGTAAAATAACCAGAAAGTATAGTTTTAAAGGTGAGTTAATTTTATTTTTAGATACTGATAGTCCTAGTGAATATTATAATCTAGATAAAATTTTTCTTAAAATTAATGATAGATTTATCCCTTACTTTATATCGGAAATTTACCCATATAAAAATTCTAGTATCAGAGTTAAACTTGAAGAAATAGACACTGAAATCAAAGCAAATCCTTTAATTAATATCGAAATTTACTTACCAATTAATTCTCTTCCAGCCCTCAAAGGAAATAAATTCTATTATCACGAAGTTGAAGGTTTTAAAATTATAGATAAAAATATCGGAGAAATTGGTATTATTAAAAATATAAATGACAATTCCCCACAACATTTATTTGTTGTAATTTCAAATCTTAAAGAAATTTTAATACCAATAAATGATACGCTAATTGAAAGTGTAAACAGAAAAGAAAAGTTGATTAATATGAATTTGCCAGCTGGATTAATTGAACTTTATTCCTAAGAGATGAATTATAAAATATATGTGGATAATGATATTAATGTAGCGGAAACTCTTCCGGCAAAATTTTATAAGAATAAAGATATTTTTGATGATGTTAAAGAAAAAATATTTTTAAGATGCTGGCATTGGGTTGGTGATGAGTCTCTAATCAATATGAAAAATTCTATTTACCCGTTAAACATATATCCAGAATTTCTGAATGAACCAATTTTACTTAGTAAAACAGAAAATGAAAAAATAAATTGTCTTTCAAACGTATGTACTCACAGAGCAAATATTCTTGTACATGAAGAGTGTAACTCAAAAAAAATCACATGCTCATATCACGGTAGAAGATTTAATAATAGTGGTAAGTTTGAATTTATGCCCGAATTTAATAAAACAAAAAATTTCCCCAGAGAATGCGATGATTTATATAAATTTCCGTTGTTCTCTTGGAATAAACTTTTATTCACAGGTTTTAATCCGGAATTTCAAATTCAAGAAGTATTAAAAAAAATAGAAAAAAGAATTAGCTTTTTACCATTGGGTAAAATTAAAGCTGATAATAGCCTTTCAAAAGATTATCATATTAATGCAAACTGGGCATTGTATTGTGATAATTATTTGGAAGGATTTCACGTTCCCTTTGTTCACAAAGATCTTAATGATATATTAGATTATAATAATTATGATACTGAATTAGACGAATTCTTTAATCTTCAAATAGGATATGCTAAAAATAAAAATGAGTGCTTTGATATCCCTAAATACCACAAAGACCATGGTAAAAATATTGCAGCATACTATTATTGGATTTTTCCAAATCTGATGTTGAATTTTTATCCTTGGGGTATTTCTATTAATCTTGTTTGCCCACAATCTATATCAAAAACAAAAGTATTATTTAGATCTTATGTTTTTAATAAATCCAAACTAAATATTGGCGCCAGTGGAGATTTAGATAAAGTAGAAATGGAAGATGAAGAAATTGTTGAAAGTGTTCAAAAAGGAATAAATTCTTCTTTTTATAACAAAGGAAGATTTTCACCAACAAAAGAAAAAGGTGTTCATCATTTTCATTCTCTTATTTCAAAATTTTTAAATCATAAATAAACCCTAAAAAAATTTAATCTTAGAAAGGCATTATTTAAATTTGTAAAAAATTTGAGTATGAAACCCGACCTTTTTGAAGCTCCAGATTATTTTAACCTGGATGATCTACTAACTGACGAACACAAATTAATAAGAGACTCAGCCAGAGATTGGGTGAAAAAATCTATTTCCCCAATAATTGAAGACTTTGCTCAAAGAGCTAAATTCCCACATCATGTTATTAAGGAGTTAGCTGAAATTGGTGCTTTTGGACCATACATTCCAGAAAAATATGGTGGCCCAGGATTAGATTATATTTCATATGGTTTATTGATGCAAGAAATTGAAAGAGGTGATTCAGGAATTAGATCAACATCATCTGTTCAATCATCATTGGTAATGTTTCCAATATGGAAATATGGAAGCGAGGAACAAAAAGTAAAATTTTTGCCAAAATTAGGAACTGGGGAGTTAATGGGTTGTTTCGGTTTAACCGAACCTGATCATGGATCTAACCCAGGAGGAATGACAACTAATTTTAAAGATAAAGGAGATCATTTTTTATTAAATGGAGCTAAACTTTGGATATCCAACGCTCCTTTTGCAGATATTGCAATTGTTTGGGCTAAAAACGAAGAAGGTAGAATTCATGGTTTGATTGTTGAAAGGGAAATGGAAGGGTTTACTACACCTGAAACCCACAATAAATGGTCATTAAGAGCAAGCTCTACCGGTGAGCTAATATTTAACGATGTAAAAGTTCCTAAGGAAAATCTGCTTCCAAACAAATCTGGATTAGGTGCACCTTTGGGCTGTCTTGATTCAGCAAGGTACGGCATTGCATGGGGCGCTATAGGAGCTGCAATGGACTGTTATGATACTGCCTTAAGATATAGTAAAGAAAGGGTTCAGTTTGGAAGACCAATTGGAGGGTTTCAATTACAACAAAAAAAATTAGCTGAAATGATAACTGAAATTACAAAAGCTCAATTATTAGCTTGGAGATTAGGTGTATTAAAAAATGAAGGTAAAGCAACTTCTGCACAAATTTCAATGGCAAAAAGAAATAATGTTGAAATGGCGATGAAAATTGCGAGGGAATCTAGACAAATCTTAGGAGGAATGGGTATCACAGGGGATTATTCTATAATGAGACATATGATGAATTTGGAAAGTGTAATAACTTATGAGGGTACCCACGATATACATTTACTAATCACAGGATTAGATATTACAGGACTAAATGCATTTAAATAATAAAAGGTGAATATAGATTATATACAAGAAAAAATTAAACCACACAGAGATGAACTATTAAATCACAGTTTGTACTCCAAAATTTTAAAAATAGAAGACTTACAATTATTCACAGAAAATCATATTTATGCTGTGTGGGACTTTATGTCGCTGCTTAAAGCATTACAGATAAATTTGACCTGTACTAAAACTCCATGGGGACCTAATAAAAATTCTCAAACAGCATACCTCATTAACGAGATTGTTTTAGCAGAAGAAACTGATTTAAATCAGAAAGGCGAAAGAAAGAGTCATTACGAGTTATATTTAGAGGCAATGATAGATATTGGTGCGTCAATTGATAAACCAACTAATCTAATTTCTGAGATGATAAATTCAAAGGATATTTTTAAATCTATCGAAAGCCTAGAAATTCATGAAAATATTAAAGAATTTTTAAAATTTACTTTTGATGTTATTGAAGAAGGGAAGCCACATAAGATAGCAGCAATTTTTACATTTGGAAGAGAAAATCTTATACCAAATATGTTTAATGAAATTCTTCATGAATTTGAAAAAAATATAAATGACAAAGATATCTCGAAACTGATATATTATTTCGAGAGACACATAGAATTAGACGAAGATGAACATGGACCAATGGCCTTAGAGATGGTTTCAGAGTTAGCAAAGGACGATCATGAAAAATGGCAAGAAATAGAAAATATTTCTATTGAAGCATTACATAAAAGGGTTTTACTTTGGGATGCGATTGATGAGCTTGTCGAAGAAAAAAAAAACTAATTGGTCAAAAGAAAGGTCTGAAAACAACGAAACTTATTCATTAAATTATAATAAATTAAAAATGAATTATAATTTTAAAGATAACAAGCTTTTAAATTTTATAAATAATTTATTTAATAGATTTTACAACTGATCCTTCAGCTTTCTTTATGGACCCATCAAAACCTTCTACTCCAGAGACTGTAGTGTATTTCAAAATATATTTTTTATCAGGATTAATTATTTTAAATGCAGCTTGACACATTAATGCAGCTTCATGAAAACCACACAAAATAAGATTTAATTTTCCAGGATATGTATTAATATCCCCTATTGCGAAAACACCAGGAATATTAGTTTGATAGTCTAAAGAGTTATTTACAATAATTGAATTTTTTTCAATTTTTAGCCCCCAATCAGAAATTGATCCTAATTTAGGAGTAAGACCAAATAAAGGGATGAAATAGTCTGCATCTATTTCTGTTTCATAATCATCTTTCTTAATAATTACAGAATTTAACTTTTCTTGACCATTAAGTGAAATGACTTCAGCGGGAGTTATAATATTAATCTTATTCAAATCTTTTAATGATTGGACTTTTTCAACAGAGTCATTTGCCCCTCTAAACTCATTTCTCCTATGAATTAAAGTTACTTTTTTTGCAATTTTAGATAATTCTATAGTCCAATCTAATGCAGAATCACCTCCACCAGATATTACAATATTTTTGTCTTTAAAAATTTCAGGCTCACGAATAAAATATAATACACCCTTATCTTCAAATTTCTCAATTCCGTCAAAAGAAGGTTTTCTTGGCTGAAATCCACCTAAGCCACCGGCGATAACTACAATTGAGGCATGATGTTCTGTACCTTTATCTGTAATTACTATAAAACTCCCATCCTTATTCTTTATGAGCTTTTCAGCCTTTTCCCCTAAAGTAAATCCAGGATTAAATTGATTATTTTGTTTTAATAAATTATCAATTAGATCCCCAGCTAATATTTCAGGGTAAGCAGGAATGTCATAAATCGGTTTTTTAGGGTATAACTCTATACATTGACCACCTGGTTTAGGAAGAATATCAATAAGATGACATTTCATTTTAAGTAAACCTGCTTCAAATACGGCAAAAAGCCCAACAGGACCAGCCCCTATTATAATAATATCAGTTTTAATCATTAATCAATCCTGTTCAACACTTAGAACTTTTTCAATCTCGGGAGCATGTTTTTTTATGATCATTTCGACACCTGATTTTAAAGTCATCTGATTAACTGTACAAGATGAACAAGCCCCTTCAAATTTAACTTTAACAGTATTTTTTTCTATTGCAACCAAAGATATATCTCCACCATCGTTTTTAAGAAAAGGTCTAATCTCATCTAACGCAACTTCTATATTATTTTTTAAATTACTATTCATTGCTATTTTCTTACGGCAGAGCAACCTGCCATTGTTGTTATCTTTAAAATTTCTGAAGGAGGTAATTCTTTATTTCTTTTAACTAATTCAGAAACTAAGTTTTTTGTAATCTCATTGAAAGTTAGTGAAATTTTTGAATCTTCTTGCAAAGATGCTGGATGACCAAAGTCTGAAGCCTCCCTGACACTTTGTAAAATTGGGACTTCTCCCAAAAACTCAACCTTCATATCTTCAGATAAGTTTTTTGCTCCGTTTTTACCAAAAATATAATATTTATTTTCTGGTAATTCAAAGGGGGTAAAATATGCCATATTTTCAACTATACCTAAAACAGGTACATTTATACTTTTCTGATTAAACATTGCAATACCTTTTCTGGCATCAGCAAGAGCAATATTTTGAGGAGTACTAACAATTACACTGCCAGTTACTGGAAGAGCTTGTAAAATACTTAAATGTATATCACCTGTTCCTGGAGGTAAATCAACTAATAAAAAATCAATATTACCCCAATCAGCATCAAAAATCATTTGATTTAATGCCTTAGAAGCCATTGGGCCTCTCCAAATAACTGCTTGATCAGGCTTAGTGAAAAAGCCAATTGATAAAATTTTGATCCCGTAACTATCAACAGGTTTCATCTTATTCTTACCATCAATTGTGATGCTTAAAGGCTTAGAATTTTCAATATCAAACATAATAGGTATAGATGGGCCATATATATCTGCATCTAAAATCCCCACACTAAAGCCCATTTTTGAAAGAGTAACTGCAATATTTGAAGTTACGGTAGATTTACCAACTCCTCCTTTACCAGATGCAATTGCTATAATATTTTTTATTCCTTTAATTGGTTGACCTTTTATTTCATTTGAGGAAACTTCTTTTTTTTCAACTATGAAATTAATTTTTAAATCAACATCAGAATCTACATTGTCTTGAAACAATTTTTTAATTGACTTTTCAATATTTTTTTTTGATTGTAAAGTTGGATTAGTTGTTGATATATCAGATAAAACCTCATTACCAAAAATATTTAAATTAATAATTTTGAAGTCTTTTTTATCTATTTTGTCTAATAGTTTGAGGATATTTTTTTTTGATAATTCCAATAGAAAATGATTTTTTACAAATATAATACGATTTATAAAAATTTAATAGCAATAGTTGATTATTAATCTAATTCTAAAGAAGGATCCCATAAAACATTTTGAAAATCTTTAACAGTATTATTTTTTACTTCTACTCCTTCACTTTCTAATAATTCTTTCATCAAATTAGTTCCTGAAAAATGATGCTTACCAGTTAATAAGCCTACCCTGTTAACAACCCTATGAGCTGGTATGTCTGATATTTTATGTGATACATTCATAGCATAGCCTACTACTCTTGAACTTTTTGGAGTTCCTAAATATCTTGCTATTAAACCATATGTTGAAACTCTTCCTGCCGGAATAAATCTTACAACATTATAAACTCTACTAAAAAATGAAGCTTTTTTTTGCATACTATTTTAACACTCTGAAATTTAAAAAAGTTATTGGCTTTTCTAGCTTTAGAAATTTTGACTCATAAAAGGTTTGGATTGATGTTGCATTTTTTGGAGAACCAGTACTATTATATATGTCATGATTTGCATAAATAAGGTCTAAAAAATCTGTTGACTTTATTATCCCAAGCATATATCCGTGTAAAAACTCACTGTCAGTTTTTAGATGTATAATCCCGTTTGGAATTAAAATATTCTGATATAATTTTATAAACTCTACATTTATCAATCTGTGCTTTTCTCTTTTAAATTTAATTTGTGGGTCTGGGAAAGTAATCCATATTTCTGAAATTTCATCTTTAGAAAAAACTTTATCAATTAACTCTATCTGAGTTCTTAAAAATATGATGTTCTCAATTTCATCTTCAATTGAAGTTTTTGCACCTCTCCAAAATCTAGCTCCTTTAATATCAATTCCAATATAATTTTTATTGGGATTTAATTTTGCTAATGCAACCGAATACTCTCCCTTACCACAGCCTAATTCAACTATGATAGGATTATTATTTTTAAAGATTTTTTTCCATTTACCCTTATGCTTAAAACTATCCTCAAGAAGCGTTTCTCTTTCTGGCTGAATAACATTTTTAAAAGATAAATTGTCTTTAAATCTCTTTAATTTATTTTTACTGCCCAATTAATTTATTTTAAAAAAGCTAAACTAATTAATTTAAAGTAATTTCTGATTTTTTAAGAGTGAAAGAAAATTCACTTCCAATTTGTAATGTTGATTGTACATTAATATTTTCGTTGTGGGCATCAATAATGTGTTTAACAATAGCTAATCCCAGGCCAGAACCTCCATGGCTTCGGCTTCTGCTAATATCTACCCTGAAAAATCGCTCAAATAGTCTTGACATATTATCCTTGCTTATTCCCTCTCCATTATCATTAATCCTAAGTAATACTTTACCATTGTTATATTCGATCCCAATTTCGGTAGTACCTTTTTCTTTACCGTAATTTATTGAGTTAGATATCAAATTAGTTAAAACCTGATGAATTCTATTTCGGTCAGCATCAACATTGACAGACTCATTATAATTTTTGTCAAAAAGTATTTTAATTTTTTTCTTTGAAGCACTAATCTCAAGTTCCTCAATAGTTTCCCTTATAAGTTCAACGATATCAAAAGTTTTAATATCTAATTTTAAATTTTGAGATTCAATTTGAGAAATTAAATCCAGATCTTTTATTATATATGTTAATCTATCAACACTTTTATCTGCTCTTTTAAGATATTTTTTTAGTAATTCTTTATCCTCCAATGCACCGTCTAGTAAATTTGAAATATATCCATCAATTGAAAATAATGGTGTTTTTAATTCATGTGCAACATTTCCAATAAATTCTTTTCTATATTCATCTTGACGTTTTAAAGACTCAATTTCAATTCTTTTCAGCTTAGCAAGTTCACTAAGATCATTCATTAGCACTTCTGAATTTGCAACAATACTAGATGTAGAAATTAAAGAATTAGATTTGAAATCAAGATCTTCATAAATTAGTTTTATTCTGTATAAAAACATCCTTTGAAATCTGATTTGAATGACTAGAAAACAAACAATAAACAGAGTAAATGAAAGTATTAAAGATTTAGCTGTGAAAATAATTCTAACCATTTCAGTTATTAAACAAAATCCTAAACAATCTATTTCAAAAAAGTTATCAGCATTACTAAGCAATAAAACAGCAAAAGAAATATAAAAAGAGGTTACAAATGAAAATTTGTAGGAAGCAAAATTAGACATACTTGGCACTAAGATATAAATTTATATCCAACTCCTTTGATAGTTTTAAAATAAGAATCTCCTATTTTTTCTCTGAGTTTCCGCACATGTACATCAATAGTTCTATCACCAACTATTACATCTTTACCCCAAATTGATTCTAATATAAAATCTCTTTTAAAAACCTTACCAGGTTTTGATGCTAACAAGAATAATAACTCAAATTCTTTTCGAGGTAATGACAATTCGTTTTTATGAAATATAACTTTATATCTTGATCTGTCAATAATGAGATCGTTAAATTTAATTATTTCGTCTTTTTCATCCGAAATTCTTCTAAGTAAAGACTTTACCTTACTCATTAATACCTTTGGCTTGATAGGTTTAGTAATATAATCATCTGCACCGGCATTAAATCCAGCAATTTGGCTGTAATCTTCTCCTCTTGCACTAAGGAAAGTGATTAAAGTTTTTGCTATTTTGGGATCATTTCTAATAATTTCACAGGCTTCAATCCCATCCATTTCAGGCATCATTACGTCTAAAATAATCAAATGTGGTTCAATTTTTTTTGCGATTTTTATTGCTTCAGTTCCGTTAGCAGCAGTGAAAACATCGTAGTCAGCGTTCTTTAAATTATAAGATATAATTTCAATAATATCTGGCTCATCATCAACTAGTAAAATTTTAAATTTCGTTTTCAAATCAATTATTTTATTTAGTATCAAATTTAAAAAGTATTTTAATATAAATTTGGTTTAAGAAAATTCATAACGTTAAGTTAACATTTCACTGTAATTTATTTAAATATATTTTAATGTTATTTTATTTTTATAGGATGATTAATATTGATAAGATTTTTAAAATTTCTAACTCACTAGAATTTAATAGATTAGCTATTAAAATTTATAATTTTCAGTATAATAATAATGCTGTTTATAGGAGGTTTTGTGATCTTTCAAAAAAAAACCCTGTTAATATAAAGGAGGTATTTGATATTCCTTTTTTGCCTATTTCATTTTTTAAAACACATAAAGTATTAAGTTCTAAAAAGATTGAAAAAACTTTTTTTAGTAGTGGAACAACAGATAAAATAAACAGCAAACATTTTATTTCTGATTTAAATTTGTACAAAAAATCTTTTAAAACAAATTTTGAAATTAACTACGGAAGCCCAGAAAATTTAACAATTATTGCTCTACTTCCAAGTTATATGGAAAATAATGATTCTTCACTTATTTATATGGTTGATAATTTAATCAATAGATCTAATTGTAAGGATAGTGGTTTTTACTTAGGTGAAAATGATTTGTTAATACAAAAATTGATAAGATTAGATCGTTCTGGAAAAAAAGTTCTTTTAATAGGTGTTTCTTATGCCTTATTAGATCTTGTTGAACACAGAAAAATCAGCCTAAAAAATACGATAATTATAGAAACTGGAGGAATGAAAGGAAGAAGAAAAGAAATGATCAAAAGTGAATTACACAAAAAACTTATATCAGGTTTTGGATTAGAAAATATACACAGTGAGTATGGGATGACTGAATTATTATCTCAAGCATACTCAAAAAAAGATGGAATTTTTTATTGCCCACCATGGATGAAAATAATAATTAGAGATATTAATGATGCTCAAAATTTAAATTTAAATAATAAATCAGGAGGTATTAATATTATCGACTTAGCAAATTTAAATTCGTGTAGTTTTATAGCAACAGATGATATGGGAAAAATGGAAAAAGGAACAAGCTTTCAGGTACTTGGTAGAATCGACAATAGTGATATAAGGGGATGTAATCTTTTAATTTAGCTAGCCAACTTTAATGATAAATGTTTTTTTCTTACCTCTATTAAGTACTATATACTTTTTGTTTATCAAATCACCATTTCCGATAATGAAGGTTTCATTTACTTTATTCTTATTCACAGATATTGAATTTTCTTTTAGTGCCCTTCTGGCTTCAGAATTCGAGGGTAAAAAACCTGTTATTTCAGAAAGTAATTTTATAATATTAATTCCATCATTAATTTGATTAAGTGAAATTTCATGAATAGGCACACCTTCGAAAATATCTAAGAATAGATTTTCATTAATTTCTTCAATTTCTTTTCTAAATTCTTTACTAAAAAGAATACCTGATGCTTTGATGGCATTATTTAATTCCTTGGATGAGTGGACAGTTTGTGTTATTTCAAATGCTAATCTTTTTTGTAAAATCCTTAAATGGGGATTAGACTCATGCTCTAAAATTAATTCCTTAATAACCTCTTTACTTAAAAAAGTAAAGATTTTAATATAATTCTTAGCATCCTCATCAGACGTATTTAGCCAATATTGATAAAATTTATACACCGAAGTCTTTTCTTTATTTAACCAAATATTTCCATCTTCAGATTTACCAAATTTAGATCCATCTGACTTTGTAATCAGCGGACAAGTAAGTGCATATCCCTTTCCTTTATCAATTCTTCTTATTAATTCTGTACCAGTAGTAATATTTCCCCATTGATCACTTCCACCCATTTGAATTGAACAATTATGATTTCTATTTAAAAATAAAAAATCAAATCCTTGAACCATTTGGTATGTGAATTCAGTGAAACTCATACCACTTCCTGAATCAGATGAAATTCTATTTTTAACTGAGTCTTTAGACATCATATAGTTTATGGTAATATGCTTTCCGATATCTCTTATAAATTCTAGGAAAGTGAGATCTTTCATCCAATCATAATTATTTAGCACTAATGCATGATTATTTGATTTCCGTTCAAAGGATAAAAAACTTGAAAGTTGATCTTTTAAACATAATTGATTGTGTTTTAGAGTTGGTTCGTCAAGTAGTTTTCTTTCTGTTGATTTTCCCGATGGATCTCCAATCATACCAGTGGCCCCACCAATCAAAGCAATTGGCTTATGACCAGTTTTTTGAAAATGTGATAAAAGCATAATTGGAACCAAATTACCAATATGTAAAGAATCAGAAGTTGGATCAAAACCAATGTATGCAGTCCTACATTTATGATTTAAAAATTCTTGAATTCCAGGTGTTGAATCATGAATTAAACCACGCCATTTTAACTCTTCTATAAAATCACTCATTTAAAAATATTAATCTAATTCTAAGATAATCTAATTTTTTAAAAAATTTAATAATTAAATTAACCTATTGGTTTTGATAATTTGACATCACTCATAGATTCAGAAATAACTTCTTTACTTCTTCTTGCTTGATCAATTTTGTAGTTTTCTATGCTATCAATAACAATATTTCTGTTAAATTCAAGCTTTTCTAAAACCTTTTCATAAATGAAAAGATATAATTCTAAATCCTTTGAGTAGTATTCATTACTTGTAGCAAATTGTAAACTATCAATATTATATTTTTTAAGAATATATGATTTAGGCTTCATCCCGTTATTCTCCAGAATTCTCTTGTTAATTCCTTTAGAAACACTTATTAAAGACATATCATAAATAATATCAATCATTTTTTCTTGGCTTATTAAATTTTCAGGATTATGATTTTCGTTATTATTAATGAAACCACAAGAGCTTAGTATAAATAAAAAAATTAAAAACTTTTTCATCTCTCAAATTCGATTTGCATACCCATTTTTAAATCATTAATTATACCATTTGAATAAACAATATTGCCATTAACAAATGTATGTAAAACTCTTGATTTAAAAGTTTTATTTTCAAAGGGAGACCAGTTGCATTTATACAATAAATTATCTTTTGATACTGTCCATGGATTATTTAAATCAAAAATAACAAGATCTGCATAATATCCTTCTTGAATATATCCTCTATTTTTTATATTAAAAAGGACTGAAGGATTATGACACATCTTCTCAACAATCTTTTGTAAAGAAATCTTTCCATTATGGTACATTTCTAACATAGAAACTAGAGAATGCTGAACCAAAGGACCACCTGAGGGGCATGAAGTGTAAGGATTGTTTTTTTCCTCGATAGTATGGGGAGCGTGATCTGTAGCTATCACATCTATTAAGTTATTATCAAGAGCTTTCCATAACATATCTCTATCATTTGTAGTTTTCACAGCTGGATTCCACTTAATTTTACTTCCTAATTTATCATAATCTTTGTCTGAAAAAGTTAAGTGATGGATACAAACCTCGCAAGTAATTTTTTTATCTTTTAATGGTATATTTTTCGAGAATAATTCAAGTTCTTTAGCAGTTGAAAGGTGAAAAACATGTAGTCTGGCATCTGTTTTTTTTGCTAATCCTACAGCCATACTTGATGAAATATAACAAGCTTCTTCAGTTCTAATTTTAGGATGATAATTAATTGGAATATTATCTCCAAAAACGTCTTTGTGAAGTTTTAGATTA
>MDTG01205908.1_pt1 | contig 12879 bp, 7 predicted proteins | sample 811421 | NCBI WGS metagenome assembly MDTG01 (sample SAMN05326645, study PRJNA326480) | marine metagenome | isolation source: seawater | place: Pacific Ocean: South East | collected 2011
AAATGGCATTGTGTCGGCAACTTCGATAGCGTTACTGTGCGCCACGTTCCCTGGATGGTATGCATAACTTACAGGCATCAGAATCTACCATCCATTTCATTGAATATCGAAATCACCTCATGGTGATTTTCGACTGAACTATTGAACTGCTTGGGCATCTTACCCATGCCAGCAGGAGGTGCAATCATAGCAAGCAATTCATTGAACATTGGCCTACCGGTTCGAGTGAAACCGAAAACCATCCTAGATGATACTCCTGAAAGGGCATTACTTAGCAGCCCAATTGGACCAAGGACGGCTCTATAGAGCGTTGTCTCATTCACCTTTCCGCTACTTTTTATTGTTTGAGTATACCACCATACATGCTTACCGTGTCGGCCGTTGTACCCATCATGTGAAAGAATAGCAGTCTTTGCCTGAAGCAGTGAATCTTCTGAAATAGAACCCATTCTGCCTTGCCTTCTGATACTTGCAAAATCTGTTTCGGCTTTGATTCCATTGGGACCTGCCAATGATTTGATAATTGAGCGCTTGGATTTAGGAGATATTCGTGGATCACATGACCTATTCCAAAGGTGCGTAATGACTGCTGGACCAACATAGTTGCGATTATAGGGTACTGAATCGCTGCAAGCATGCAGGAGGTAGGGACTCAAACAATCCATTGCCGAATGTAGTTCAGTAGCTACTACTGAATCCATTTTCCCCATTACAACATCTCCAACGAAAACACCTTCACGTTGCCCACCTACAAACCAAGGATTGGAGGCTGCACGGAGATTATCATACGAACTTAGATCAACAATCAAATCCCTAATGACGTCATAGGCAGCAACTGGCTCAATACTCAACTTGGCACCTTGCCCTTTATCCCTTACAACATCACATAACCGTGTTAGGCCAGGGAGTACCAGTTGCCCATTTACATGCACACCTGTTGAGGGGTCATCTGGTGCGCCGTCTCTGAAACTCAGAGTCGCATCCTGAGTATCCTTCAATGATCGAAGGAGGTCAAGCACAGTATGGTGCCCAGGTATTGTACAGGCCCATGCATCAAATCCTGTTTGGCCCGCTTCAGCATCATAACGGAATACATGTGCCTCAACTTGCATCTCGGGCATTGCAATGGATGCTACTTCCCCACTAGATGCTGTGGCGGAATCTCCTGCGGCGAAATTAGTCATAGTTTCGACTAAATCCTCATGGAATGTACCACTTTCATCGACACAAGCTATCTTCGATAATGCTGCATTCATCCAAGTGGCAGCAGGAGCATCATAGTCGACATCACAGTCTACACGATCATGGATTCTACTCCCGCCCATCTCCTCTAGAATACCATCCCATTCTTTGCCGGATTGACAAAAGAATTCGTAACCAGTATCACCTAATGCACAAACTGAAAAGAATGTGCTAGAGAGCATTTTACCTGCACCTTTAGCTGCATTATACAGTGCCTCAGCATTATCTGGTTGTTCGCCTTCACCCCAAGTAGAGCATGCAATTAGAACTCGCTTCATTCCAGCCATACTAGCTAAATCAAATCCATCCATGTCATGTACGTGGCCAACTAAACCATATGCAGCTGCCTTCTTGGCTATGAGTGCACAAAGGCCTTCGGCGTTCCCTGATTGACTTCCAAAGAGAATATGTAAATCTCTATCACCAGACATTACTGCTTCTAATTCGCCTGCATCAACTGATGCAGAACTGCTGGGTGCGGCTGCAGCAGTGGGTGCGCTCGACTTTGCACCTATGCCTCCACCACTAGATATTAGAGAAGATATAGGTTCTACCATCTCAGCTTGGAAAACACCACTGCCATCAACAGCTGCCATGTGGGCAAGGGCGGAGTCAGCCCAGGTTGAGGCAGGACCCTCATAATCAACATCGCAGTCTACGCGATCGACCAATCTTGTACCTCCCAATTCAGCTAGACGTGTGTCCCATTGCTTTCCAGCTTCACAAAATAAATCGTAACTAGTATCTCCGAGAGCACAAATTGAAAAGTGTGCTTTCGAAAAAGAAGGTGCACCTTCTGCATTTGCAGCAACCCACAAATCTTCTGCATTATCTGGCTGCTCACCTTCACCCCAAGTTGAACAGACAATCAGGATTCGAGACTTTTCAGCAAGAGTTGTAAGATCTAACCCGTCCATGTCGTGGACTGTTGCATCAAGACCATATGCAGCGGACTTCTTGCTAACCTTTGATGCGAAGTCCTCTGAATTGCCACTCTGAGAACCAAAAAGAATGTGCAACGACCTTTCTCCTTCTGTCAGGAATCCAGAAATATCGTCAGTAGCCGACATCGAATACACCCCAGCCCTACGGGCTGAACATTTGTTCGACCGTAATTCGATTCTTCAACCTATGGTGTCAACAGACTGGATGTGATTCAACTAGAGAGTGGGTTGTTTCTCAGAAACCGCCCATTCCACCCATATCCATTCCGTCCATATCCGGCATACCGCCGCCGGCCCGACTAGATATTACATCATCAATACGGAGAATCATTACAGCTGTCTCGGTAGCAGATTGAATTGCTTGTTCAACAACACGAACTGGTTCCAGGACATTCGCCTCCCTCATGTCCATTACACCACCTTCGAATACATTGACTCCATACGATGATTTCCCTTCTGCATGAGCCTTCCTGACATCGATGATTGTATTGACTGGATCAAGACCTGCATTTTCAGCAAGTGTCCTTGGAATTACTTCTAGTGCACCAGCAAATGCTTCGATGGCCATCTGTTCACGGCCACCTATTCCTTCTGCATATGAACGTAGGTCGCGCGACAAAGATGCAAGTACAGAACCTCCACCTGTGAGCACCGCTCCATCTTCTCGAGCAACACTAACAACGCCAATTGCATCATCAAAGGCACGACGAATCTCATCAACTACGTGTTCAGTCCCACCGCGAAGGAGGACGCTGACACTTTTCGCCTCTGGGCAACCTGTAATGAATACCATATCTGATTCGCCAATCTTTCTCTCTTCAACCTTAGCCGCTATTCCAAGATCTTCCTCACCTAAATCATCGATATTTGTTACTATACGACCACCGGTTGCTTTTGCAAGAGCCTCCATATCGGATTTCTTTGAACGACGGACAGCAAACAGGCCTGCCTTCGACATGTAATGTTGAGCCAAGTCATCTATGCCTTTCTGACAGACTATGACATTTGCACCAGCCGCCTGAATTTTCTCTACCAAACCACGCAAGTAGTTCTCTTCTTCGTCCAAGAACTGAGCCAGCATACTTGGATCTGTGATTTGGATCTTCGCATCAACCTCAGTTTTCTTGACTTCAATTGCTGAATTAATTAATGCAATCTTGGCATTTGAAACACTGCGTGGCATCCCGCTATGGACACGCTCCTTGTCAAGAATTATTCCATCTACAAGAGTACTATCCTTTATGGAACCTCCTTGTTTCTTTTCAACCTTGACATCATCCAAATCGACAATTACATCTCCATCTTCATCTTGAGCAACAGCCTGAACTGCATCAACACAAATATCTGCCAAAAATGCCTTGACTGCACCTGCAGATTTACCAGTTAGTGCTGTTTTAGCAACTTCGTAAAGAGTCGCTTTGTCTGCCTCAATAGAGTGGGCATCCAACAAATCAACGGCTTTGTCAGCTGCCAGTCTGAAGCCCTCACAAATTACAGTAGGGTGTACATTCTGCTCAATTAGATCCTCACTTCTCTTGAGTAATTCACCTGCAATAACAACTGCACTAGTGGTTCCATCAAAGCAATGCTGCTCCTGTGTTTTAGCGACCTCAATTATCATCTTGGCCGCAGGATGTTCAATATCCATCTCCTTGAGAATTGTTGCACCATCATTGGTTATCACTACGTCACCCATGCTATCTACAAGCATCTTGTCCATGCCTTTTGGACCAAGAGTTGTGCGAACCGCATCTGCAACCGCTTTTGCTGCTGCAATGTTGTTACTTTGTGCACTCTTGCCACGTGTTCGATTTGTTCCTTCTTTCAATATGAAAATTGGTTGCTGTCCACCATACATTGTCTCTTCCCACCCTATGATGCGCCCCTACGGGGCGACTTGCCGACTCATGAGGTCTTGATAAAGGCGCCGTGAACCCTCATGACCCGCCTTGCCTTCGAAGATACTCCGCTCCATAGTGTGTCCACTGCTCCATTGTCCATCCTTCTGGAAGGCCACTTTCGGGCAACTGGGGGCCTGTTTGCACATCTACAACAGGTGCAGGAGCAGGTGGCTCTTCGACTGGAGGTGGTGGTGTTTGCATTACTGGTTGTGCAAACAACTCTTGAGTTCCTCCATACATGGAATTAGCAGTCGTATCTGCGCTCGGCAAGGTTGGAGCATCAGGAATTGTTGGAGCCTCTGGAAGGCCTAAGTTGGATTCGTAACCTCCTAGTGATGAAATCTCATCATCATGTTCAGTAGACATCACTATCTTGGCTAAAACAACCAACAATGCAATGATTAGTATTGAACTGAAACCCCAAATTGCAACGTTCTTCAATAATGCACTCAGATCCTTAGAACTGTCTCCAGAACCTGAAGGGACATATCGTTCGGCAGAGAAATCCTTGCTTATCTGTGTGTTATCATCAGTTGCCTCTACCTTTAGAGTAACAGTAAATACCATCGTTTCTTCGTCCAAACTGACTAGATTCTGTTCAGTAACTTCGACTTCTACGAATACATTTCGCTTGTCACCAGGGGAAAGTTCGAACTGTTGATCGCTAGAGGATACTCGAATGGATTTCAGATTCCAAACCGCTTCATCATCTGTTGAAACACTTAAGCGGATCTCCTGTGGATCACTTGGGTGTTGGTTTAGAACTTCGAACATTATTCTATGAGTGCCACTCTCTGAGATGCTTTCTATAGACTCGCCGGCACCATTCGTCAAGTCAAGTGCTTCAAGGCGTATCCACCCGAGAGTACCAACTTGGAAATCTGCTGAGCCGGATGATGAGACTGCATTACCTGATTCAACACTTGTAGCTGTGACTACCAATTCACGCATTCCCTCTGTACCATCTGTAAATGAATAACTAATTGTTACGTTGGTGGAAGTTTGCGGATCGATATATGTGGTGCGCCCATCTATTGCTCCAGATGTTATCTGTGCAATTACTCCTACATCCATAGTTAAATCAATATCAAATGCATCCAATTCATTCCCATGATTGAATATTTCAAAATTCATTGTCCTAGGTTCTGTACCAGCAGAAAAGGATTGACCCGATAGGTCCTTTTCCTCAACTTCAACTATGTATGTAGAGGGTACCTCTAGAGTGTATGTCCCACTTGCACTGTAAGTCGAATCGGTCTGTGAAGTAGCAGTTACAGTAATGGGATAAAAATTGGGTGAAAGGCCCTGAGGCATTTCCATAACCACTGTAATTTCTGTGAACCCTCCAAATGGAGAGACTGGTTCAGTCGATTGTGAAACTAATGATGCCCCAATACGCCAATCAGCATTTATCGATAAATCGAATATTTCGGGAGCGTTCCCATCGTTTTGTATGGTGATTAACATGGTTCGCATGTTACCATCAGCCAGTGCGGACATAGACGAATCGTAGGGTGTGACTGTAGCGCCTTGGATGGTTGGGATTTCAATGAATATCTTCTCTACTGATTGAGCGTTTGCTGGAGCAACACCCTGGACATAAAGAGAAATCTCAACTAAACCCGGCTCATTCTGACTTGGAGCCGTGAAACGCGCGACAATTGGCCTTTCTTCTCCCTTATCTAGAGAAAATTGATTCAGAGCCGATAGATTACCATCTTCGTCCCAATCCTCAAACCATTGCAGATTTGATGAACCCCACAATGAATCAGAGAAGTAAGCACCTGGCGACCATTGAGCCTGCTGATTTCCAGTATTCTTGACCTTGAGTGCAATTTCCCCCACATGGCCCGGCTCTAATGTGAGTGCGGGATAAGAAGGGCTGACCTGATCCAACCGGACTGAATAGGAGGATGATACTGAAACAGCCAAATTGAGATTTGACATTACTTCACTATTGGCTATGTCTGAGAAAGAGAGTGTCCAATTAACAGTCTCTACATTAGACCCTTCGGGAATTGTGAGGTTCACCCAAAACGATGTAGTAGTTTCTCCATCTAGTGGGTTCAGAGTAACATAATTGTCATGATCAAGCATGTTGTCACTGTCAATTCTTAATGGATATGTGTTCATCCAAGATTGATTCGACACCTCTGTGTAAATGGCCAAATTTACCTCTCTGTAACCATTATTTGTGAGGTGACAGAACAGTGAGGGCGGATTAGGATCTGCTGGAATTACAACATATGAATTAGGTGAGGGATCATCACAGTCCAAGGAAATCGTATATTCGTCTACGACATCTACGCCAAAGAGTACGAAGTCATCAATGTGCATACCTTCGTTTGCACCAGAGTTATCTGCAATTTTCGAGTAAGACAGAGTATATCCTTGGTCATCATGTACATCTGTCATATTCCAAACGATTTGAGTCCAATCATTTTGCGCAGGTGATACACCTGCCTGAGTTAGATTTAGTTCCTTGATAGTATTCATACTACGAACTGCTTCCATCGCCATTTCATCACCTGCGCCCATTGAACCCCAAACTTTGGTTGCCCAGTGTATCGAACGGAAGTCGCTGTCTAGAATTGTTAACCAGCAAAACGGAAGACCGTAAATCGCCTCTGCATCACTATCATACATTCCATAACCAAGGCCGTGGCCCGGATCATTGCAACTCCCACTTGTTGGAACCCAACCAAACTTCAGCATATCGATGGTGTTGGAGGTATAACTCCCTCCCTCAGATACACGCCAATGCTTGGTACCTTCTGCTGCAGAACTGTTGTCGGTATTCCAATCAGTGCCTCCCCCGTATAGTGATGTTGGATTTCGACTGGTGTAGGGCACTGCATACCACATTGGTGTATCAGCAGCAAATGTGCCTTCTAGAGGGTCCTTCCATACTGCAATTGGAATCTGCTCTTCATACAGGTTGTTTGAAGGATCATCGCCTAAACCCGCAACCATTGTTGATATTGTACCACGGAAGATGACTCCTCCGTGTAGATCACCATTGTCAACAATGCTATGCGCAGCTTCAGGAGTCCACTCAACAATTTGTACATCTTGTTGACCGCCTGCTAGTGACAAATTGAACGACCAAGATTCTATGACAAATCCAATTGGATGTACGGCCTCAAGCACACCTATTGCATCAACATCCGAGAAACCTGTTCCTGCATTCTTGAAAGTGATACTTGTCTCATACCTATTTCCTCGAAGAATATAATCAATCATTGACCCATCTGATTGTGTCCAAGTCTCACTTGGCTGTGTTGTATTGCCGATTGAAATGTCAACAATAGTCAAGTCGATGAGGTCGCGTCCAGCGGTTTCGCTTGGTTGGATTGAATCACCAAATTCAATGTCTTGAACTAAAACTGGTGACAATGAAGCCAAAAGAAGGGCAAGTAGCATCAATGGAGTCGAGGCATTCTTCATCGTAATCAACATCCACCCCAAAAGCAAGCCGGTCTTAAGGTTGGTTGAACCCTGTCTACGACAGGGTGATTGAGTTCGGGCTCGATTCGAGACGTGTATAATCGCATTCTGGACACCCGGTTCAGCCGACATGCTCATCATAGCGAGCGGTGCCAACGCTTCTGTTGTCACTGGGTAGGAGCACTTTATTGGAGCGGATTTGGCTCACAGTTATAGTAGCAACACAGGTATTCATTGCCCCAGTTATTGCATTCACAATAACTTACATAATCGGTATGGATTGGGAAACTTACACTTTTACTTTGAATGTTAATTTATTGCCATGGATTATTGGCGCGGCGACGATGTACGGACTTATTTCCTTAGTACTTGGATTAGCGGTCGGTGGATACATGCCAACACGTGTTGCCGATGCAGGTGGATGGTTAGCCGTTGCCGGATTAACGAATCGAAGAAGAGACGCCGATTTAGTAGACCGAGCTAGATTGAATCTAACCCAATCCCCCTATGGTAAAGTGACCAAGATTGTTCACCAGGAAGTGAGAGTAAATGGAAGGCCTCTTCTTGAAATCCACGGAGGACTGCAATTACTGGCAGCACCTGTACAGATTATGCTCATAATGCTACCATTATTAGTGCTCAGATTTTTCCCAGGAGATTGGTTACAAGACAAGAGTTTGCTTGAACTATCGCTCCTGATATATCTTGCAGGACTAGTCATAGGCCTCAGAATATATCCGAAAATAGCATCGAAAGTCGTTGGAATCGCTGCATTGACAAGACGTATCCTTGTTGATCGCACTAAATTGGGTTGGCTTCTTCCAGTACTCCTGCTATGGCTTATTGAACGGACAATTGTATCGTTGGCATTCCAAGGGTTGGGTTTGGATTATGGAAGGTGGCAAGATGTCGAGGTGGAAAAAGAAATTCTTGAGGCGTTGTTACCTTTAGAGGTAGAGATACCTAGTACTAGTTTCCTAGACTTACTCGTTGCGCTATCTCTTCTACCAATGGCAATTTTCACGACGATGTCTGTATTGGGCGGAGGTGAAAGGGAACTACCTCGTTGGTTCGCCGGTAATGAAAGTGAGTGGAAGAAAGAGGATGCGGAGGAAGAAAAAGTGGCATTACCTGCTCCTGGAGAAACTACCGAGGGATCTGGAATAGATGTCCATGAAGAGGATACTACAGAAGAGGAAGAATCATTCCTCTTCCAAAACCTCGCCGACAGTCTTGACTCCATCGCTGATGATTGATTCCCCAATATTTGGATACACTGATGCTCCATCTATCAGGAGTATGCGAAGTATACCTTTGAGGCGCCCATCTGCTCTAATTCTACCCAAATCAGGACGTGAGCGGTTCAATGAAATTTCTCGACAATTTCGACACCTTATTGCCCTGACCTCCCACTGAAGAAGTTGCCTTTTACAGCAAATTTCATCTGGGTCACGTAGATTATTGACATTCTGGATTAATGACATTGGAATGACACCAAATCCACCCTCAAGGTTTTCAGGCACAGCACGAGAGAGTACGAACCAAGCAACGCCGGATACCAAACCTAAGGCAAAGGGTTCAGGGGATGAACGTAGTACAAATAATCCAAGAGTCAATGGAAGTATCGCAAGAATCCATCCCATCATGTGTATTCTACGCATCAATAACAGACGTTGAATAAGAGGAATACCCACTGGAATAGGATCTGGATGAGGTGATAAATTCCTCTCCATATTAACAAAGCGTGTAAAGAAAATCAGCGGGATACGTGGAATAAACATCCCAAAAAATAAACCTATTACAAGGAGCAATATGCTAGAAAGAGTAGCTATTTTCTCACCTCAAGATCTACTCCGAAGATTTTGAAGAACTTGCTCAACTTTATCCATACCTCTTGAAATGTCCTCTCGCCCGATTGTATACGCAAATCGCAGATGCCCCTCTCCTGATTCTCCAAAGGCAGAACCTGGAGAACAAAGCACTCCGCCTTTTAGTAACTCTATGGCCACTTCTTCGGAGTTCATTCCAGGTACATCCACACGAGGGAATACATAGAATGCACCTTCTGGAACATGGCAAGATACTCCTGGCATATTGTTCAACCTTTCACAAATTAAATCACGTCGGGCTTGGAACTCCTTCGCCATTTCTGCAGGATAATCATACGCTTGTTCGAATGCAGCAAGGACCGCATACTGCATAGCATCGTTGCTACAGGCTGTGACATAATACTGGAGTTTTACAAGTTGCTTCATTGCGTCTAAGTTTGTGGATAGGATGTAACCGATTCTCCACCCGGTCATAGCAAATGTTTTGGAAAATGAATTCACCAAGAGGAGTTTGTCATATCCGGTACCAAGGAATGATACATGTTCAGTATCGTAAACAATTCGATCATAAACTTCGTCAGTGATAATCCAGAGGTTGTGTCTGCGAGCAAAATCAAGTAATTCGTCGCGTTGCTCGACAGTTAATGTAGCACCTGTTGGATTACTGGGGAAATTGAATAGGACTACCTTGGTGTTCTCATCTACCAATGCTTCGAGGTCCGAAATCTGAGGGACAAATTCATGCTCAAATAGACAAGGATAGAATCTCGAATCGGCACCACACAAGGTCGCATCTGGAGCATACAGCGGGAAGTAAGGTTCCGGTAGCAAAATGTTGTCGCCTGGATTCAGGAGAGCCAGAGAGCAACATAGCAACGCGTTGGTCCCACTCATTGTCATGCAAACATTGTTCTCATCCATTCCAGGTTGAATTTTAGACCAATCTTGGGCAATCCTCTGGCGAAGAACTGGGAGACCTGCTGTTGTAGTGTATTTGTTATGGCCCTCCCTCATGGCTTTGCACATCGCATCAATAGCAACTTCAGGAGGTTGGAAATCTGGCTCACCTAATCCGAAAGATATGACATCATCTCCTGCCATATCGAACATCTTCCGCACTCCTGTTGGCTGAATCGCCAAAGCGCGGTCGGAAAACCCGGCCATGTTTGGCCGGAATAGCCTCTTGCCCTTAAGCGGTTTGAGTAGACAGTCGTTCAATCAACTCAGATTTATTCCCTGAAACAGGTAGGCCCTGTTCCTTGAGACGTTGTTTCAATTCTGCAACTGTGAAATTGGAGAAATCCTCATCGACCAATAATTCGGCTTCAAAAATACCTTCTTCAGCCTCTGATTCAGTAATCTGTCTAAACATCATCATGGCGAAAAATATTGCAATTACTGCGACCAATACGAGACTGCCTGCTATGATAACAAATGTCGACATGCCCTGACTTGATGACTGTCCATTGCCTTCGACCTCCACTAGAACAGGTAAAGAATTACCATTTTGATTGGTTGAAATTATCTCGATTGTTTGAGTACCATCAAAAGCTGAAAGGTCGAGAGCCACAGTCCAATTAAATGGAGTAAGAGGACCTAATTCCTCTGGAACTGCCTCGTAAGTGGCTTCCTTCCAATCTCCATCGCCTATTCTATATTGTACGATATCTATGATATCTGATTGAGTCCATGTGTGACCAGTTATGACAACTGTATTCGATGAATCAGTCGAGACATTGAGTAGATGATTCTGAATCGTCCAATCAATAGTGCTACTTTGATTGGTGTCCTTCAGATGGAATGCCAATTCAACTGCAGCACGTGCATCAACCATTCCATATCCAAAGTCTCTATTCCAATAAGGGTCGACTGTTGGAGCTGAAGCAGGGCCTCGACGTTCTGCAGTTTGCTTGAGGACTTCCTTGATAGTCATGGGATCTAAATCAGGGTTGGCTTCCATAACCAAAGCAATGACGCCTGTGACTGAAGGGGTTGCGTAAGATGTTCCTGAACCGCGCCCTGTGTAGGTATTTTCACTCGCATCCCCACCAAGGCTGTTGCTACAGCCACCACTTGTGACACAACCTTCCGCTTGAATGATGTTTGTACCTGGAGCTGAAATCTCTGGAATCAATTCATTGATTGGATTCCCATCTCCATTATCACGACGAGGGCCTCGTGAAGAGTAACCTGCAACAGTGTCGTCTTCCCTATCAACCGTGTTCTTGTCATCAGTAGCACCTACTGTAATCGAAAGAGATGATGAACTCATTCCAGAGAGACCATCATTATCATCTCCATCATTGCCTGCTGCGTTTGAAACGGTGACTCCGGCCTCAGTTGCTTCATTTAGGATGCGACTGTGCATATCTTCACCATCACTTCCGCCACTCTCATGGCTAGTAATTCCCCACGATAATGAGATGATGTCAATTCCGTGGAGAGATTCATCAACACCTGGCCAAGCAGTATCCTTGTTATCGATAATCCATTGGAGGCCATTCATCGCAGATTCGTAAAATTCTTGTTCGATTAGGTAGGTCTCAAATGGCCCCGCACCAATGTCGGTTCCAATTCGAACATCAACAAGCGATGCATTGGGGGCACTCCCATAGAATTCAGATTGAGTGCCATCTGCCTCGAGACCAGTCGCCGCAGCCATCCCCATACATGCGGTTCCGTGCTGATTGCCATCATCTGGATCATATGAGCCATCAGTTTCTCTTCCTGAAAGATAACATGCGGGGTCACTGTGTACAAAACAAACCGCATCATATCCGGCCACATGCTTACCCTCCAAACCGGGGTGTTCACTATCAACGCCCGTATCAGTCAATGCAATGTTGACCCCCTTTCCAGAGACACCAAGTTGCCAAGCACTTTCTGGATATTCAGTAGAATTTCGTGCCTTTACAGCCAATGTTTGGATGTCTCCATAGAATACGACACTGCCGTATCTCTCGACCATTACAACGCCTTCAATTTGTGATAATTGTGTGACATTCAATGCATCGACTGCACCAATGAGAATTGCATCAACTGAGGGGATAACCCACTTTGGGTTAAAACCTAATTCAATCAATCGATTTTCATCCTCAACAGTAGGAGTATGATCGTATGAAAGCCCAACCCAAACAGTCCCATTGGCAGATTGTAGGCTGTCATGTATCCCATTTCGATCTTGATCCAAACTGGTCCATGTCCACCAAGGATTTGTATTCCAAACAAGCGGTTGGTGGTTTGGTATATCTGTGGTCCAATTAGAATGAATCAATTGCTCATCATCCAATGCCCGGAATCCATCATCAGTTGGGGGGGTGATGGTCCCGATTAGGGGGATGGTCAAAACCAATGCAAGTAAAATGGCGAGGGGGCCATCTGTGCGTCCCATGTCGCGCACGTGCACAGGCACATGTCATCAAACCATCTCAAAGGTGAGTGGCAAAAGGAATGGAGTGGGGGCAGAGGGATTCGAACCCCCCTCCACCGGTCTGGAGCCGGTAGTACTACCAGGCT
>MDTG01402100.1_pt1 | contig 12879 bp, 14 predicted proteins | sample 811421 | NCBI WGS metagenome assembly MDTG01 (sample SAMN05326645, study PRJNA326480) | marine metagenome | isolation source: seawater | place: Pacific Ocean: South East | collected 2011
CTAATGGGACATGCTTGTATGCTGCTGCATGATAGATGGTATCTATTTGATGTTTAGATAATATTTGTGAGATGTGATTATTATCTTTAATGTCTGCTAGATAAGGAATAATCTCTGATTGATAATTATTCTCCTCAATAAGGATTTTTAATTCCTCAAAAATCTTAAATAGATTAAATTCGGAAATATCCAATAAGATTATTTTTTTTGGGTTACATTTCAAAATTTGTCTGACTATTTCAGACCCAATCGAACCTCCAGCTCCAGAAACTAAAAACTCTCTATTTATTGCACCAGTAATTGGCTTCAATTCAAAATCTCTTTCTGGAATCAAATCATCAAGTGAAAGACTCTGAATGTCAGACATCTTTCTTTCATCAAAAATTAATTCATGAAATGCAGGTACTGTTCGAACCGCGATTTTTAACTCTTCGAGTTTGGTAATAATCTCTCTTCTGGCTGCAAGGTCTAGGCTTGGGATTGCTAATAAAACTGTAAGGCTTCTAAAAGAATCTTTAAGTTTCATGAGCTTCTTAAAACTTGTATAAATAGGAACCTTGTTTATTGACCTATCTTTGAGTTCCGTTGAATCATCAAAAAATCCTAGAATCTTTTTTGAGGTATCAAACTGTAAGGCTTCGAATAATTCTTTTCCTGCTGATCCTGCCCCATAAATAACAACTGGCTCTGCATCTGCTTGGACATTTTTTAATGAGAACAATACATATTTGCCAAATATTCTAGAGGAGGAAATAAAAGAAAATAAAACAACAGAAAGCATAAATGCCTGAAGTAAAAATATAAAAAAGAATTCATATGAGATATTAGGTAAAGACCTTAAGAAGGTTAATAGCCATGTAAATCCGAAAATTAATGAGCCTGAAATGGATAGAAAAAAAGTATCAAGAAGGTCATAAAATCTTATCATTGATTTATAAAAACCTGCCAAAATAAAAAATGATATTGTAATTAAAACCGGCAAAATGATTTGCAATTTATCTAAAAGCATTAAATCAATTAAGCCAGTGCTAAAATTTTGAGACATTCCGGTGGCTAAAGGCGGTCCAAAGATCATCCACACTATAATCATAGAAAAAATATCTATAAAAATTACCAAAGCTAGTTTCTGAAATTTTGAAAATCTCACAAGAATGTTTGCTAATCTTTCAATCATTTCTGGAACCCTAGAAGTACCTTGTGAATAATTGATGCGGTATTACTTATTTCATTTTTGGTAATGGTTGGATGAACCTGGATCATAATTGAATTTTTTTCAAGAAATGATGAGTTTGGTAACCCTGGTGGCACGGTCTTAAATTCATGAAATGCCTTTTCAGCGAAAACTCTTCCACTTGATCCAAAAGAAGCCATAACGCCTCTTTTATTAAGCTCTTTTAAAATGTTACCTCTATTTTTTTTAGGCTTTAGGTAATTAGGATCTATAGTTAAATACAATTTGTAAAATGCATGAATAAACTTTTTATCAATGTTTGGGGTAACAATAAGATCTAGATTTTTTAATTTTTTTATTATGATTTCTGCATTTCTATTTCGAATACTGGTCCATGACTGCATTTTATTTAATTGAAAATTCCCAATAGCAGACTGCATTTCAGTAAGTCTATAATTAAGGCCTAAACTATAATGAATAAGCGGGAAAGTATTAATGGCTTTCTTGCTGATTGCATAATATTTCCTTAAATCTTTGCCATGATTGTTAAATGAGCAAACCCAATTATATAAGTTCTTATTATTTGTGGTCACCATTCCGCCCTCACCACCAGTTGTCATTATCTTATCATTGCAAAAAGACCAAGCATTTATATCTCCAAAACTTCCAACACTGCGATTATTGATCTTTGCACCATGCGCTTGGGCACAGTCCTCAATTACAAACAAACTATTTTTTTTTGCTATCTTCATTATTTCTGGCATGTCACAAGGGAATCCAGCAAAATGAACACATATTATTGCTTTAGTTTTTTTTGTGATGGCGCGTTTAATTGATTCAACGTTAATATTTTGTGTATTTAGGTCAACATCTACAAATACCGGTGTTCCGCCAAGTATCGAAATGCATGAAGCTGAAGCTATAAAAGTTCTGCCGGTTACAATAACTTCGTCATTTTTTGATATTCCTATGGACCTCATGCACAGATCAAGTGCTAAAGTACCATTAGCCACAGCAAGTGCATATTTAGAATCACTAAATGTTGCAAAGTTTTTTTCAAATCTGTGTCCTTCACCGCCAAATAAGTAATTAACTTTATTTGATTCTAGAATCTTTCTAACAGCTTTGATTTCACCCTTTGAAAAGAAGGGCCACTGAGATTTATTTTTCATGTTTTAGATTTAATTATATTGAACATTTAATATTTAAAATAGATTTAGATTGTAAAAATGGATCTCCAACAATTATGTTGAGGTATTAATTTAGAAGCTCGGTTGCAAATGATAATTTTCGTTTAGTAATATATGATAGTTCATAACGAGAAATGCTATGAAAAAACTTTATATTATTGGTGATGGTGGGTTTGGAAACGAGATCTTTGGATGGAGAAATGATTTTAAAGAAATTTTCTCAAGCATAGAGATACTTGATGACAATTCATCACAATTATCATCGATTCAAAGTATTGAAAATCAAAAGGATCCATTTAATTTTGTTATAGCTATTGGTGATAATAAAGTTCGAGAAAAGATATATGAAAATGTTAAATCATTTAATGCTTCTGATTGTCTTAACTTTTTCATTGGTCAATCTTATTTAGGTACCAATGTTAAAATGGGCCTTAATAATTTAATAATGCATAACTCTTCAATAGGACAAAACTCTACTATTGGTGATAACAATCATATCCATGGTCAAACAGTTATTGGGCATGACGTAGTGATAGGAAAAAATAATTCAATTGGTTCCCAGGTATTTATCGGTGGAGAGGTCAAAATTGGTAACTCGGTCACCATCTACCCTGGATCCTCTATAGCTCCAAAAATCAAAATAGAGGATGGAGCTAAAATTGGAATTGGGTCTGTTGTAATAAGAAACGTAAAAGCTAATAAGACTGTATTTGGGAATCCTGCTAAAACAATAAAATCCTAAGAATACTTAATGTATATATCTAGAAATTGGTTAAATGTTTCAGGATAAATGGGTTCATCAATCAATGTAAACGGATCATACCCCAATTTTGCCTCTAATTCTGAAACAATAATTGCTAAGTCCATTGAGTCTAGGTCTGAATCTAAAATAATTTGTTCAAGAGGTAACGCATCATAAGCATCAAAACCTTTTTCTATTAAGCATTCATTAATTGTTTCAAGGATTATTTTTTCAATTTCCTTTTTCATGATGTAGATCCGCAATCAATAGTAAATGTTTCGCCTGTTATATCAATAGATTTATCAGATATTAAATAATCAACCATAAAAGATATTGACCTGGTGGATGGTAATCTTTTCATAGGAGATCTTTTTGAAATTCTTGCAAGGTTATCCGAGCTTATAGATTTGGTCATGTCTGTTTCCATAAATCCTGGAAGAATACAATTTACTCTTATATTAACTTTCCCTAATTCCCTTGCAAGAGACTTTGTAAATCCAACTTGTCCGGATTTTGCAAAACCATAGACACTTAAGCCATTGAATCCAGTTTTAGAAAGTATCGATGAAATGTTTATTATGTTTCCTTTTTTTAATCGAAGCATGTGTTTAATACAATACTTTGTGAGTAAGATTTGTGATGTGATGTTGATAGCAATGGAATCGGTAATTTCTCTGTCATGCATGGTTGCAAGAACACCGTCGTATCCAACAGCAGCGTTGTTAATCAAACAATCTACTAACCCAAAGTCAGCCTCAATCTTTTTAACAAAATTAATTATCTCGCTAGACTGTAGCAAATCAAAATTTTCAAAATAGAAATTATCATACCTTTTTCTTAAAGATCTCACTGAATCAGTTTCTGCTCTTGCAAAAGTAAATACCCTATTTTCACTATTTTCTAACAAATGTTCACATACGTTTAGGCCCAAACCCTTGGAGCCACCCGATATCAATATGTTCATCTTTTAATTTTACCTGCAGCTGAAAGCTCGATTTTGCATATGTCAATTTTAACAGGAACTCCATGCTTTGGTAACGTCTCTAAACAGTGATTCCTAATCATTTTTTTTAGTCTTAGTATATTTTCTTCATCTAGGTTTTGAATATTCTTTGGTTCAATAATTGCGTGCACAACGTTGCCCAAAAAATTATGTTTCATCGGAAAAACTTTTACGTTTCTTACAATTTTAATTTTTCTAATAACATCCTCTATAACTTCAGGAAGAATCTTATTCCCTCCAATATTTATTACACCCGAAGCCCTGCCCAAAAATAAAAATCTATCTCCAGACTGCATAACCAAGTCTCCCGAATCAAAAATCTTTTTATCAATTTCAAATAAGAGCTTATTATCCTTCACCAGCATTTTTGGGAACTTTTTTGAAGTATTATTTAAATATTCTTTTGGGAATCCTTCTTTACGATCACTCACTGAAAATCCTACTCCTACTTCAGTTGATGCATAAACATGAACAATCTTTGCATCATTAAATATCTCTGATAATTTAGTTAAAATATTTTGATCAGCGATTTCGCCTCCCAGAGTAATTTGTTTTAATTTAAGAGATCTAGATGATTTAATTGAAATAAATTCTCGCCATTTTGATGGCGTAGCTGAAATGGCATCTACATTCCAACCTATAAAGGATTTAATTACCTCCGTTGAACTTAATTCTGATGTGATGGCAATTTTGTTATCTGAGTAAAATGCATTCAGTAAGACCTGTAAACCTGCCATCCTCGATATCTGATAAGTTAGACCCCAAATGAAATCCTTGCTTAGTGTTTTATTATAAGTTTTTGATAAATTATTGAGTGAATGAGTATTTGCTTTTGGCGTTCCAGTTGTTCCAGATGTGAACAATGTAATTTTAGTATCTAAATAAACTTCAGCATGTTTAAGGTTTTCTTGCTTATTTAAAATATGAATCAGCTCGTCAGTTGATCGTTTAGGTATAAAATTTATTTTAGATTTGTTGTATTTTAGATCCTCGATGATCATTTCTAATTGTAGATCTGAAATTTCAATTGGTTTTAAAACTATATGTCTAACTTTCCCCAGCATTGACATGAGATTAACCGCATCATTAAAGTTATCCTGTGATGAGATGATGAAAATGTCATCCTCTTTTTGGCAGCCTTTGCAGTTTTCGTGCCCAAGTGATAGAAGATCCTTTAAGTCTAAGCTCAAATTTTGAAACAGGATCTTAAACATAATTACTAGATTAAATATTTGCGACTTATGATAAAACTGATTATAACCGTAGGTATGTAATAAAAAAATTCATTGTTTTAAAAAAGCATTAAAACTAAAATATCATACTAAAATAATCAGAATGTATCAGTCACCATCAATTCAGTGCATAGGGATAAATGCTGTAGTTCCGGATAAAGAAATACATATAGAAAATGAACTTAACCAATATAGCTGGAATGAGAATCAACTAAAAAAAATTCAAAAAAATATTGGCATAAAAACAAGAAGAATTGTAAATAGCGAAACAACAACGCTTGATCTAATGGAGTTTGCTGCAAAAAATCTAATAGATGGATTGAATTTTAATAAAGATGATGTTGATGGGTTGATTGTTGTAACTCAGACTCCTGATTACAATCAACCAAATAATTCATCAATACTTCAACACAGGCTCAACCTTAAAAAAAATCTTTATAACATTGATATAGTTCATGGATGTTCAGGTTTTTTATATGGATATGTTCAAGCAAATTATTTAATAAATACTTTTGGAATGAAGTCTGTTTTACTTCTGTGTGGAGACACAATAAGTAAACTTGTAAATAAGACAGATCAGTCGGTTGCTCCCCTGTTTGGAGATGCATCTTCATGCGCTCTTTTTACAAAGGGTTCTTCCAAAAATAAAAGTTATTTTTCATTCGGGTGTGATGGTTCGGGTTTTGAAAATTTAATAGTTAAGGATGGCGGTTTTAGAAATATGCCCAATGAATCAAGATCACGATTTTTACAAATGAATGGAAATAAGGTGATGGTCTTCTCAATTACAGAAGAACCAAGAGACATTCTGAAATTAATTCAGTACTCAAAAGTTGAAAAAAGTGAGATTGATTTTTTCTTATTACACCAGGCCAATGAATATATTTTGAAAAATATTTCTAAACGTATAGATGTCCCGTTGTCTAAAGTTCCCCATAAATCTTTTAGCTTATACGGTAATACCTCCTCGGCCTCAGTCCCTCTAGCAATTTGTCATGATCTAAATAAGGTTTTAATTAATATGAATGCCAAAGTATTAATGTCTGGTTTCGGTGTTGGTCTTTCATGGTCAAGCTGCATAACAAATCTAAATCTAAACTATTGCCCAAAACCAATTGTATATAAGTGAGTACATGCTTAAATTACCTTGGTGTATAATTCAAAAAAAATCAATAATAAGTTTAGTTTGGAGCAAAAATGAATAGAAATGAGCTTTTGAGTGAATTAGCTGAAATACTTGAAGTTGAAGATCTATCGGAAGATCAAAACCTATCTGACATAGATTCATGGGATTCTATGGGTATGATTGCATACATTTCTCTAGTGGATGATGCATGTAATAAAGAACTAGATCCAGATCTATTTGAAGATTGTCAATCAATTGGCGATCTGATGAATTTAGCTTTAGAGTAAGATTTGATTAAATCAATTTATACTGCAGTTCCTCGAGATAAATATGAGGTATCCGAGCTCCTTTCATCTGCCCCAGAAATGAGTAGCGATAAGATTGAGGAAATTATTTCCTCAACGGGTATAAGTAATACGAGAATATTGAATGATGACTTGAATACAAGTGATTTGTTTTACAAATCTGCGAGTGCAGTGATTGATGATTATGGTGAAGAAATTGATGCATTGATTTGTGTCACACAAACACCAGATTATCTTTGTCCAAATGTAGCATCATTGCTTCACCATAGACTAGGATTATCAAAAACCTGTCTAACATTTGATATTAATCAAGGCTGTAGTGGTTACATTTATGGTTTGTATATAGCAAATCAAATTGTTAAATCCAAGAACATTAATAGTATTTTACTTTGTGTTGGGGATGCGAATCATAAGAATATCAAAAAAGATAACTATTCTGTTAGATCCCTTTTCGGTGATGCGGGCTCAACTACTTTGATTGTTGGTGATGGAGTAGACGATTCATTGTTTTTATTTGGGTCAGATGGAAAAGGGGCCAAGCATCTTGGCGTGCCTAGTTATGGTTTTAGAAAACCAAACACTGACAATGATGTTTTTTCAAAACTTTCTCTTGATGAGAGAGATGCTCTTTACATGGATGGAGCGCAGGTTTTCATGTTTGGTATTAGAGAAGTTCCAAAATTTGTTAATAATTTTATGCATGATAAAAAAACTGATTATTTAGTTTTTCATCAAGCCAATAAAAGTTTATTAGACGCAATTGAAAAAAAACTTGAATTTAATTTCATGCCTTTATATTCACTTCATGAATATGGAAATACAAGCTCTGCAACAATTCCATTGTCTATATGCAACAATGAAATAGATTTCTTGAATAAGAATATACTTATGTGCGGATTTGGTATAGGTTGGTCATGGGGTCAATTCATGTATGAATCAAATTCAAACATTAATACAAAAATCCTAGAGTTATAGAATGAAACATTATCTGATAACTGGGGCAACATCTGGCTTAGGTTTAGATTTAGCAAAAAAACTCTCGTCAAATTCAAAACTAACTTTAATTGGGCGAGACTTCACAAAAATTAACTTAAGGGACTTTAAATTTAAATCTAAAAAAAATTTTAATTTAGTGGAGTATGATCTTAGAGATTTAGATGGCATAAGTAACTTAATAAACAGTGCAACTCAAATGCTAGGTCCCCTTGATGGGTTCGTTCATTCGGCAGGCATTTTGAATGTTGTGCCTTTAAAAGGCATCAGGCCTAACGTTGCTATTGATATGTATAAAGTTAACGTTTTATCTGCGCTTATGATCACTAAAGAGATTAGAAAGGCAAAAAATCATAATAAAAGTTGTTCTATAGTACTAATCTCGTCAATAGTTCATAAAGCTGGAAATCCTGGTCAAGCAATTTATTCAGCTACCAAAGGTGCACTGGTATCAATGGCAAAATCTCTTTCATTGGAGTTAATTAAGGATAAAATAAGAATCAATACTGTCTCTCCTGCCGCCATTGAAACAGAAATGGTATTTACATATAAGCAAACAGTACCGGTATCTGCGTTAGAAGATTTGAGATCTAAACATCCAATGGGTTTTGGTAAGGCCAAAGATGTAACATCTGCAGTTAAATTTTTACTTTCAACTCAATCATCATGGATTACTGGCAGTGATATGATTGTAGACGGCGGATACTCCGCACAGTAAATAAATGAAGATTAACTTTGAAGATATAATTGAGATTAGCTCTAAATCAGTTCTTGATCCAGGGCATTACACTTCAAAAGATGTCTATCAAAAAGAGATAGACTCAATCTTTAATGATTGGTTATTGGCAGCTCGTCTCGACGAACTTCCAAATAACGGCGATTCTTTAACTATTGACATTGCAGGTGTGGAAATCATTCTTGCTAATGATGGTGATCAAATAAATGCTTTTTACAATAAGTGTCCGCACAGAGGCACTAAACTTAGAGAATTGGGATACTCAAATTCTCCTATAAAGTGTCCTTATCATTCATGGGTTTTTCATCAGAATGGTGATATTAAAAGCATACCTAAAAAAATTACTAATTTTGAAAATGATGATTGTCGAGGACTTTATAGAGTATGCTGCGAAAGAGTTGGCAATTTTATATTCATTGCACTAAATCCTTCTGAAAAAATAGAGGATTTTTTGGGAGATCTTGTTTATTTATTTCATCATATCTCAAATGAGTTTGATGTTGAGAGAGAAGGCAAATACAAGTGGAACGCTAATTGGAAGATAGCAGTTGAATCAGTATTAGAGGTTTATCATGTTAACTCAGTTCATCCAAACACATTTAAAAATTTTATAGAATCAGGATGGGATTGTGGAGTATCAGGAAGACATAGTTATGGAAGATCTGTCTTGGCTGATGATGTTGAAAAATGGTGGGATAACGTTAATAAAAGACTTAATTTGACTCCATCCTCTTTGTATAAAAATTATGATCATTTTTTGGTTTTTCCAAATATAGCAATTGGGATCACGAGAGGTACTATGCTAAGTATTCAAACATATTTACCAGTATCTCCAAAAAAAACAATTCTCAAATCAGCGATTTTTCTTCCTAAAAATCAACACAATATGAGTGGCATAAAAAAGTTAGCTATAAATGATGCTTGGGATTTCAATGATAAGGTTTTAAGTGAGGATCAACAAATAAGTGAACTAGTTCAACAGGGCATCAAATTCAATAACGAGAAATCTACCTATGGGAAGAAAGAATCAAGAATTTATCACTTTCATGAAAGTGTTATGAATGCGGTCACTTGATTTTCTTTTTCCCTTCAAGCCATTTGTGGAAACTTACAATTCTATCCTCACCTGCTACCAATTGATATTTGTGTTCTGAATTTTTATATCCTAGGTAACATCTTTCTACAGCCTCTTTATCCTCTAATAGAGCTTTTTTAGTAAACTTTTTAGATTTATATAAGAAAACTTTTTGTTCGGCTTTTTTCAATTCAAAAAATTTTGGAGCGCCAAAAAGAAACCAATGCATTGTAGTCTCGTCTTCGTTTTGCGGAATTAACATACTTACAAAATAAATTAAATTATCGGTATTTGATATGCTGAGATTAGGATAGACAAATGCATGATCATAAAAAGAGTTCTCTGAATTGATGGAACTTTTATCGCTTGACTGCTTCGATAATGCGAACTGCTCATAGATTTCAAGTTTATAATTTTTGTTTGACTTGTAGCCTTCTTTTACAAAAGTCTCCTTGTGCACATTATTTAAATGATATGATTCTAGTACATTCTCAACTAATAACTTCCAATTAGATTTATGTGAAATTGAATCATAATAAAGTGGTTTGTTTTCTAGATAATCTAGAGGAAAAAATTTAGAAAGTTTTGCAAGAGCAGTTTGACCAGCCTTCGAAGTAATAATTCCTAGTTTGCCCATCATATGACTAGATTTAAGTTGGCGATTCTCACACTTACTGTTCAAAGAATTTTTATTTAATTTGCCACTTTGAGAGTATGACCAACCATGATATCCACAAAAAAATTTTTTGCTTCCAAAACCATAATCATCAATTAATGAACTTCTGTGAAGACATCTATTTTCAAATAATTTAAATTCTTTATTTGACTTCCTAATTGTTTTTGGATCATTGAGTAATAAGAAAGAAAAATATGTTTCTTTAGATTCAAGCAATACTGTTGGACAAAAATATCCACACGATTCGAAAATTCGCCTATCTGATATCTTAAAATTCATTGTTGTGGTTCTTAATTTACTTTTGGCCTGTTATGAAATTGATTATATGTGAAGGTGATTGTATGTGACAATTATGACCACATCCAGTTAACTGCAAGTCTACCAAATCAAATGAACTTGGTTGAATTAGCTCATCGTCATCTCCCCAAATAATTTTTACCTTGCTGCTCTTTTGATAATTGTTATCTTTAAAATTTAATAAAAATTCTTTAAATAAACCTTTATAAATATTTAAAAATCTACCCTTATTAATTTTTTCAAGCGTCTTAAAAGATGGGAAATTATCTAAATTACTTTCAATACGTTGCATTAAAGGGCTCAGAGAATTTGAATAATCATTTAGATTCGATACAAAAGAGGAAAATGACACAGGAGAAATTAAAAATACCTTATCTATCCTGGATTTATATTCATTCAAGAACGATTCACTAAAAAAAATTGATGCTATTGAGTGAGCAACAAAAATTATGTTGTCAGATTTAGTTGGAAAAAATTCATGATTAATGTCAGAAATGGCATAAGACTCTCTATCAACAGGCATAATATTCTTATCATGTCCAGGTAATGACAGTAAATATACATTTCCAAAATCTCTTAACTTTGAAATATAAAAAAGATAATCTCCTTGACCGCCACCAAATCCATGCAAAAGTATAAAATTCTTTTTTGATTTATTACTTCTGGCTTTAAAATGACTGTAGTGAACCATAATTAGAAATGTACATATACATAAAAAGACTCTTTGACATTATATTATCAATATTTTTATTAGTTTCATTAAGTCCGATTTACTTAATGATTATTCTTATGATCAGTTTATCAATGGGGAGGCCTATATTATTTAAACAAGAAAGAGTTGGTATAAATGAAGTTAAATTCAAAATACTAAAATTTAGAACAATGTCAGAAAAAAAAGCTCTTTCTCAAACTGATAGCTCAAGAATAACCCCATTGGGTAGTTTTCTGAGAACTTCCAGCTTAGATGAGCTTCCTGGAATTATAAATGTTCTTCTTGGAGACATGAGTTTTATTGGTCCAAGGCCATTACTGACAGAATACCTTGGCTCATATTCTGCTAGAGAAAGAAAAAGACATCACGTGAAACCAGGCCTCTCAGGACTTGCACAGGTTTCAGGTAGAAACAGTCTAGAGTGGTCTGACAAACTTGAACTGGATGTAATTTATGTTGAAAATATAAGCTTTATTAGCGACCTCAAAATATTTTTTAAGACATTTTTGGTAATTCTAAATTTCAAGCAAATTAATTTCAAAGATGATGAAACGATGACAAATTTAAAAGAAGAAAGAAATGATGCTTAAATTCTTCAAAACTAAAATTAATACAGCAAACATTGAGAAGAGGTATTATGTAATCGAGCTATTAATCCTTTTTGCATTATCAGACGAAGAAATTGATTCATCTGAAAAAAAAGAAATCATCAGTTATATTAAAAATATTTATCCTAATTATGATGAGAAATCTATTTTTAAGGAGGCTCTTGCAGAAATTAAAAGCTCAACTTCTTTTCATGAACATATCTCGAAAATAAATTCTGAGTACTCTTTTAAAGAAAAGCTCTTATTAGTTAATGATTTATGGGACCTTGTAAAGATTGATGGATATATCAGCAAATATGAAGATAACCTTTTCCATCGTGTTGGAGAGCTCTTACATATTAAAAGGTCAGAATTAAATAAAATTAAAAATGCTTAAGGTTTGCGGAGATAAATCGGCGAGGACCAAGCCCTTTCCTCAGATACAGAAAGACAATTATCATTGAAATCTGTTTTATAGCTGCCCTTACACATATTTATATCTCCACTTTCATCTAGTGTTATGTTTTCACCATTAATTGCTAATGTGCCCTCTTGAATAGCTCTTACATAGTATGTGCTATCTCTTGAGTATTCTGGATCTTGAAACTCAACTACGCAGCCAAGACTTGATTTAGGGCAATCAATAACTTTCCAATTTTCTTGGATTAAAGGCTCGATTGGCTCTCCTTGATATTCTTGTGGGGTGATCTTGATTATTTCAATTCTATCAATTAGATATCTTTCTTGACTGGGGTTGTAGCATTCTCCTGCGCATAAGTAATCTAATCTTTCACCTGATAGCGAGTCGACGGAATAATCTGGACAGCCAGGCATTTGTTTAAAACTACCTGCTGCCTTTACTCTAAATGTGGGATTTGAAATCATAATAACCTCACTTCCCATTGTTGCCTGGCCATTTGGTCCATTTAATAAATCAAACCATAATAAAATCCTTGGGCCAGATGTACCGTATACATTTTTATCTTTGAGTGCCTGCCAAATATCATCACGAGATCTTGATTTAGAATGCACAG
>MDTG01254163.1_pt1 | contig 12878 bp, 9 predicted proteins | sample 811421 | NCBI WGS metagenome assembly MDTG01 (sample SAMN05326645, study PRJNA326480) | marine metagenome | isolation source: seawater | place: Pacific Ocean: South East | collected 2011
CATAACCATCCGTAAGAGGTACTCCTAAAATATCCCACTCACCTTCTGAATAATAACGCCCACGTTCATTTTGAACAACATAGGCGTATCCTTTTTTAACATAGTCGTAGGCACGCTTAGCAGTCCTTGTTTGTTGTTTACCATCTCCCCAAGAGTTAAAATTATAAGGGGTTCTAGAAAAAATAATAGGATATGTACCATTTCCTTTAGGTCTATAAATATCCGTAGAAAGTCTTACACCATCTCGCATTGGCATCATTACTTTTTGATCAACTATTGCTATCTTGTTTAATTTTTCAAAAATATCTTGTTGAGCTTGCAAAGAGGTTACATATACAAAAGAATACAAAAGAGTACTGAAAAGAATAATTATCTTTTTTCTCATTATAAAAATTGATTAAATAATTAATTTAAAGGTAGTGAAATGATTGAATAAATGTAAACTAAATTATATAAATTCTTGCGAAAACAGTTCGATTTTACAACCCTCTCATCTAAAATATTAGTTCAAAGAATACATTTTTATTTTTGAAAATATTTTTGTTGTATAGACGATGGCCGAGGTAATAATGACTTTGAAGCTAATCAAACAATAGTTACTGATTTCTTTTCTCCTGAAATTAATTCAGGTGAATGAGAGTTCATCCCACCAAAAGAACTAAACTGGAATTCACTTACTATTGAAGATTCAATTACAGGCATGGGTAAAATTGTTAATTTCTTGATGCCGTTCCAAGTCAAAACCTAGCGTTAATTAAAGTGGGATAAACCCCAGGAGATTTTCTGGTTCCCATCAACTTCCATAATGAAATACAGAACTATTTAAATCAAATTACTGATAATTAGCTTACAGCCAAAAAAGAGATCAATCTTTCCAAAAATAGTTCGATTTTATTCTTTTTTTTCAAACTTTTAAACCCCAAAAAAATCGGCTTTTAATAAATCCTTATCAGTTCAAAAGAGGATTGAGCAATATCAATTTATTTGAAAAATTGGCCATATATTATTAATTTAAAGCAATATAGAATGCTATGTCACGTTGAATTTTATTCTCTTTGTACATGAAATTAAAATAGTATATTTAGAATTCATAACTGATTTAAAACATTTATAAATAAATCCCTCAATTTGAAACTACAAAGAGAAGTAAATACCTTAGGGCTTAGTGCTAATATTATTAACATTATTATAGGAGGAGGTATTTTTGTTTTACCTGCCACCATCGCTGCTAGTTTAGGATCTGCTAGTATTATAGCTTATTTATTTTGTGGATTTGTGATGCTATTGGTAATGGGGTGTTTTGCTGAATTAGGAAGTGTCTTTACAGGCGCTGGAGGAAGTTACAACTATATAGAATCTTCTTTTGGAACTTACCCAGGATTTATAACAGCTCTACTAATTGTATTGGCTTCTTTCTCTGGTGATGCGGCTGTTGTAAATGCGATTGCAGATATTTTAGGAACTTTTGTACCTGTTTTTAAAGAGTTCTGGATGCGTAGTCTTTTTTTTATATTCCTATTTTTTGGTTTTGGGTATATCAATATTATTGGGTTAAAAAAAGGGGTTGGTTTTGTAAAACTAGTTACCTTGTTGAAACTTATACCCTTATTTCTAGTAATTCTGTTTGGTTTTAAAGAGATCCATCCTTCAAGTCTTCAATGGGATACTATGCCAAGTATAAACGATATTGGGGAAATGTCATTAATCTTATTTTTTGCTTTTATTGGTGCAGAAAAGGGATTGTCTTTAAGTGGAGAAGTTAAAAATCCCCAAAAAACAATTCCCAAAGCAATAGCGTTAAGCATTGCTGCAATTCTGATTATTTATATTCTTATTCAGCTCATTTCACAGGGCGTTTTAGGTGACACCCTTTCTAAATACGATAAAAATCCATTAGCAGAGGTTGCTAATCTTATGTTTGGACCTATCGGTTTTACCATCATGACCTTTGGAGCCGCAATTTCGATGATTGGTAGTTTAAGTAGTAAAATTCTTAGTATGCCAAGAGTCATTTTTGCAGCGTCAAAAAACAATGTGATCCCCATAAAGAAACTTGCTGAGGTTCATAAAAAATTTGCAACACCTTATATATCCATCATTTTATATACTGGCCTAGGGTTCTTGTTTGCAATCATTGGAGGTTTTAAAGAATTAGCCATTATTTCAAGTGCCTCAACCTTGCTAATTTATCTTGGAATATCCTTAGCTACTCTAAAATTAAAAATTTCCAAATCAAAGGATATTTCAGGTGGGTTCAAAGTACCAGGAGGATTTATTGTTCCCGTAATATCTTCAGCAATCATCATATGGCTTTTATCAAAACTATCTCAAGATAAAATATGGATGTTCTTAGGGGTATTGTTATTTTTAAGTATTGTTTTTTTACTATTACGTTTTTTTCAAAAAAAATCATTAAATGTTAAATAAATGACTTTTTATTCTTTTTATAAAAAGTTTTCTTAGATCAAAATTTAATTGTGCGAATAATTCTATGTTGTTTTTTATATCTTGCCTTAACTAATTGAATTTAATTGAAAAGAATTATAGTTTCCGTCACCAATGATTTAGTCACGGATCAACGTGTTCACAAAACTTGTAGTATACTAACTGAGATAGGTTTTGAGGTTCTTTTAGTGGGTAGAAAATTAAAAAACAGTATCCCTATTGATAGAAATTATGAAACAAAAAGATTTCAATTGTTTTTTAATAAAGGGGCTCTTTTTTATGCAGAGTTCAACATAAGACTGTTTTTATTTCTACTTTTTAATAAAAAATGCACTTTATTTTCTAATGACCTAGACACACTTTTGCCTAATTTTTTGGTTAGTAGGCTTCAGCAAAAAAAATTAATTTTTGATAGTCATGAGTTATTTTCTGAAATTCCTGAGTTGGTAGCTAGGAAAAGAATTAAAAAAATATGGCTAATAATAGAAAAAAAAATCATTCCTAAGCTACAATATATCATTACTGTTAGTGACTCTATAAAAAAATACTATCAAAATCTATATGGGGTTTCTGCAATTGTTGTTCGAAATATTCCTGAAACCAAAAAAATTCATCGCACTAAGTTTAATTTTGATGTTAAAGAGAAAAAAGTAATTCTATATCAAGGTTCAATAAATATTGGTAGAGGAATTGAATTAATGATTCAGACAATGCCATTACTTGACGAATATATATTTGTTATTATTGGAGATGGTGATATTTTAGACGTTTTAAAGAAAAAAGTAATCTCCTTATCTCTAGAAAAAAAAGTAAAATTTCTGGGACAGAAAACACCACAGGAACTAAAAAAACTTACCCCAAATGCTAGTATCGGAATGAGTTTAGAGGATGATTTAGGATTGAACTACAGGTATTCCCTTCCCAATAAAATATTTGATTATATTCATGCCAAGGTTCCTATCCTTGTTTCTGACTTACCAGAAATGAGCTCCATTGTTGATAAATATTCTGTTGGAGAGGTTTTAAGAGAAAGAACTCCTGAAGCATTAGCCCAAGTCATAGTTAATATGAGTAATAAAAATTATGAAAAAGAACTGAAAGCAGCAGTAAAAGAGCTAAATTGGTCTAGAGAAAAGGAGAGATTAATTTCAATTTTTTCAAGTCTTGACTAAAAAAATTCATATCGTATCTTTTGATGTCCCATATCCTGCCAATTACGGAGGTGTTATCGATATTTTTTATAAAATAAAATCACTACATGCTTTAGGGGTAGAAATTTACCTTCATACATTTGAATACGGAAAAGGGAAACAACAAGAACTAAACAACTATTGTAAGAAAGTTTTCTACTACCAAAGAAAACCATTCATAAAAAGTTTTCTTTCAACAAACCCTTTCATTGTCGTAACAAGAACAAACAAAAATTTAATAAAAAACTTACTTATTGACGAAAACCCAATACTATTTGAAGGACTTCATACCACATTCCCTATTCTTGATAATCAGTTAAATGGAAGGAAAACATTTATAAGAGCTCATAATGTAGAACATCTTTTTTATAAGGGTCTAGCAAAGAGTGAATCAAATATTTTCAAACGTATTTTTTTTAGCCAAGAATCTAGAAAATTAAAACGATATGAGAAGGTTTTTAATAAAACGCAGGGAGTTTTTTCTATCTCACCTATTGAACAAAATTATTTTAAAAATAACTATGGAGATAAATGTGTGTATATTCCTGCTTTTCATGACACTAAAAGACATACAAGCATAAAGAAAAGAGGAGATTTCATTTTATACCATGGTAATCTTTTGGTATCAGAAAATGTAAAAGCTGCATTATTTTTAATTGATACTTATAAAGATTCAGGTTACAAATTCGTTATTGCTAGTAGTAATATAAACAAGGAAATATCTGCATCAATTTCAACCTGTAAAAATATTAGATTTTATCATTTGGTTGAAGAAATTGATTTGTATCAATTATTTGAAAAAGCACACATAAATGTGCTCCCAACTTTTCAAAATACAGGAATTAAGTTAAAGCTTTTAAATACACTATACCAAGGAAAATTTGTAATTGCAAATGATTTAATGATTGATCAAACAGGCCTGGAATCATTATGTGAAAAAGCAAATACAAAGGTTGATTTTTTAAATAAGACAAAAGAATTATATGAGAAAGATTTTAAAGAATCTATTTTAGAAGAACGTAAAAAAATATTAAAAAACTTTGCACCAATAGAAAGTGCAAAAAAAATAATCGATTTTATGTTTCGGTCGTTTTAGTAACAACTTCAAATAACTTTCCGCCTTCACACTTAATGGTTTTTTGTTTAAATTTAAGTATCAAAGCGTAATCATGAGTAGCCATGATGATACTTTTACCACTCTGATGAATTTTATTTAATAAATCCATAACTTCTAAAGAAGTTTTAGGATCTAAATTTCCTGTAGGCTCATCGGCTAAAATTAAGTCAGGATCGTTTAACAAAGCCCTAGCAATAGCAACCCTTTGTTGTTCTCCCCCCGATAACTCAAAAGGGTTTTTATAGTATTGTGTTTTCATACCCACATGATTCAAGACCTCTTCAATTTTGGTCTTCATAGAGGCTTTATCTTTCCATCCTGTTGCCTTTAGTACAAACAAAAGATTATCAAAGACGGTTCTGTCATTTAACAGTTTAAAGTCTTGGAAAACAATTCCAATTTTTCTTCTGAGATACGGAATTTCTTTATCTTTTAATTTTTTAAGATCAAAACCAACAATAGACCCAGTACCTCTTTGTAGTTTTAAATCTCCATATAAGGTTTTCATTAAACTACTTTTACCACTTCCTGTCTTTCCAATCAAATAAAAAAATTCTCCTTTATTTATTGTCAAATTTACTTTGGATAACACCAATTTATCTCTTTGTAGAATGTCAGCGTTTTCTAGATATAAGATTGGATTTTCCATGAAATTGTTCTTTCTACAAACCTACATAATTTTTTGCATAGAATTTATCACCTATTTTGAGTTAAATTACTTTTAAAATAAATTCAATTGCTATTATTGGCACAAATTTTTAGAATTTTTAGAATTTTTGCCCAACAAAAAATTAAATCACTCGTTATTAGTAGAAAGTAGTACAAAATTAATACATGAAAAACACCATTTTAACTTTCTTCTTTGCGCTGTTGTTTTTTTCTATAAATACCGGACAAATTTATGGACAACAATCCAAAATAGACATTAATCTTTATGCTAACTTCAATCACGCTGTAAAGCTTTTTAACTCTAAATCCTATGCTGCGGCACAAAAACATTTTGTAAAAGTTTCTGAAAATGTAAAAAACAGAACAACACTAAAAGCTGACGCCGATTATTACGATGCTGTATGTGCAATTCGCTTAAATAAAATTAATGCTGATAAAAAAATTCTAAAATTTGTTAATAATTATCCAAATAGTAATAAAAAGGACAAAGCTTATTTCAATGTAGGTAACTATTATTTTGCAAATAAAAAAGCAGCCCATGCATTAAAATGGTATTCAAAAGTAAACTTAGATGCCATGTCTGAAAACAACAAAAAAGAGTTGACTTTTAAAATGGCCTATGCATTATTATCAACCAAAAACTTAGACTTAGCCAAAAATAAATTTGTTACTTTGATTAACGATTCAAAGTATGGTAATGACTCTCGTTATTACTTCGGATACATTTCTTACAAACAAGAAGATTATGAAAGTGCTGAAAAATCATTGGAAGAAATTGCAGATACGCAAGCATACAAAAGTGAGGTAACTTATTTTTTATTAGATATTAGTTTTAAAGCTGGAAAATTTGAAAAATGTATTGAGGTTGGAAAAAAATTACTAGAACAATCAAAAAATAAAGAAGCTTCTGAAATTTCAAAAATTATTGGTGAAAGTCTTTTCAATCTTAAAAGATATAAGGAATCAATTTCTTATTTGGAAGCCTATAGAGGTAGAAAAGGGAAATGGAATAATACAGACTATTATCAGTTGGGCTATGCCTATTTTAAGCAAAATGATTTTGAAAGTGCTGTCAATAATTTTAATAAAATTATTGATGATAAAAATAATGTATCACAAAAAGCATACTACAATCTTGGAGAATGTTACATATACTTGGATAAAAAACCTGAAGCCCTAAACGCATTTAAGAGCGCAAGTGAAATGAATTTTGATTTAAAAGTAAAGGAAGATGCTGCACTAAACTACGCAAAGCTTAGTTATGAAGAAGGAAACCCTTATAAAAGTGTCGCAGTAGTGCTACAAGATTTCTTGAAAAAATACCCAAAATCTCCTAGCTATGAAGAAATTAATGAATTGGTGGTAACTTCCTACTTGTATCAACAAGATTATCAGGGAGCTCTTGATTATTTAAAGAATAAAAAGAGCAAACAAAATCAAAATTTAAGCTATGAAGTTTCTTATTACAGAGCAATTCAGCTATTTAACTCAAATAAACTTCAAGAAGCTCTCCCTTATTTTAACCTAGGAAAAAAATCTATTGAAACCATCATAAAAAGTAATGCTTACTATTGGAGCGGAGAAACAAATTATAGATTGGGTAATTATCAAACAAGTTTAGATGAGTTCATAAAATTTAAAAAAATAGCACCAAAAAACATCAAAGAATTGAACTTGATTGATTACAATATTGGCTACAGTTATTTTAAACTAAAAAAATACACAATTGCTGCAAAATCATTTCAAAATTTCATAGACACACAAAATAAGGATATGACTTTGAATGATGATGCGATAATACGATTGGGAGATAGTTTTTTTGCTACTAGGAAATATATAGAGGCAATCAAGGCCTATAAAAACATCGTTAATACGTTTGGCACAGGTGCAGACTATGCTCAATATCAAATGGCTATGAGTTTCGGTTTTTTAAAAAAGAATGGTGATAAAATCACGCAATTAGAAAATTTACTCACAAACTTTGAAACCTCAAATTTTAGAGATGATGCACTGTTTCAATTAGGAAATACATACTCTGCTCAAAAAGACACTAAAAATGCTCATAGATCGTACAAAATATTATTACAAGATTTTCCAAAAAGCTCCTACAAAACAAGAGCTTTACTAAGAGATGGATTATTGTATTATAATGAAAATGAAAATCAAAAAGCATTAAAAAACTACAAAGAAATTGTTGCTAAATTTCCAAATTCAGCTGAAGCGAGAGAAGCAGTTACCAATGCGAAGAATATATATATAGATTTAGGAGCAATAGATGAATATGCTGTTTGGGCAAAAGGAATAAGTTTTGTTAACATCACTGATGCTGATTTAGATAATTCGACCTATGAATCTGCTGAAAATAAATTTTTAGCCAATGATATACCAAAAGCAACAGAAGGATTTAAAAAATATATCATCACTTTTCCAGAGGGTCTTCATGTATTACAAGCTAATTTTTATTTGGCTCAACTTCTTGTAAAAAGTAACTTACACGATAAAGCTATTCAAAATTATCAATATGTCATCAATCAATCCCAAAGTGAATTTAGCGAGGAATCTCTTAACAAATTATCACAAATTTTATTAGAAAAAGGAAATTGGCCTGCTGCTATTCCTCTATTAGAAAGATTAGAACAAGAAGCAAATTTACCGCTTAATATTCTGTATGCACAGAGTAATTTAATGAAAGGATATTATCAATCTCAAAAATATAATAAGGCAGTTGAATACGCAGAGAAAATTTTATTGCAAGATAAAATCGAGGCACTAGTAGAATATGATGCAAAAATTATTATTGCTCGTTCTGCTTTTCAAACTGATGATGATGCTAAAGCCGAGGAGTTTTATACTGAAGTAGAGAGAAATGCCACTGGAGAATTAAAAGCGGAAGCTTTGTATTTTGCAGCTTATTTTGCTAATAAGAAAAAACTGTATGATGTTTCCAACAAAATAATACAAACCATTACGTCAGATTTTTCTGCATACAAATATTGGGGAGCAAAAAGTTTTGTCATCATGGCAAAAAACTACTATGCATTAGAAAACTCAGACCCATATCAAGCTACCTATATCTTAGAAAATATTATTACGAATTTTTCACAATTTGAAGAGGTGGTAAACGATGCTAAAAATGAACTGAAAAAAATCAAACTAAATGAAGCAAAAACGAATAATTCAATAACAACTCCAAAAAATTAATCCTAATGAAAACGAATATTTTATTATTGATTTTTGCTGTAAGTACACTTCAAATTTTTTCACAAAAAAAACCAAACAAAAACATAATAAAGAAGGATTCTATTATTGAAGTCATTAATATTGTTACCTCATACACACCAACAATTGCTGATGCTTTTAAATTTAAAAAAAACCCAACGATTGTACTGAGTAAAAATTCTGAAAAGAAAAAACTTACATACACTATTTTTTCTGCTCCAGTCGCCTCTACATTTGTTCCAAAAAGTGGAACTGTAAAAGGAATTGATGTAGGTAAAAAAGAACGTTTATTTGATAACTATCTTGCCTTAGGGTATGGTAATTATTCGACTCCATTTCTAGAAGCATTCTTGCATCAAAACATAAAATTTGAAAATGAAACCGGCATCTACTTAAAATATATATCATCTGAAGATGGTATTAAAAATACACCTTTGAACAACGGATACTCTAGCCTTAATATTGATGCATATTATACCCAAAAAGAACGTTATTTTACCTGGAAAATTGGTGGAAACATTCAGCAGCAAAATTACAATTGGTATGGATTACCAGACATCTCTTTTGATAATGAGTCAATTTACTCTATTCTTGAAAAACAAAGCTACAGACTCTATAAAATGGAAGGTGAGCTTGTTTTTAAAGAATCCTTCTTCACAAATATCAAAACTTCACTTATTTCTTTTAATGATTCTTTTGGAAGTAATGAATTTGGCTTCTCATTAAAACCAAATATTAAACTTCCTTTAAATATAATTAGCAGAAAATTAAATGATATAGAAGTGAATACAAGTATTGATTATTTGCAAGGTGAATTTGAGCAAAGTTATTTAAATGACAATAACCTCAACTACCGTTTCTTCAATCTAGGAATTCATCCAGTTTATAGAATAGACTGGAATAAATTCAAAATTAAATTAGGAACTAAGGTTTTTATTAGCTCAGATATTGAAAATAGTTTAACCGATATTCTTGCATATCCAGATATTCAAATAAGCCATCCATTTATTTCTAATTTAGTGAATATTTATGCGGGAGCTGGAGGGGATCTTCATATGAATTCTTTTCAAAATTTAAGTACAGAAAATCCTTTTGTTTCGCCCACTTTATTTTTAACTCAAACAAATGAACAATACAATTTCTTTGGAGGAATCAATGCTATATTTTCTTCTAACGTAAACTTTAATATTAATGCAAGCTATAAAAGGGATGAAGATCATGTGTTATTTGTGAGAAATAATTCAAAATCTAATGGTATTTTTGATGTAACAACTCCTTTGTTAGGCTATGAATACGGAAACTCTTTTAATGTTTTTTATGATGATATAAGTACATTATCCATATCCGCTGAAGTAGAGGTAGACTTTTCAAAAAGATTCCTTACAGGAGGAAATATTCAATACAACTCATACAGAACTACTTTTCAACAAGAAGCATGGAATATGCCAAAATTTGAGGGAGTTATCTACGGAACCTACAAAAATGACAAATGGTATGCTAACACAAATATCTTTTTTGTTGGAAAACGACAAGATATTCTATATAATGGAACATTCCCATCAACGATTTCTGGTATTCAATCTTTGGATGCTTTTATAGATGTAAATATAAATGGGGGATATCATTTTAACGATTTTTTCTCTGCATTTATAAAACTCAACAATGTCTTGGGAACCGATTACGAGCGCTATGCTAATTTTAATGTTCTGGGTTTTCAAATTTTAGGAGGCATTACTTATAAATTTGATTTTTAAAACCTCGTTATCAATGAAAAAAAGCATAAAAAATTGAAAAAAGAAAATTTATTAAAATAGTTCTCTTGGAAATATTTGGCCATCACGATTTAATAAAGACCAGAAATCATCTTATTTACCCCTATCTCTATTTGATGTAGTGATTTGAATTTTTATCTGAATTTTATCAAAACATTCCGTAAATTTATACTTTATCAAAAAATTATATCTGGATGAAAAAATGTATATTATTAATTGCTGTAAGCATATTAGTTGCTTGTAATCAAAAAAAAACTCCTACCAATCTCACCACAGACCTATCTGAGCAAGAAAAAAGAGATTCAACACAAATTAAACATCTTTTTAATGCTGCATTAACTGAAGGTAAATCATATGAGTGGCTAAGAGATTTAACCAAAAATATTGGAGGACGATTATCTGGATCACCGGAAGCTCAAAAAGCTGTTGAGTGGGGGGAAAAAGTAATGAAGGAGGTTGGATTAGATTCGGTTTGGTTACAACCAGTAATGGTCCCTCATTGGGTTCGAGGTAAGAAAGAAGAAGCGTATTATACATCAAAAGGACAAAAAAAGAATGTTCCTATATGTGCCTTAGGTTTTTCAATTGCAACTCCTTCAGATGGAGTTACTGCAGAAGTTATTGAAGTAAAAAGCTTAGAAGAGGCCGAAGCTTTAGGGGATAAAATGAATGGTAAAATTGTATTTTTTAATCGTGCTTTTGACGATACGTTAATTAATACCTTTAGAGCTTATGGAGGTTGTGTAGATCAAAGAGTAAGAGGTGCATCAATTTGTGGTCAATTTGGAGCAAAAGGAGTAATTGTTCGATCTATGACCAACGCAATTGATGATTACCCTCACACTGGGACCATGAGTTATGGAGATTTGCCTGTTTCGAAATACATACCAGCAGCAGCAATAAGCTCTAAAGCGGCAGAAGACTTGAGTAAAGATTTGAAAAACAACCCTACTTTAAAATTTTACTTCAAACAAAATTGTAAAAACTTACCAGATGCTCCATCCTTTAATGTTGTAGGAGAACTTAAAGGTTCTGAAAATCCAGAAAACATATTTGTCGTTGGAGGTCATCTAGATTCTTGGGATTTAGGAGAAGGAGCTCATGACGATGGAACGGGAATTGTACAATCTTTAGAAGTTGCCTATTTATTTAAAGAAAATAATATTCGCCCCAAAAATACCTTAAGAGTTGTTTTCTTTATGAATGAAGAAAATGGAACTAGAGGTGCAAAAAAATATGCAGAATTAGCCAAATTAAACAATGAAAATCACATTGGAGGCTTAGAATCGGATGCTGGAGGTCATACACCAAGAGGTTTTTCAATTGATGCAAATTCTACAAACACCGAATTGCTTCAAAGTTGGAAAAAATTGCTGTCACCTTATGGTCTTCATGATTTTGATAAAGGGGGTTCTGGTGCAGATATTAGGCCATTAAAGGCAGAAGATGTTACCTTGGTGGGTTATAGACCTGATCCTCAACGTTATTTTGATTACCATCACACAAGTAGAGATACGTTCGACAAAGTCAATAAACGTGAACTTGAGCTAGGTAGTGCATCAATGGCTAGTATTATATATTTGATGGATAAATACTTGAACAGTGATACTCCTGTAAAACCCTAATACAAATAAAATACATGCTAATTATAACCATTATTTTTGGTTTTTTATTTATGGTTGCAGGACTTTCTCATATCGTAAACCCAAAATTTTTTGAGCATTTTATTCCCAATATATTTCCAAAATTAACTGTTAACTATATCGTTGGTTTTATCGAATTTGTTTTGGGCTTAGGATTGTTTTTTCCAACAATTACCTCCTATGCCTCCCTAGGAATTTTTATCATAATGTTTTTATTCCTTCCAATCCATGTCTTGGATGCAACAAAAAAAAAGCCTGCTATTGGCTCTAAATTTATTGCATACATAAGAATACTCTTACAATTTTTATTCCTGTATGGGGCCTATTCAATATACCAAAACTCATAATAATTACTCTATGAAAAAAATAATTTATATACTATGTATTACCGCTTTATTTTCTACTTGTAAACAGGTACAAGTAGATCTAATTGTTACCAATGCTAATATATATACTGTTGATGAAAATTTCAGTAAAGCAGAGGCTTTTGCAATCAAAGATGGAAAATTTATTGATATTGGTCGTAGTTTTGAAATTACAAGCAAATATGCGTCTTTAAATACCATCGATGCAAAAGGAAAGACTATATTACCTGGACTTATAGATGCACATTGTCACTTTTATAGAATGGGTCTACAGCAACAAAAAGTTTCTTTAGAAGGAACAAAAAGTTATGATGAGGTTTTACAAAAATTAGTTGCGTTTCAAAAAGAGAAAAACACTCGCTTTATCAGTGGCCGTGGTTGGGATCAAAATGATTGGGAAATAAAAGAATTTCCAACAAAAGATAGGTTAGATAAATTATTTCCAACAATACCAGTAG
>MDTG01399400.1_pt1 | contig 12878 bp, 9 predicted proteins | sample 811421 | NCBI WGS metagenome assembly MDTG01 (sample SAMN05326645, study PRJNA326480) | marine metagenome | isolation source: seawater | place: Pacific Ocean: South East | collected 2011
ACGAAGTTAAGATTAACATTGACTTCCGTCCTATTGGTGAGTGCTTGTGGGCTGTTTCCACTCTTGAGACAACAACAGCTGCTACCACATTGTCTGTATCCACAGCTTACCAACAATCCCTTGTAGCTGCTTCCCTTTATGTAGATTACATCTTCCTTGACACTGATGAGCGCCGCAAGATGGCACAAAACCCTCACGAGTATTTAATTGAGCAACTTCAATTCACTGGTGATGAGTCCGTTGGTTCCTCTTCCAACAAGATCAAGCTCAACTTCAACCACCCCTGTAAGGAGCTTGTCTGGGTTGTCCAACCTGACGAGAACGTTGACTACTGCTCATCTCTTGATGGTGGTGCTCTTCTTTACAAGACTCTTGGTGCCCAACCTTTCAACTATACCGATGCCATCGATGCTCTTCCCAACGCTATCCACGCTTTCGGTGGTGTTGCTGCCGTATCTGGTGCTAACGCATACATCGATGCCTCCGGTCTTTTCGAGATGGCAGGTGCTACTGATGATTCTGACCAAGCAGATGCTACTGGTGCACAACTTGGTTCTGCCGGTAAAGCCGGTTCCGTTGTCTCTGATGCCGGAACATTCGTTCTTGCTGAGTCTGCCCTTGACATGCACTGCTGGGGTGAGAACCCAGTCGTAACCGCTAAGCTCCAACTTAACGGCCAAGACCGCTTCTCTGAGCGTGAGGGTTCCTACTTCGATACCGTCCAACCTTTCCAACACCACACCCGTGCCCCTGATGCCGGTATCAACGTATACTCCTTCGCTCTTCGCCCTGAGGAGCACCAACCTTCTGGTAGCTGCAACTTCTCCAGAATTGACAACGCTGTTCTCCAACTCGTTCTCTCTTCCGGAACTGTCTCTGGCACCAAGACCGCCAAGGTCCGTGTATACGCTGTTAACTACAACGTTCTCCGTGTCATGTCGGGCATGGCCGGCGTAGCGTATAGCAACTAAATTAACTGCATTATGGTGTTAATTATTATTTTTCACATTTTTAACAAAAAATAAAAATTAAATTTATATAATTGAAAACTTGTAAATTATATAAATTAGTAGAATAATTCAATAGTTTCTATGATTTTAGTTGGTATATTTTCAACCCAATACTGAATTTGAGAATATAAACAAGAAATTCGGTAGTTCCATTCATCAATTTTGTCTTTATCTATTTGTAAAACACCATAACCATTAACTTTCCAACAAGATTTTATTTTATCTCCTTCAATCGTAATATAATCATCTGGATTAAACCGGATAAACACAATTGGTCGATGTCCTAAGTCCTGTGAGATTTCCATTAATCGTTTGTTTTCACAAGAACAATCATATGTATCGTGTTTATTTTCATCAACTTCTATAATAATAACGTGACTGCCTAATTCAAGTAACAAATCTGGTCGTCTCTTACTACACCCATCTTCTATTCTTTTATCAGCAACCCATCCAAAATCAGGAAACTCTTCAATAACACGTTCTACTACATCATTTTCCTTGGTTTTAAAATTTCTTGATATTTCAATTTCAGGACAAAAATGTATGCAACAAGGTAAACAATAACCATTATATTTTTTAATACCTCGTGTCTCACATAAAGGTGCTTTACACAATTCACTACCATCACATATTTTACAACGAGATTTCTGTTTATTATGTTCACAAAATAACGAACCTTTACATTCTAAACAATTTTGTCTATTTTTCTTGTGTTCACATATACTACCACCAGTACCACATAAAACACAACGTGTTTTCCTACTATTATGCATACATATTTGAGAACCCTTGCAAATTTTACAAAAATTTTTTTCAATTCCATGACTACAGAGACTAGAACCCGCACATTTTTTACACCGAGATTTTCTTCTAGGTTTTTCATTATGAGTTTCATCAAAACATATTCCTTTTCCTCCACAAGGAATACAAGTATACTTTCTTCCACCGTGTTCGCATTTTTTATTGGGACCTCCCATATTAATATATATATTACTTATATATTTATATAATTTTATAGATTAAAAATATATAAATTCCTAAATATTTTCATCAATTTTCTCTTGTTCCTTCTGTAACTTCTCTTTTTTTTTTAAATAAGCTCGTCTTGCGTATTCTTTCTTCTTTTCAGGTGAAGGGACATATGTGCTTTTATAGTTATTTTTAATTTGATATTCCCTGACTCGTTTTTTGTGTTCTTCTTTATTATTTTCGTAATAATTTTTGTTTTTGAGTAGATATTTATTTAATTGTTCTTTTAACAAAGCGTTTTCATTTTTGAGAGAAAGTATTTCATCTTGAAGCAGTTTAATAATATTGTCTTTGTCCATTAAATATATATATAGTATAGTATTTAATATATATAATAATATATAATAATAGGTGTAATGTGTGATATAATATCATTAGTAAGTCAAACAGCAAGATTTTCAACAGAATGTTATTCGCAATTACAATCTTTAAATTATATTCGTGAAAATTTTGGAGAACATTATCATACATATGAACAATCATTAATAAATTTAGATAGTGCTTTTAAAAAATTAACTGAAGTATTTGAAGAAGATAATGGTAGAAAAACACATACAGAATTATTTAAACATAAAATATTATCAGCATCAATCATAAATACAATTTCTTTAGAATTTATTCCAACACATGATTTTATAATAGAATTGGGAAAGATTTTTAATAATAATAAACATATGGATTGTAAAGATAATTTGTATTATTTTTTAAAATATAGTATACAAACACCAAGAAGATTAAAAAATAAATTAGAAACACATATAAGAAAATTAACAAAAATATTAAGTCAAGTAGTGGAATTAAATAAACATATATTTGGAACAGCAAATCGCATAGACCATCCAATATTAAGAAAGGCGTGGATGTTAGTTGGAGAAAATCAAATAAATGACAGTTCAATATCAACAAATTTATTTCAAGAAAATTTATTTATTTTGTTAAAATATGAAATAGATTTTGATATAAGAAGTAAAGAAAACGAAATAATTTTCATAGATAAATCAATAAAAGATGCTATAAAAGAAGATATTAACAAGATAACTCAAGAAGAGTATAAAAATAAACATAAAAAAATACGTAAAATAGAAGTAGAAATAAAAAAATTAGAAGAAAAATTAATAAATTTACATTTTATTTGGAAAGAAAGTATAGAATTAGTAATTAATAAAATAGATAATTCATCAACAACCGAAAAAGATGGTTATCTATCGATATCCGAATTAAATCAAACACCAGAAGACTTATTAAAATATATAACAGCAGAAGAATTTATAAAAGAATATGTAAATCTAATAAAAAATAAAAATACAGATAAAAAGAATAAAAAAATACGTAAAAAAAAGTTGAAAACTTATAAAAAAGAAATGGCGTTAGAAGAAGTAAAACAACGTAAAAGCATAGCATTAAAACAAAAATCTTTATTAGGTAGTTTTATGAATATGTTAAGTAATGAAAAAACAGTAGTTCCATTAAAAAGTGAAAATGAAGAAATGTTAATTTCACAAGATAGTGTAAGTTCAATCGATTCTGATTATATAGATGATGAAAATGATGATTTGATTGGATTAGCAGGATTAACCGATGTAAGTGAAAAAATAAATGAAATAGTGATAATAAAAGATGAAATTGAGGTTCAAAATTCTGCTCAAAGATGTAATATAGATTTTAAAGAAAGAACACGATTACCAAACGGTAAAGGTTATGGATATGACTTCCCAGCAGGAAAAGTATGTGATTATATAATACCATTAAAAGAAAACGAAGATAATACAAAATTGAAAGAAAATAACTTAAATTATGAAATAGAAAGTATTACATTTAAATGTTCAGCATATGACCAACGATGGGGAGGAACTAATCATTCTCAAGTGCGTTATCAAATAAATGATGGAAATTGTATTCAAGCATTTTTAATAAATTATAGTTCTCAAAATGAAGAGAATGAATATTCGTTTACTATACACAATATATCAAATGAAGATAAAATAAGTATATGGTTATTATGTCCACCTTGGAGCGGTTGGGAAGCACACATAGAACATATTATTCCAATAATTAAATATAAAAGTGTATAAAAATATTAATATAATATAATTAATGTCAAATATAAAATTATATTATATAACAATAGCTACTTTACCTCATCCAATATTAGAAAATTTACAAAAAAAAATTACAAAAAATAATGAACGAATTGAGGTATTAGGATTAGATGAAAATCGTCAAATCGGTTGGGAAGATAAAGGAAATTTTGGTATTAAACTGAAAGAAGTAAAGAATTTTGTTTTTAATGATAAATTAAAAGATGAAGATATAGTGTTAATGACAGACGGGTTTGATGTAATATATGCGGGTAATAAAGATACCTTAATTAAAAGATATTACGAATTTAATAGTCCTATTGTTTTTGGTTGTGAAACACAGTGCCATCCAGATAAAAATATGGCACAATATTATCAAAATAAAGATAAAGAATTTCCTTATTTGAATAGTGGTATGTATATTGGAAAGGTTTGGGCATTAAAAAAATGTTTAAAAAATTATGTATATGAAGACAAACACGATGACCAATTATATTGGACACATACATATTTTAATAATCCAGATTTAATAGCATTAGATTATGATAACAAATTATTCTTAAATAGTGAAGGTATAGAATGGGATAAATTAACTTGGAATATGGATACAGAATATCTAACATATAAAGATAAAAACCCTTTATTTTTACATATAAACGGTCCTGATAAAACAATCATTCGAAAATTCCTATAATAAATATATTTATAAAATGAAATAGATATATCATTATAAATATTATATAAAGACAATAGTAGTAAATAATGATTAAGAATACTGATGAAGTTGATTCAAAAACGATGACTATGGATAACCTAGAATTATTATTAGAACAAGAAAAACAAAACAATAAAAAAGAACAATGGGTTAAATTAGACAAAACAATTAAAACTCAAAAATTACATAATTTTGCTGAAAAATATGGTAAAGAACAAGGTATGAATAACAAAATGATTAAACAATTGAAAATATTTTTTAATACTTGTTTGGATAAAAACAAACTGAATAAAACTAGAGATATTAATTATAATAAGGATGAAATGGAAGTTATATCTGTTCCCGCATTATTTTTTAATAAAACTACACATAATTTTACATTAAAAATAACTGACCCCAAAAGAGTTTCAACTGTTAAATCCTTAACTCCAAAACGTAATAAAAAAATAGTTGTAGAAGAAGATGAATTACAAGAAAATGAAAAAGTATCGGCTGAAACTATTGAAAAGGAAAAAGAAGATTAATTATTTTTATGTTAATATTATATAAAAATAATAATATATATTATATTAGATTTATAGAATAATATTATGGTTTCTGATGATGAAACATTTGAAACATGCGATTTATCATCTCTTAGTGATACAAGTATAGATTCATATATTCCAAAACATAGTTATATCAAATTAAATCAAGATGATTTATCTGAATTAATTGATACAATTAATACATTAATTGAAGAATATATTACTTTAGAATTTATATCGTATTCTAAACCTGATTTTTTGGAAAATATGAGTAGAGATATTACAGATGTAATTATTCACGATTTTTATGTTATTTATAATAATGTAACAGACGATTTGTACGATGATTTATTAAATTTTATTCAAATTTATATTAAAGATTATTGTATCGTATTTAATATTCCTGAACGGTCAGAATCGAATGATATTATTAATAATAAACATTATGATTCTATTCAAAAATTAAATTCTAAAATTAATGCATTACAAAATATTGTTTTACCTGAACAAAAATCAAGAGAGTGGTATGAATTTAGATATGAATTAATAACAGCTAGTAATATTTGGAAAGTATTTGGTTCAGAATCACAACAAAATAGTCTCATTTTTGAAAAATGTAAACCATTAGATGTCGATTCTTATATGCGTAATAGTACTATGGGCAGTTTACATTGGGGAGTTAAATACGAACCAATTACTATTATGATTTATGAAGATATAAATAATACTAAAATTGGGGAATTCGGTTGTATTCCACACCCTAAGTATTCTTTTATAGGAGCATCTCCTGACGGTATTAATATTGAACCTTATAATAACGATAAATATGGTCGTATGATAGAAATTAAAAATATTGTTAATAGAGAAATTACTGGTATACCCAAAGAAGAATATTGGATACAAACTCAAGTTCAAATGGAAACATGTGACCTTGATGAATGTGATTTTATTGAAACTCGTATTAAAGAATATAATAATGAAGAACAGTTTCTAGAAGATAATACTCATAATTATAAAGGTATTGTATTACATTTTATTGAAAAACCACCCATCGAAATGAATGAAAATACTACATTATCATCCACACCTATTTATAAATATATGCCATTAAATATACCTATTAATAATACTAATATTCAAAATTGGATTAATTATGAAAAAGAGGATATGAAACAAAAGAATTTAGTATTATTTGAAGTTAATTATTGGTATCTTGATGAATATTCTTGTGTTCTTATTCAAAGAAATAGATTATGGTTTTCTTATGCTATTAACAAAATTGAAAATTTATGGAATACTATTATTCACGAAAGAATTAAGGGTTACGCACATAGAGCCACAAAAAAACGAAAAAGAACATTATCGCTTGCTAGTGATGACGCTACTGTTAGTTGTTCACCACCTAGAATTATCGGTTGTTTAATTAATATTGACGATGACGGTAATGTTATTAATAATTAAAAACAATATAGATATTATATTATTATAATATATATACTCTTAGTAATATGGATGAAGATATGATTGTAACAAAGCGTAATGGTAACGAGGAAATCGTTTCATTTGATAAAATCTTAAAAAGAATCAAAAAAATTGGGCAAGAAGTTAATATTAAAATTAATTATACTTCACTTGCTATGAAGGTTATTGACCAACTTTATTCCGGTATTTCTACTACAAAAATTGATGAATTATCTGCTGAACAATGTGCTTCTATGTCCAGTATTCATCCTGATTATAATATTCTCGCAGGAAGAATTACTATTTCTAACCATCATAAAAATTCTTCTTCATCATTCTCTGATGTTATGCAATCTTTATATGATTATAGAGATAAACATGACATCCATAGTCCTATTGTTACTAGTCAATTAATTGATTTTGTTAATCAAAATAAGGAAGAATTAGACCAATTATGTGATTATGAAAGAGATTATTTAATTGAATATTTTGGATTTAAAACTTTAGAAAGAGCATACTTGATGAAAATTAATAATGTTGTTGTTGAACGACCACAGCATATGTGGTTACGTGTTTCTATTGGAATACATCAAAATAATATGGAAAAAATTAAAGAAACATATAATCTAATGTCTCAAAAATTTTTTACACACGCTACACCTACTCTTTTTAATGCTGGAACACCTAAACCACAACTTTCATCTTGTTATTTATTAGCTATGGAAGGTGATAGTATTGCTGGTATTTATAATACTTTAAAAGACTGTGCTTTAATTTCGAAATGGGCAGGTGGTATTGGTTTACATATTCATAATGTTAGAGCATCCGGTAGTCATATCAGAGGAACTAATGGTTCATCTAATGGTATTGTTCCTATGCTTAAGGTTTTTAATAATACCGCAAAATATGTTGACCAAGGCGGAGGTAAGCGTAATGGCAGTTTTGCTATTTATTTAGAACCTTGGCATTTTGATATTGAAATGTTTTTACAAATGAGAAAAAATCACGGGGATGAAGAACTTAAAGCAAGAGACCTTTTTTATGCTTTATGGATTCCTGACCTATTTATGGAAAGAATTAAAAATAATGGCGATTGGACTTTAATGTGTCCAGATGAATGTCCTGGATTAGCAGATGTACATAATAATGATTTTAAAATACTTTATGAAAAATATGAATCACAAGATAAAGGAAGAAAAACTATGAAAGCTAGGGAATTATGGTTTCAAATATTAGACGCACAAATGGAAACCGGAACTCCTTACTTATGTTATAAAGATATTGCTAATCGTAAATCTAATCAACAAAATATTGGAACTATCAAATCCTCTAATTTATGTGTTACACCTGATACTTTAATTCTTACTGATAATGGACCTATTGAAATTGAAAAATTAAAGGATTTAGATGTTAATGTTTGGAATGGACACGAATTTAGTAAAGTTAATGTTCATCAAACTGGAGTTAATCAACCTATTTTAACTATTGAAACTAGTGACGGTTCTATTATTCGATGCACCCATTATCATAAGTTTTTTATTTATTCTCAAGATAATAATTATGTTATTGTTAAACAAGCTAAGGAATTACAAGAAGGTGATGTTATTATGAATTGTGATTATCCAGTTATACCTGGTATTCATAGTTTAGTTTCTTCTCCTTCAGATTATGAAATTAATACTGAAGATAAATACATATTATTTTATTATGAAAACATCGGTTTTACACAAAAACAAAAATGTGTATTACAAGGATTTGGTGTTAATATTCCTATTTGCAAAGTTAAACAAAGATCTGTATTAAAATTATCTTATCATGATATGTCTGTTCTTATTAAAAATGGTTTAGATTTATCATTAATTTTTAATACTGATTTTACTAAGAATATTACGTATGAATTAAGTAAACCATTTGATATTCCTTCTAAAACAAATGTTACTATTAAATCTATTGTTGATTTTGAAAGACGAGAAAATACATTTTGTTTTCACGAACATAAAAGAAATGCTGGAATATTTAACGGAATATTAACTTCCCAGTGTAGTGAAATTATTGAATATTCTGATGAAAATGAATCTGCTGTATGTAACTTAGCAAGTATTGCTTTACCCGCATTTATTAATGACACCGATAAAGATAATATTTATTTTGATTATGATAAACTACACCAAGTTACTAAAGTCATTACTTATAATTTAAATAAAATTATTGATGTTAATTTCTATCCTACTGAAAAAACACAACGAAGTAATTTAAGACATCGACCTATTGGTATTGGAGTTCAAGGACTCGCAGATGTTTTTATGCGTTTTAATTTACCTTTTGCTTCTGAACAATCCAAAATATTAAATAAAAATATTTTTGAAACTATTTATCACGCTTCTGTTGAAAAATCTTGGGAATTATCTATTACTGATGGACCTTATGAAACATTTCAAGGTTCACCTGCTAGTAATGGTATATTACAATTCGATTTATGGAATCAACCTGTTGATAATTCCAGATATAATTGGGATGAACTTAAAAATAATATTCAAAAAGATGGACTAAGAAATTCATTATTATTAGCACCTATGCCTACCGCTTCTACTTCACAAATTTTAGGATATAATGAATGTATCGAACCTATTACTAGTAACATTTATAATAGACGCACTATTGCTGGTGAATTTATTTTAGCAAATAAGTATTTAATGAAAGATTTAATCGATCTTAACTTATGGAATGAAAAAATTAAAAATAATATTATTGCTAACAACGGTTCTATACAACAACTTGATGTCATTCCTGAAAATATTAGAGATAAATATAAAACTGTATGGGAAATTCCTATGAAAGAACTTATTAATATGGCTGCTGATAGAGGAGTTTTTATTTGTCAAAGTCAAAGTCTTAATTTGTGGTTAGAAGACCCTAATTATTCAAATTTAACTTCTATGCATTTTTATGCTTGGTCAAAAGGTCTTAAAACTGGCATCTATTATTTACGACGACGAGCTAGACATCAAGCACAACAATTTACTATTGAACCTGAAAAAACTGATGTTAATCCTTTAGTAGAAAATGTTCAAGAAGAAATTTGTGAAATGTGTTCTGCTTAATTTAGTTTATAAAAATATGTAATTATATTATATATTTTTAAATGTCTTCTCCAAGTAATAACAAAAGATCTAGAAGTTCTTCAAAAAGTAGTTCTTCACAAGATTCTACTAAGCATACATCAAAAAAACAAAAACAAAATAGTCCTGAAAATAATGAACTAACACAAATGTCTGTTTATGATAAACCAGAAATTGAAATTGGTGATATATTTACTTCTCAAAGTCCTCAAGGTTCTCAAAGTAGTTCACCTTTAATGATTGAACAATCACAAAATACTGTTTCTTTTATTGACGTTCAAAATCAAATTCAAAGTTACGTTGAAACTAAATATACTAAGTTATATGATGTTATTGAATCTCTTGAATTAAATGATTATAATACTGCTATTACTAACGTTTTTGAAAATTATAAAAATGGATTTACAACCGTTAAAAATTTTTTAGTTGATAAATCTAAAGATACTAAAGAAAATATACAAGCAATACACAATTTCTTAGTACAAAATAGTTCTAATGTTACTAGCACTTTTAGAAAAGCAGAGGAAAGTGTAGAACATATTGTTAATTTTATCACTAGTAAACGTGACCCTAAAGGTCTTCAAAGAGAAATGGAAATTTATTTAATATTGTATATTGAAAGCATTACTAGAATCAGAATTGATGCTATGGAAGAAAAAGATTATGATACTATTATTGATTTGTTAAATGATGACCAAAAAGCAAAAATTATTTATATGATTAAAGAGATGTATTATTTATTCCATTTTACTAGATTAGGGAAAACTGCTGTTAGTGATACCTTAACTGAATCCTCCTCTGATGCGATTAAAGAATTACAAAAACAAATTAATAATGATAGTTTTAATCAACAATATAGTTCACTTGTAAAAAAATTAGATGATTGGAATAATGCTATTATATTTATTAAACAATTATTTAATGATGCTTTAGATGATACAGATAAAGACCCTGAAAAAAGAGGTAATGATAGTAAGTATTTCTATACTGGAGAAACTTATAATGCTAGCACATTTTATGAAAAAGTTTCTTTAGCACCTTATGTTGACTCATTATTATCAATTATTAGGCAATTAGATTTTTATATGGAACATAAATTTACTAGTGGCAATAGTTTAAATAAATATAAAACTACTTTAAATAATATCTTAAAAAATATGGATCAATATATTGAATATGCTGATAATGATTTTAAACATACATCCTATCAAGGTGACAAAGAAAATATTATTAAATCAAAAAAGGCACAATTTAAACTTATGATTACAAAATTGATTGAAAATATTGATTCAAAAGATAAAAAAACTATCCAAGATTATTTAAAAAACTATTTTAAAAATGGAAAACTTAATTATAATATTAATTTTGATGATATTCTACCTGTTTCCGGTGGTGCAAAAAAAACACGTAAAAGAAAACCTAGAAATAATGGAAAATCTAGAAATAATGGAAAATCTAGAAAAAATAAAAAACATTAAATACAAATTTATATTTTAATTTTATTATATTTTTATAATAAGATTTTGGGGTCTTCAAACTCATAACGCATCTTCATATAACATTTTAAACAAACCAAGACATCTATCATAGAATTATGTAAACCGGTTACTGTCTTATTGTCAAATAATTTACCATATAATTCTGATAATTTTGGCCACTTCTTTGAAGGTTTACGTCCAGCTACCTTCGATTCTACTATGATATTACAAAGTTCTGTTCCTTGTTTCATAGTACAATATCTTTCGATTGAATGAATCTTCTCATACATCGAGTTAAATACCATAAAACAGTATGGTGCTTTATCCATTACTTCCTTTCTATTTCTTTCCAATTCTACTTGAATCATTTTTTCATCAAAATTTAAATTATGTCCTACTAATCCATCACAAAACATATACGCTTCATAAAATTGTTCAAGAGCATATACTATTGATTTTCCTGTATTACATTTTTCTCGAGTTATTCCTGTTATTTCTGTTATTTTATCTTCAATTACTACATCATCACTTACCTTTACATACGTATCAAATTCACGTACTATATTCTTTTCAAATATATCATATATTACAAAACTTAATTGTAATATATGCGGATAAGCTGTTATTGGTATTGGATTACTTCCCCAAGTTCTTGCGTTTGGCAATAAACCTGTAGTTTCCACATCAAATACCAAATACCTCTTCCTCAACTTAGGTGACACTGTTATTCCAAATTCGGGCATCTTTTATTGTTATTATTATATTATTCATTTTTATTTAATCAATTTTTTACATTATAAAGGTATTTCATAAATTTTTTCACATACACATCTCATATTATTATATAATTTTTCTATTTTATCTACGTGTTTGCTATCTACATATTCTAATAGTTGATAATTCGAACGAAATTCACAACGTAATATATTATCTAAACTATAACCTATTAATGTTCTCAAATACGTATCGTGTAAATAAATATGTATATTGTTATTTAAATGTTCATTCCATTTTAATATATAATCTAATCGTTTTTCATCTTTTACATCAGGTGGACTACTTTGATTTGTATAATATTCTTGGTTTGATTTTATAAAACCTGTTATGGATTCCGCATTATCTTCTATTCGATAATTATACAGTAACATATCTAAATGAATAAAACACCAATTGCTTGATTTTCTACGTAAATATTCCGCAAATAATACATCACAACATTTATTATTTATTATTTCACTCTCATTCTCAATATGTTTATAAAACGTTTCTAATAATTTTATATTTACACAATATGACCAATATTCCTGTCGTTTTATCGAATGATTTGTTTTTGTTGTATTTTCATATAATCCACCTAACTCACTAGTAAAATCTTTATTTTCTTTTATTTCTTCTTCACCTTTTGCTATTCTTATCATTATTTCTTTTACACGATTTAAATTGTAACTATCATCGTCATCG
>MDTG01446059.1_pt1 | contig 12877 bp, 12 predicted proteins | sample 811421 | NCBI WGS metagenome assembly MDTG01 (sample SAMN05326645, study PRJNA326480) | marine metagenome | isolation source: seawater | place: Pacific Ocean: South East | collected 2011
CTATAAAAATAATTTCAACTATAAAATAATCTTATGAAAAAAATTATTATCACAGGAGGAGCAGGTTTCATTGGAACCAACTGTGCTTATTTTTTCAATAATAAGAATTTTAAAATATTATTATACGATAATCTTGAGAGGAAAAGCTCAAAAATGAATTTAAGAAAATTATTAAAAAAAAAAAATATCAGTTTTATAAAAGGAAATATTAGCAATTATAATTATACAAAAAAAGTATTTTTAAAATTTAAACCTGATTTAATAATTAATTGTGGGGGCCAAGTAGCTGTGACCACATCAATTATTAATCCACGTCAAGATTTTGACTCGAATATTGTGGGATGTTTCAATCAACTTGAAATAATAAGAAAGTTTTTAAAAAAAACAAAATTTATACATTTATCAACTAATAAGGTTTATGGAGACATGGATAAGCTAAAGATTAGGGAAAATAACAATAATTACTCTTTTGATAAAAAAAATAGAAATGGAATTAAAGAAGATTATCCTATTAACTTTCATTCACCTTATGGTTGCTCTAAGGGAGCAGCAGATCAATATGTGATAGATTATAGAAGAATTTATAATTTGAATACGTATTGTGTGAGACAAAGTTGTATATATGGTCCCTACCAATATGGAATTGAAGACCAAGGATGGGTGGCCTGGATTATTTTAAGGGCAATTCAAAATAAAACTATTAATATTTTTGGAAATGGTAAACAAGTTAGAGATATACTGTATGTTAGCGACTTAGTTACTCTATTTTATAAACTATTTACTAAGCCTAATAGAAATAAAAATGAGGGATTTTTTAATTGTGGTGGTGGTTTAAAAAATTCTTTAAGTATAGTTGAATTAATTTCAATTTTAGAAAATAAATTGCAAAGAAAAATTAAATTGAAATTTAGAAATAAGAGAAAAAGTGATCAAAAAATTTTTATATCTGATAATTCAAAGCTTAAAAATAATTTTGGATGGAAACCCAAAATAGGAAAATCTGAGGGTATAGATTTATTAATTGAATGGATTAATAAAAATATCAAAACTTTTCAAAAACTTTATGGATGAAGATAAATTAGCTTTTATTGATCATCACTATCACAAAAAAACTAAAAGCGGTGATTTTATAAAAAATTTATTAGAAAATAAATTTAACGTTGATCACTATTGGCTTGATAAAGATGAAAAAATACCTGAAAAATTGACGAAGTATAAAAATTATTTTTTCTTTCAAATATTTCCAAGCATAAAAAATTTAAATAAGCTGAAAGGAAAAAATATTGTTTGGGCTCCTATGTTCGACAGTCCGCACTATCCCATTGGTTATAGCAGTTTACTCTGGGAGATAGTAGAATATTACAAAATTAAAGTGGTAAGTTTTTCAAATAAAATAACTGACCAAATTAGAAACAAGAAAATAGAGTATGTTGACTTAAAATATTTTAAAAAATCAGAATATGTGAATAATGATTTTAAAAAATTTAATATTTTTTTTTGGTATAGGAATGATCTAAAACTTTCAAACTTTTTAAAATATTTTAATACAGAAGACGTAGAAAAAATTACTTATCTACATTTGGATAATCTTAAACCAGAGATGGGTTTGTCTAATAAATTCAAAATCGATTTTATATCAAAAGAATTTATGACTAGTAATGAGTTCACAGATATTATGAAAAAACATAATATTTTTATTTGCCCAAGAAGAAAGGAAGGCATTGGTATGGCTCAAGTAGAAGCTTTATCTTTTGGATCTTACTTAATTGGATTTAACAATGCTACGATGAATGAATATATAACTAATGATAAAATTGGTATTTTAATAGATGAAAAAACAACCAAAATCTTAAAAAACAATGTAATAGATTTTAAGGATTATAGAAGCGAGTTTAATAACGATGGATTTTTTACTTTTGAAAAAAATAAATATTTAATTTTAGAGTTATATAACAATCAAGATTGTAAATTTGAGGAGAATTATATTAAAAGATTAAAAATCATTATTAATTTTTATATAAAGCTTTTCTCTAGACTTGTAAAAAAATCTTTAATTAATTGAAAAAGTTAGAAGAACTGAATTACGCTCACTATCAGAATCTATTCCTCCAGTTGATAAAAAACTAACATATTGTTTATTATTATATTCATATATCAATGGTGGTGCAGTGCCAGCAGCAGGCATTTTATATTTCCACAGTTCTTTACCATCATTAGCTCGAAATACAAAAGCATAATTATCTGATGTTCCATTGGCGAAAATTAGATTGGCGTTTATAGAAACACCTCCTACGTTTGTTACACCTATGTTTTTATCATTATAGTAACCAAATGGTATTTTCCATTTAATTTTTCCATTTACCAAATCTACTTCACTAATTGTGCCCCATGGAGGTTTTGTTAAAGGAAGTTTATCATCTGAAATTAAAAGTTTATAATAAGACTCAAAACCAATTTTATTATTTTTCTTTAACTCATTATCCCATTTAAAAAATAAATTTTTAATACCTTCGGCGTCTTTTTTAGTTAAGTTAAATTTGTTATTATGTTTTTCAATCAAATTGTCATAATTTAATATATCACTACTCAACTGATCAAAAATATGTGTTCCTACTATTGATGGAATATAATCAATATTTTTTTCATATGTTTCTATACTGTAAATTCCATTTCTTCTTTTTCCATGACAACTTGAACAATTATTTTGATACAACTGAAAGTATTTATCGTTTGAAAAAATATCTAAATTTATATTTTTTGATATTGGAAATACTTTAATTAAAAATGGAACATGATTAGAGGGAATATATAATTTATTCTTAATTGGATTATAAGCACTTCCATACCAATTATTCCCTCCTATCAGTCCATAGATTATAGTATCTTTTCCTAAAGTCGGGGGTTGAAAAAAACCCCAAATACTTTTTTCCTTAAATTTTTTAATAAATTTTTCATCATTAAGAAATTCATCTCTTAAATCCTCGAGTTTGAATTCTATTTTAGAAAATTTTTCAGGTGTTTTTATTAGTATTTGTTTATCTGCAGCTATTTCGCCTGGAACATTAGACTTAGGAACTTTAACATAGTCTATGTCAAAAATTGGTAGACCAGTTTTTCTCTCAAAAATTAAAATGTTACCAGTTTTTGTTGTTACAATAACAGTCTCTATTAGGTGATCTTTGATTTCTAAATCAGTGATAATGGGCGGCGCACTAAGATCTAAATTCCAAAGATCATGTCTAACATCTTGGAAACTCCAAATAATTTTCTTTTTGTTTATATCAAACGCAATAATGCTATTAGCATTTTTGTTTTCACCTGGACGAAATATTCCAACATGATAAGGCTTTGGATTACCAGTCACAATATAATATATACCATTTTTAACATCAACCGCAGCTCCGCTCCAAGCAATTGCATATAGCTTAAAATCATAATTTTCATGTATTGACACTTTAAATAATATTTCTCCATTTAAAAAATCAATACCAACAATTTGATTTTTAATGTTTGGTAACAATATTATATTCTTATAAACAACTGGAGCTACTTGAGACTTGCCAATATTGACTGAACCGAATGTACCAAATTTTTTATCAATTTCGCCAGTTACTGCATTAATTTTATATATCTTTTTTCCTGAGTTAATTAGTATAAATGATTTGTGAAATAAGATTCCTCTTCTTCCTATCTCTGAGGTAAATTCTTTTACCCATATAGTCTCTCCGTTGTCGGCTTTTAGTGCATTTAGTTTCCAATCTGCAGAAACATAATAAACAATCCCATTATGATAAATTGGATTTATTCCAATTCTTGATTTCCACTTGCTTGGGGTTTCATTATTTGAAAATGAAGCATGACTCCAACTCAGTTTCAAATTTTTGATATTTTGTTCATTGATTTTGTCAGAATTAAAAAATTTATTATTATAGTTATTACCATGTGAGCGTTCCCAAGATTTATTTAATTCATTAGCTCTTTTTTCAATTGAATATTTCTTTAAAATTTTTTCATTTGAATAGATGCCCTTAAGATTTTTTTTTGTTTCAAAATTTTTTCTTTTATAATCATAAGTAAAATCAAAAGTTTGGTATATATCTCTTGATTTGCCAAAATTTGGTAAAAGAGTTACTTTTATCTTTGCAGTCAAATCATATAAAGGTTTATTCACCTTAACTATCTTTTTTATTTTGTCTTTAATCTCAAATTCATTATAACATTCTGTTAGATAGCCAAGACCTAAGTTTTCAATTTTGTTGAGAATTTTTTTATTTTTACAACTATCAGATATAATAATTTGAAATGATAAAAATAAGAAAATTGACAGTAAAAGAAAAGATAAGAATTTTTTTTTATTCATTTAAAAATTAATTAATAATTTTTGCATTTTTTTTTAAAAAAGAATTAGAGACTCTTAAATTTCTTGGTGGTGTAACACAGTAATACTCGGATAGTATTTTCCAAAATTTTTTTTGTAGCTTATTATTATCAATACTGTCTTTTTTATTTTTAATGAGATTTTCCATTTCTTTAATGGCTGAATATATTTCATCTTTTGTATTTAAAACAGTCTCATATCCCATTTTTTTAAGTTCGTGATTGTATTGAATTTCAGTTAATCTTTTTTGAAAAACCTCAGAATAATTTAAGATTCTGTGCTCAGATATCTTCCTATATTTTATAGGTACAATTATTGGAATATAGTCATCAGGCGAATAGTTAATATCATGCAATTGAGAGAAATCTATCATCATAACTTTTTTTCTATTTAAAATTGGAACAAAACTTATCCCTGAAAGCGATCCAATCATATATTTGCAATTCATGGGTAAAAAAATATCTAACATGTCTGATTTATATTTTGACTTTGAATAGTCAAATATTTGCTTCGAAGTAATCTGTATTTTGGATTGTTTTGAATCACCAAGTCTAATAGCTTTGTAGTTCTTGCTTTTGCATAATTTAACAATCCCTGGGATTTGATTATTAATATCAGTATCCCTCGAGGAGGGTCTTTCATTTCTAAAATGATGCGTTCTCCCAAAAAAACAAATATATTTATTTTTTTTTGTACCAATCTTCTTTAAAAAGGCCTCAAAATGAAAATTTTCTGATTTTTCAAAAGAAATAAAAGGTTTAGTTTTTTTTAATACTTTATATTTATCCCTTATTTGCCATTGATTTAATTCATTTAAACTTTTTAAATAATTCTTACTCTTAATAAATTTTACAAGTTTATTACCTCTATCAAGCTTTAATCTATTAATTTTTTCAAGATCTCTCCAGTGTCTGAAGGGTGTTTTCAAAAATTTAAGTATTTCAATTTTATTTATCATTCTAAATAGTGGATATAAAACTATTCTTGGACCAATTATCAGTTTTTTTTCCCATTTTTTTAATAAAAAATAATTTGAAATTTTTTTATTAACAAACCAAAGAAAAATATTTTTTTTCTTTGGGTAAATTTTTTTTTCCAGCTCTGATAAAAAAATTTCTGTTGAGACAGAATAATGACCGATAGACCTAGTCTCTAATTCAGTTATTCTAATTTTTATGATAGGATTAATTAGAATAATTAAAATTAAAAAAGGGAAATTAATTATATACAATAAAAACCAAATTAATCTATTTTTCAAAACAATAAAAAAATTACTTATTTTTGAGCTTAAAATCATTAAACTACTTTAGTAGCTCAATAATTCAAATTTACAGGTGTTGCAACGTGTCTGTCAGATTCCTTTACAACATCAGAATTGTGAATATTATAACCGAACCACCATCTTCCATTTTTTTTAAATTTTACAACTTCTTTCTGTGGATCAATAGTTTCCATTCCATGTTTCAGACTTGCATAAAAGAAACCAATATCACCTTCATCAATATAGTCCTCCATGTCTAGCTTCCTTTTATCATCTATCAAATAAAAACCACCTTTATGGTAACTCTCGCCTCTTTTGCTTAGATAGCCAGAAATAATAAGTCTAATAATTTTATTATTATCGTAATGAGGTTCAATGTAACCTCCGGGGGGATATCTTACAATTTGAACTCTTTCTACAATGTGATCTTTAGCAGTGTTCTTAGTGTATTGATCAAAATCTAAACCAGATAAAATTTTTAATGGCTTACAAGCGTTTAGAACTGTATCTCTTATTCTAGAGATATCTTTATTCCAATTAAATAAATATAAGGAATGTTTAACGTGTCTAATTGAATAGTTTCCAGCAACATTTTCATCAATCCATCTATGAAAATTAGGTGTGCCCTCTAACATTTTATGAAAAGCTTCTGGATTTGATTTAAAAAATTCAGTTGATGAATTTATTATATTTGAAACTGTTTCTTTTGAAAGAGCACCTTTTAAAATATATAAGTCTCCATTATAAATTGAGTCTACAACCTCTTCGACAAATTTTTTATTTTGCTCTTTGATCTTAGAAGTAAATTCATTATAATCCACACATATAACTTTCCTGTAAGTATGTGGTCTATCTTTAAATTTCTCAACTTTTTTCCACTCTGCTTTAAATAAGTTATTACTCAATCTCATAAGTCTCTTATATTAATTTTCAGCTAATTTAAGCCAACCACATCTGTTGCAAGCTTCAACTGTACCATTTTCCTTAATTATACCTTTAAATTTTTTCATTATTTCTCCAAACATTATTTCTTTTATACTTTTCTCTTTAATATTTCCAACCGAAATTGCTAAACAAGGAAAAACTGTCCCATCATTATTTACATGGACACTTGCCCATGGTTGTGCGCAAGGTGCAAAATACTCCTTTTTGTGCTCCACTTGATTAAGTATGTCAATTTTTTCCTCGTTTAAGGGTTCATCATTAGTAATAATATCATCGAATTTTGGATGAAGAAAACCAACTTTCTTGTTCTTAAAGTTAAACTTTTTAACTAAATATAGTTGCTCCTTAATTTTATCCCATTTTTTATATCTATGTGCAGAGCTTTTATTGAATATATCATTAAATTTGAACATGTAATCGCAACCAAGTATCGGAGATCCTTTTAAAAATTGAAAACTATGGGTATCACATTGTAAATCCTCAATACAATATTTGTGAATATCATAGAGATCCTCAGAATTTTCATCTAAAACAACTGTCTTAGAATCCAAAATACAATTATTATGATTTAATTCTTTTTTTCTTTTCTGAAAGTAATCCATCATTTTTTCTACATGAGCCCATTTTTCGTCCCATTTAGTCTCTTTTACGTTTGCTAATTTTCTAATCACATTTTTCCTATTGTCTATTGATATAGATAAAACTTTAAAATTTTTCTCTAATAGAAAGAAATCTATCAATTCTTCTGTTAATAATAATCCATTCGTGATTATGTTACATTCATGTCTTTTTACAGTCTCAGAGAATATCTCTCTAAAATTTTTAATTGCAAGTGGCTCGCCTCCTGTTAGAGTAATTCTAGAATTTTCAGGAAGATCCTTTATAAATTTTATCCATTCATCCGAGTTAAGAGCTCCCTTTAATTTTGTTCTATGTTGAAAACAAAAATCACATGCTAAATTACAAAGATTAGTCAGAACTAAAACATATCTTTTAGGCATTATGTCATCATTTATATAAGCTTTTTCTCTAAATTTTGCTAAATCGTTAGAAAACTTTTCTTTCCACTCGATATTTTTTTTGAAAGTTGAATTATCCATATTATGCCCTCAATTGAAAATTTAAATTTTCATTTTCGAAGTTTTGCATATTCTTTTTGACCCAATCTACAGTTTCCTTAATACCATCGTCAATACTTATTTCAGGTTTCCATCCAGTGTCTTTAAATAATTTTTCACTGCTTAGCCAATACTGGGCATCCTCACCGACTCTTCCTTCGGTGATATCTACTACGTCCTCAAATTTCTTTCCTAAATAATTTGAAACTTTTTGGACAATTTCTTTCATGGATATGGGTTGATCTACTCCGGCATTATAAATTTCGCCTATTTTACCTTTATGCATAATTAAATAAATTGCTCTTGCTATGTCTCTGCAATGCATAAAAGATTTTTTAACTTTACCACCACCTTCAAGAGGAAATTTTTCTCCTTTTAAAATTAAATATGCAGATTTAGGAATTATTCTATACAACAGCTGACCAGATCCATATCCATTACTTGGTCTTATTATATTCATAGGAAATTTTCTTACTCTAAACATAGTTTCTAAATGTAAATCTGCAGCAAGTTTAGAAACTGCATAAGGGCTAGTTGGATAAATTGGATATCTTTCGTCAACAGGTTTTGATACTGGTCCATATAATTCAGAAGTTCCTATTTGCATAAACTTCTTTAAATATTTTTTATCAGATAAGAATTCACAAATTTTCGATACAGCAGTTACGTTTGTATCGTAATATCTAAATGATTTATCCCAAGATGTTGCATATGCTAGAGCAGCAAAATTAATTACAAAATCTGGTTTATATTCATCAAAATACTCAAATAAAAAATCTTGCTCGTAAACAATATGGCATGGTTTAAAAATGTATCTCTTGTCATTTTTACCAATATCTAAATTGAAAGCTGGATTTTTTACTTGATTACGACCAACGCAGACAACAAGCTCTGTATTTTTTTGCTCAAGTAAATACTTTGCAGTGTGTAAAGCAAATACTCCAGCACCTCCTAATAAAATGTATCTCATTATAAAAATTTAAGTTTGGTTAATTAGCTATACCTGCAATATAAATTTCTTTCAATAATTTTTTCTGTTGAACTTGGATTAAAATTCAAAAGCTTTTTTAACTTATTGTATGAAATTGAATATGAATAGTTTTTTTTAGTCAAATAATTAATTTTACTTTTAGAATTTGTCTTTTTTACTAGCATTGATAAAACCTTGTGTAGCTTGATTGGTTTACTGGCGCAAACATTGAATGTTTCGGATTTAAGTTTTTTGTTATATATGATTATTCTTTCTATCAACTTTGATATTTCATAAGTATCTACAACATTGTTAAAATTAGCATTTTTATTTACTAACATAATTTTTTTATTTTTTTTTAAATCTTCTATAAGTCTTGAAATTATTGGATATTTGTTATTATTTTTAATACACAAAATTCCTGGAAGTCTTAAATTAATATAATCAATTTTATCATTTTTTAATAATTGCTCTCCAAAAAATTTTGTTATACCCACAATATCAGGGTTACAATAATCACTTTTTTCTGTAAGAACTTTTTTTGATATTTTTCCATAAACATTTACAGTTGATAGATTAATTATTCTTTTAACTTTTTTTTTTTTTGGAAAATTTTATTACATTATGTACTGACTTAAAGTTAGAATTATAATAGTCTATCATCTTCTGTTTTTGTGAAAATGTGTGAGTAGCAATACAGTTAATAATATAGTCAGGCTTGATATTTAATTTAAGTTCATTCTTAAAATCACTTTTTATCCATTTAATATTTTTATTTTTTAAAAGGTTATTTTTATTATTCCTATAAATTGCAAAAATTTTAAACTTTTTTGATAAAAAGTATACCAAATCTCTTCCTACATTTCCGTTAGCACCACATATTAAAATTTTCATATTATTTTTTTGACACAAGACTTAAATTTTTTGCATTAACAAAATCATAATCTCCGGTGTATTTTACATGCTTAAGTACTTGTTTCCACTCTGTCTCTTTTAAAATTATTGTCCCAAGCAGAGTCCACTGTCTTAATTGTATAAATTCTTTGAGTGTTCTGTAAGATCCTAAAGTAATAAAACTTTTTCCCTTAGAGACTCTTTGGATTTCTTTTAATAACTTTATAGCACCAGTCAAATCTTGTTCATAAACAACGCCCAGTGCAATTACAAAATCAAAATAATTTGATTTAAATTTTAATGATGAGTATGAACTAACTTTTCTAATATGTCTTCTAACACCTTTTAAAGAATTATTAACTGCATATTGAGATGATTCTAAACCAAAAACTTTGGATTTTGGTATCACCTTTTTTAGGTCATAAAGTAGAAATCCTTTTTTACAACTTATTTCTAAAATTTTTGAATTTTGTTTTAATTTATATTTTTTACGAATTTTTTCTGCAATTGGTTTCCATCTACCATCATACTTAAATCCTCCCATTCCATATATTCTCTTACCATCGTAAAATTCCTTTGAACGGTAAGAGGCTACTATTCTATGTTTTATAGTTCTTAGTTTTTCACTGACATATCTTTTTTTTTGGGGGGAAGGATAATTCCCAAGTAAATTAACTTTAGCCATCTATTAACTTAACTTTTTAATGACTGCTTTCATCCAGGGTCCCATATCTTTATAATGAGCAGTCGTAATAATATTATCGTCTATCACAGCAGGATTATCTGTATAGACAGCACCTGCATTTATCAAGTCATCTTCCATACTGTAATATCCTGATATTTTTCTTCCTTTAACAACTTTCGCAGAAATTAATAATTGAGCACCACTACAAATACATGCAATTAATTTTTTTGCTTTATTAAAGTTACTTATAAATTTAATAATATCTTTGTTTTGTCTAACTTTTTCCATAGCTTTTACACCGCCAGGTATAACTAAAAGTAAATAATCTTCTACTTTCACTTCCTCAATTTTTTTTACAACTTGATTTTTATTAGGTGGTATAGATGTTCCTAAAATTCCTTTAACGGGCACACCCTCTAAAATACATACATCAATATCAAAACCTTCTTCGAGCAATCTATAATATGGGTAAATAAACTCATGATCTTGAACCATATTGCCTGTGATAATTATTGCTTTTCTCATTAATCTAAATTGTTACTACTTAATTCCTCTTTTGACAAGAAAGGGTACATATCCTCAAGTTTTGCTGGGATACTTTTACCTAATTCATTTCTTCTGTTAACTGCTTTAGGTATTTGTTCCTCACCAGGACTCATAATAAGTTCGCATAAAAAAGGTTTTTTTGATTTGAGTATAGACTTAATTGTTTTATCTAAATTTTTGTGATTTTTGATTTTTTTATAAGAAATATTATGTGCATTTGCTAGTTTTTTATAGTTAGGAAAAGATAAGCCACTTTTTTTATCTGCCCCCATTATTCTTCCATCAAAGCCAAGTAATTGAGTTTGTTTAATTGTTAAATATCCCCCATTATTGAACACAAATATTTTTATTGGTATTTTATTATGCATTACTGTTGCCAGTTCTTGGATATTCATTTGAAGACCACCTTCTCCTGTCAAACAAATTAAATTTGTATTTCTTTTTTTGCCCGCGTAATAAGCTCCAATAGTTGCTGGCAAACCCCAGCCCATAGGAGCATGACCAGAGTTTGTGAAAAATTTTTGATTATTCTTTATGTCTATAGCTTGATGTGAGGTTGTAAAAGAAAAACCCATATCTGTAACAATTGTATCGTTTGGTTGAGTTCTTTGAGATAGCTTTTTTACAAAGTAATATGAGTTTACATACTTTTTTTCATTTATCATTTTATCAATCAAAATTGGATTTTTCTTCCTTACATAATTACAATAATGAATCCATTTTTTATCGGGTTTATAATTTTTTATTTTTTTAAAAAGTTCTTCTAGAAAATATTTTGCATCGCTTTTTATTTTTAAATTAAGTTTTAAATTTTTTTTCTTTAATTCATGCATATCAACATCAACCATAGCTTTAAACTTTGCACTTCTTGCAAAATCTTTTGGATTATACCCCGTCACCATATAAGGTAATCTTGTTCCAATAGACAAATAAAAATCGCAATTTTGAATTATAAAATTTGATCCTCTTTCCCCAAATTGACCTGGTTTTCCAAAATACATTTTATGATTGGAAGAGACTATATCATCTGCATTCCAAGTAACCAAAAATGGTATCTGGTGTTTATCAAAAAATCTTTTTACCAAATTTTGAGATTTTGATAATCTTACTCCGTGTCCTAAATGAATGACAGGTCTCTTAGAAGATTTTAATTTATTTATAATTTTATTTATATCTTCCTTTATTCGATAATTAGTTTTTAAAGAATTATATCTAAATTTTAATATTGTTTTTTTATCAATATTTGCATTTTGAACGTCCGCTGGAATATCTAAAAAAACTGGTCCTGGTCTACCAGACTTACAAATGTGAAAAGCTTTTTCTAGGTAAAAATTTATTAAATTTGGTTCTTTTATCATCACAGAAAATTTTGTTATCGGTTTAACAATATCAACTATATTAATCTCCTGGACTCCTATTTGTCTCTTTTTTGTATTTTGAATAGTTTGATTGTAAAAAGCCTGTCCAGCGATAAAAATAACTGGTATAGAGTCAATCCAGGCTGAACTAATGCCTGTGACTGCGTTAGTGCCACCTGGTCCTGTCGTTACAACACAACAACCAACGTCATTTTTCGATCTAGCATAACCTTCCGCCGCAAAAGAAGCTGCCTGTTCATGATGATGTGCTATATACTTAATTTTCTTAGCTTTATAAAGTGCATCTCCTAAAAAGATTGATCCACCACCACTAACTTGAAAAACTGTATCAATTTTTTTTTTTTCTAAAAATTCAACTATATAATCTGATAGCCTCATAATTTCTTTTAAGTTAAGTTTTTTAAATTATTTTTGTTTAATTACAAGAAATTCTTGAATTTTAGAAAATAAACTCCTCTTCACTTTTATAGGATTTTTATTGTAAATTTCACCTAACTTTTTTTTTTCGGAATTATTCTTTACCCTAGTTTTGATTGGAAATAGTAAATCTCCTTTTTCGATATCACTGATGTTATCACTTTTACTATCAAAAATACTTATATTATAATCTCCTAAAAAAATCGGTTTTTTTTTTGCATCTTCATAATTTAAATAAATATTTTTTTCTTCAATCTTTGAAAAAGATTTCTTTGTCTCATAAC
>MDTG01356024.1_pt1 | contig 12876 bp, 16 predicted proteins | sample 811421 | NCBI WGS metagenome assembly MDTG01 (sample SAMN05326645, study PRJNA326480) | marine metagenome | isolation source: seawater | place: Pacific Ocean: South East | collected 2011
ACTGCTTGCATACCCATTGATCCAAATAAATAAGGTAACATTCCACCAATTAATAAACCTGCTACTACAAAAGGGTTCGATAAATCAAATGTTACAGTTACACCTTCTAAGGCTGAACCACTTACAGTAGAAAAATATTTTATATCTTCAGTATAAGCAGCAAATAAAACTAAAGCTCCTAGGCCCGCAGAACCAATAGCGTAACCTTTTGTAACAGCTTTTGTTGTATTACCCACTGCATCTAATGCATCTGTAGTTTTTCTTACATTTTTTGGTAATTTGGACATTTCAGCTATTCCGCCAGCATTATCTGTTACTGGTCCGTATGCATCTAAAGCAACTACCATACCAGTAAGTGCTAACATTGACGTTACGGCTATTGCTATTCCATATAATCCAGCAAGTTCGTTAGTATATAAAATTCCAGCAACAATTATTAGTGCAGGAATTGCAGTAGCTTCCATAGAAATTGCCAATCCTTGAATAACATTTGTTCCATGACCTGTTGTAGATGATTTAGCAACTGATTTAACTGGTCTATAATTTGTACCAGTATAATATTCTGTGATCCAGATTAACAATCCAGTTATAATAAAACCAACTACTCCACAAATGTATAAATCTAATCCATTAAATGTTTTATTATTATTGTTGTATGTTTCAGCTAAACCCACAACTGAACTTGTTACAGGATATAAAATTATAAGTGATGTGATAGCGGTGACAATAAATCCTTTATATAAAGCTCCCATTATATTGTTATTTTTACCAAGTTTAACAAACCAAGTTCCTATAATTGAAGTTAATATACAAGATCCCCCTATAGCTAAAGGGTAGATCATTAAATTATAATCAGTAGGAAAGAAGATTGATGATAGGACCATCGTGGCTACAATAGTGACGGCATAAGTTTCGAATAAATCTGCAGCCATACCAGCACAATCTCCTACATTATCTCCTACGTTGTCTGCAATTACTGCTGGATTTCTTGGGTCATCTTCAGGGATACCAGCCTCTATTTTTCCAACTAAATCAGCTCCAACATCAGCACCTTTAGTAAAAATTCCACCTCCTAATCTAGCAAAAATTGAAATAAGAGAAGCACCAAAACCTAGTGCCACTAATGCATTAATAATTTCTCTGTCGTCTACATCTAAACTTATTAAAATTATATAATATAATGTAATAGCTAATAATGCTAATCCTGCAACTAACAAACCAGTAATTGCTCCTGATTTAAAGGCTATAGTTAAACCTGATTGTAAACTTTTTCTTGCTGCTTCTGCAGTACGAACATTAGCTTTAACAGATATAAGCATACCAACATATCCTGCAACACCTGATAAAAAAGCTCCTATGAAATACCCAACTCCTACTAGGTAACTAAAAAAATAAGTCACTATTCCAAGAACTATCACTCCCACAATAGCTATTGTTTTATATTGTCTGTTTAAATATGCTTTAGCTCCAATTTGGATAGCCTCTGCAATTTCTTGCATTCTGGCGTTTCCTGCACTTGATGAAATTATTTGACCAGAAAGTAGATAGCTATATGCAACTGCTAAAATCCCTGTAAAAGATATTAAGTAAAGTAATTCTAAAAAATCTGTCATTGTATAAAACGCATAAATGCCAAATTAATATTAAAAACGCAAGCTAAAGTTCAAAAAAAATACAATTTATTTACTCATCTTTACGCAATTCTCTTGCTATTTTATCAAGTATAGCGTTCAAATACCCTATCTGAATTTTCTCCAAAAAATGTTCTGAAGCCGATAAATATTCATTTATAATCACTTTCTTTGGTGTACTGTGTTTAAACATAAACTCGAAAACAGCTGCAAATAATATAATTTTTAATAATTTGTCTGTTTTACTTAAATTTATATCTTTAGAGAGGTGTATATTTATTGTATCTTCTATTAATTCAATTCGTTCTAGAGTGCCATTCACTGTATCTTTTATAAATTTTTTATATTGACTTTTGGGGTAATCAATTTTGCCACCAGGATTCAATAAAGAATTGTATAATTTTTGAACCACTTTAATTCGTGGAGATGAATTTTTAGGTTTTTTTGGGTCCATTTTTTATAATAGCTATAACCGCTTTTGCAGCTTCTGACCCTTTATTTGGCTTAGATGAATTTATTTTTTTACTTCGTAATTTAGCTTGCTTAATGTTTAAAGCAGTTATAATGCCATTGCCTATTGGTTTGTTGTAATTAATTGAAAGATTTAAAATAGAATTAAAAGTCGCTAAACTAATTAAATCGAAATGAGGTGTTTCACCTTTAATCACACATCCTAAAGCTACAAAACCATCAAATTTATTAATATGCTTTCTGATAGCTATAGGTATTTCATAAATTCCCGGAACATTTATAATACTTGTTTTAAACTTTTCTTTCGATAAAGTTTTTTTTGCTACAAGGACTAGGTTTTTAGAAATATCTTTATAATAATTTGAATTAATAATTAAAATTTTTTTCATTTTATAATTATTTGTTTTTTAATTTTAAGTCCAAAGCCATCGAGACCGATTATCTTTTTTCTGCTTCTTGTGATCAATATCATATTTTTAACATTTAAGTCTTTAATTATTTGAGCACCAATGCCGTAATATCTTAAAGTTTTTGTATTATCGTGTTTCGAAATATCATTTTTATTATTAATAATAAGTAAAAGAAAACTTTTATACTTAGAAAGATATCTTAAAGATTTTTTAATCTTTGAATTATTTAATATATTAACCTTATTTATTTTAGTAGATAGGACTCTGATAGGCACAAATTTTTTTTTATTTAATTTTCCTTTTGAAATAACAAAATTTATATTTTGTTCCAACTTATTTTTATAATTATAAATATTTATTTTTCCTAAATTACTAATATTAAGTGTCTTTATAGACAATCTGACTATCAATTTTTCATATTTTAAGCGATAAGAAATAAGATCTTCTATAGAGGCTAATTTTATTTTATGTTTTTTTGAAAATTTAAATAAATCATTTAACCTAGCCATTCTACCATCTTCATTCATTACTTCACAAATTACTGAACTTGGATTTAACTTTGCTAATTTAGATATATCTACAGATGCTTCGGTATGCCCTGCTCTTTCAAGAACACCACCATTTCTAGCAATCAGAGGAAAAACGTGGCCAGGTGAAACTATATCTTTTTTTTTAACTTTAGGATTAATTGCAGTTCTAATAGTTTTTGCTCTATCTTGAGCTGAAATACCAGTTGTAATTCCTTTATTAGCTTCAATTGAAATTGTAAATGCAGTTTGCATTCTTGATTTATTTATAGGAGACATTAAGGGTAATCTTAAATTTTCGATTTGCTTTTTTGTCAAAGCTAAACAAATTAAACCTCTTCCATGCTTAGCCATAAAATTAATTTTTTTTGAATTACACTTTGATGCTGGTATTATTAGATCGCCCTCATTTTCCCTGTCCTTATCATCTACTAATATAAACATTTTACCTCTTTTAGCGTCTTGAATAATTGATGATATTTTTGAAAATTTATTTTTTAACATTTTAATTAGAATATTTATATATATATTTACTAAATATATCTAATTCAACATTTACTAAAATATTCTTTTTTAATTTTTTTAAATTAGTAAGTTTCAATGTGTGAGGAATTACATTAATTTCAAATAAATTTTTAGTAACTTTTGAAATTGTTAAAGACACTCCGTTAATAGAAATTGAACCTTTCTCAATCAAAAACTTACTTAATTTTTTGTCAAAAAGTTTAAATTTAATTAGCCAAGCTTTATGTATGAAAATAATTTTTTTTATTTTAGCAACTGTATCGACATGACCTTGAATTAAATGTCCCGATAACATTTGACCGTATTTAATTGATTTTTCTAAATTAATATTTTGATTTATTTTCAATAACCTAAAGTTTGATCTTTTAAGAGTTTCGTTTGAAATATAGAAATAAATCAAATCTTTATTAATTTTTACAATTGTTAAACAAACACCATCACAAGATACGGATGAACCCAAATCTTTTTTTGAAAATTTAATTTTTGTGCTAATTCCTACAAATATACTTTTATCAGTTTTCTTAATACTTTTTACAATTCCAGTATTATAAATTATTCCATTAAACATTATTAAAACTCTTTTTTGTATAGTTTATCACCATTTAAATTAATAGTTATTTGTTTTGATAAAAATTTTTTTAAATATTTTGAGGAATGATTATTTATACCATTTTTTCCTAATTTTTGGTTACTCTTAAATATATATAAGTCATTAATTAACTTGTTTTTTATTAAAGTATCAAGAAAAGCCAAGCCTGATTCTATAAAAATTCTTGAGTATCCCATTTTGTAAATTTTTTTATATAAATATTTAATCTCACTTTTTGTTTTTAAAGAATTTATCAAAACTATTTTATATCCAAGGTTTTTGTAAATTTTAGTTTTTTTATAATTGCTATTTTTAGTGATTAAATATGTTTTTCTTTTTTTTATTAGTTTATTTAAAAATAAGTCCTTTTTTAAATTTAGATTTAAATCAATGATAAATAAATCTGGTTTATATTTATTTAATCCATCAATCCTACAATTAAGTAGCGAATTATCAAAATTGATAGATTTTGACGTAGAAATAATACAATCATGCTTATATCTCAATAAATGAACAAGTTTTCTTGATGAGTTATTAGTTATCCATTTTTTTTTTTTATTAATTGTAAAGAAGTCTTTGGATAAGGCTATTTTACCTGAAATATACGGAAGATTTAATTTTTTATTAATAAAGTAACTTTTATAAAAATTTTTATATTTTTTAGTTTTTACTAATTTTGTTTTTATGCCCCTTTTGTTAAGTATTTTTTTTGCTTTTTGAAATGTTCTTATGTCTGGATCTAAAAAAGCATAAATAACATTTTTAATCTTCTTTTTTACGATTAAATTTGTACATGGTGGTGTTTTTCCATAGTGAGTACATGGTTCTAAAGTTGTATATAAAGTTGCCCCAGCACAATTTTTAATCTTATTTAAAGCGTTAAATTCAGAATGAGGTCTTCCGGTGTTAGATGTTACGCCAAAGGAAATAAGAGTATTATCTTTTATTATCACTGATCCTACGCTAGGATTTAATTTTGTTAGGCCTAAATTCCTCTCTGCTAATTGAAATGCTAGATCTAGGTAATAGTTATGATTTGTTGTCATCTAAATTGCCCACAAACTGTTCAAAATCTTTTGCTTCCTTAAAGTTTTTATAGACTGAAGCAAAACGAACATAAGCAACTTTATCTAGTGATGAAAGACCATCCATAATGAATTTTCCAATTGTTGGGGTAGGTATTTCACTTTCACCGAGACCTTCAAGGTTTCTTACTATTTTTGAAATAAATTTTTCAATAGTTTCAGAATCTATTGGTCTTTTTCTTGTAGCTATTCTGATCGATTTTGAAATTTTATCTCTATCAAAAGGTTCTCTTTTACCGTTTCCTTTGATGACTGTAAGTTCTTGAAATTGTACACGCTCAAAAGTCGTAAATCTTTCTTTTCTATCACAACCACAAAGCCTTCTTCTCCTAATAGCTGTACCATCTTCGGTCGGTCTAGAGTCTACTACTGATGTATCTTTTTCTCTACAAAATGGACAAAGCATAATATTAACTACTATATATAGGAAAAGATGAACATAGTTCAATTATTTCTTTTTGAACTTCTTTTTCTATTTTTGAGTTATCTTCTTTGTTTTTGCTAAGGCCATCTATAACTCTAAAAATTAAATCTCCAATCAATTTGAATTCCTCAGAACCAAAACCTCGAGTGGTACACGCAGGTGTACCTAATCTAATTCCAGAGGTTATCATAGGGCTTTCACTATCAAATGGTATACCGTTTTTATTACAAGTTATATTTGCTCTACCCAAAGAAGCTTGAGCATCTTTACCGTTCACACCAAATGATCTAAGGTCTATTAACATCAAATGAGTATCTGTACCTCCAGAAAAAATTTTAAAACCTTTTTCATTTAATTTATCAGAGAGAACTTTAGCGTTATTGATAACATTTTTTGTATATACTTTAAAATCATTCGACAAAGCTTCTTTAAAACAAACGGCTTTTGCCGCTATTACATGCATTAGCGGCCCGCCTTGTAATCCAGGAAAAATCGCACTATTGAATTTTTTAATTAAATCTTCTCTATTAGTTAAAATAATTCCTCCTCTTGGTCCTCTTAAAACTTTGTGAGTAGTCGATGTAACAACATCCGCGTATTTAGTAGGATTAGGATAAGCACCACCCGCAACTAATCCAGAAAAATGAGCCATATCTACAAGTAGGTATGCGCCAACTTTATCACAAATCTCTCTAAATTTTTTAAAATTAATAATTCTTGAATATGCACTTCCTCCTGCAATTATAAGTTTTGGTTTATTTTCTATAGCAAGTTTTTCAACACTTTCATAATCAATGAGTCCTGACTCTTTGTTCACTTCATAATGAAGAGCATTAAACCATTTTCCAGATTGAGCTGGCTTCGCTCCATGAGTTAAATGACCGCCTGAATTTAAACTCATAGCAAGAGTTGTGTCACCAGGTTTTAATAATGCTAGGTAAACAGCACCGTTTGCTTGGGCCCCAGAGTGTGGTTGAACATTAGCAAATTTACAATCAAATAATTTTTTAGCTCTTTCAATTGCTAAGTTCTCAGATATGTCTACGTGTTCACATCCGCCATAATATCTTTTACCAGGATATCCCTCGGCATATTTGTTTGTTAAAACAGAACCTTGTGCTTCTAATACTGCTTTAGAGACTATATTTTCAGATGCAATTAACTCAATGTGATTTTGCTGTCTTAAATGTTCGTCTCTTATTGATGAGTATAATTCTTTATCAGCATCTTGTAATTTCAATTTAAAGAAACTGTTCAGGTATTTATTTAACTTAATAGCTGTCGACATTTTATATTTTTCTTACCCTTTTTAAATGTCTACCGCCTTCGAATTTAGTTTTTAAAAAAATTTCAACTAACTTCAGGGATAAACTTCTTTTTGTTAATCTTGATCCTAATGCAATTATATTAGCATTATTGTGTTCTCTAGACAATCTAGTAGACCTTGAATTATAACATACAGCTGCTCTAATACCTTTAATTTTATTAGCGCTTATGGACATGCCTGTGCCTGAACCGCAAACAAGTATTCCAATATCACTTTTTTTGGCCTTTAAACGTCTTGCAAGTTTTTTTGCATAGTCAGGATAATCTACTGATTTATTTTCATAAGGTCCCAAATCAAATATAGAGACATATCTATCTATAAGATAATCTTTAATAGCCTCTTTTAAATTAAAACCTGCGTGATCAGATGCAATACAAACTTTTTTAAATAAGAAACTCAAATTAATTAAATTTATAATCTAAAACACAAGCTACTAGGTGAACTCTATTCTCTTCACCACCATTAAATGCATTGTGATATTTAGTATTGTTAGTTATCCAAACTGATCCATCTGCTGGCATATGTTTTGCAACATTATCGATAACCATAAGGCAACCAGGGTTTGTAATAATTGGAATATGTAACCTTGGCTCTGGATCTCTATGCCAACTCAAAGTTGATCTAGGCTCCTTTAATAAAATTCTTACCCTCCCAAGTTTAAATTTTGAAGAAAGAGTATCAAACACTTCCTTAAAATATGTATTTTCATAGTCAGGTAAAAATTCAGAATATGCATTTTCATCAATACTCATATCTCTTGATACCTCCTTGCCGCTTTTGTCTGGTTTAGTCCAATAAATACCTCTCGATTTATGTGCTTTGATTGAATCAGGATCCCCGGGTACTCTTGTTAAACATATGGCGCCAAAATGAGATATTCCTCCACCATCATCGAATTTTTTGGTTTTGATTATTTGTCTGTAAGATTCTTGAAGTCTCTGAATATCGAATTTAAAATTTTGTTTTTGAAAATCATTAAAATTTAAAATCTTATCTTCTCTTTTCAAATCTAAATTGACTATGTTTTTCGAATCTGCGTCCATGTGTTATTGTTATTTATCGTTTTGTATTATATATTTGTATAATAGATTTGTCGCATTTAAAATAAATTAAAGCATGATTACCGGAAAATACCCCAGTTTAAGACTTCGTAGAACTAGAAAATACAGTTGGTCACGAAAATTAGTTCAAGAAAACAACTTATCAAGTAATGACTTAATCCACCCTATATTTCTCGTAGAAGGTAAAAATAAAAAACAAAGTATTAAAACAATGCCAGATATTTATAAATATTCAATTGATAAACTTGGAGGTATAGTCACTGATGCTATAAAAAATAAGATACCAATGATTGCACTTTTTCCATCAATTCCAAAAAACAAAAAAAATATAAATGGTACTGAGTCTTTAAATGAGGACAATCTTATATGTAAGGCTACTAGATTTATTAAAAAAAGATTTAAAAATGAAATTGGCATTATGTGTGACGTAGCTTTAGATCCTTACACTTCACATGGTCATGACGGATTATTAAAAAATAATTATGTTTTAAATGATGAAACAATTAAAATTTTAGTAAAACAATCTTTATTACAAGCTGAAATGGGATGTGATGTAATAGCACCATCGGATATGATGGATGGTAGAATTGGTAAAATTAGAAAATCATTAGATAAAAACAACTTTGAGGATGTTCAAATACTGTCTTATGCAATTAAATATGCATCAAGTTTTTATGGTCCTTTTAGAGAAGCAGTGGGATCGAAAAAATCTTTGAAAAGTAATAAAAAAAATTATCAAATGGATTTTGCTAATAGCGATGAGTCATTAAGAGAAATAGCTTTAGATGTTAAAGAAGGGGCGGACATGGTTATGGTTAAGCCTGGAATGCCATATTTAGATATTATTAAAACAGTTAAAGAAAATTTTAAAATTCCAGTTTTAGCTTACCAAGTTTCAGGTGAATATAGTTTAATTAAAAATGGTATAAAGAACAGATTAATTAATAAAGAATCAATAATTGAGAGTTTAATGAGCTTTAAAAGAGCTGGAGCTTCAGCAATCGTATCGTATTTTTCTTTAGATATAGCAAAAAAAATCAATTCTAATTAAAATAATTTTCAAAAATAACCCGAGATTTAGGAAATAAAATATTGTTTGGAATAAAAAATTTATTTTGCATAATTTGTCTTGTAAAAAAAAGCGATTTTTTGATCATAGAATACGAAATATTTTGAGGCACTTTCTTTAATATCAAAAAATTAGGAATTTCGTAAATATAATCATCAATTTTAACTTTACTAATTTCTCCAATATTATTATTTTCTAATTTGTACTGGTTTAAATTAGTGTCATATCCTAAATCCCTAATAAGATTAAGTTCAAAAAAAATGTATATAAAGATCCAATTTTGTAAATTTATTGAATTTATTAAGTTTTCAAAAGAAATATAAATATTTTTATTTGGTTGCGAGTCAGGTAATAGAATATTTAGTAATGTACAAATAGAAACTAAAGCAGCAGTTCTTTCTTTATCATTGAAATACAATGGTGAAACAGGTTTAATTAATTCAGTTTTAAAATAACCAATCTTATTCTCACTTTTGGAGCTATGTGAAACAAATAATTTATTAGAAATTTGTAAGTAGTTTCTAATCTTTCTTGAATTACCGCCATAAACTATTCCATCTATTTTTCCTTTTTTTTGTGTAAATATATTTATTATATTTGCGTTTTCTCTAAATTTTCTTTTAGATAAAAGGTAACATTCATCTTCCCAAATCATACATTTAATATTTTTAAAAGTTTCGCGGCTGCATTTTGCTGGGCATTTTTCTTAGACGAACCTTCACCAATTATTTTCTTAGAATTAGGTATTTGAACTTCCGTTTTAAATAATGGTCTATGTTGAGGTCCAGTTTTTTTAAAAAAAATATATTTTGGGAGTTCTTTAAATTTTTTTAAACTAAATTCTTGAAGTTTAGTCTTAGGGTCTATTAATGTAATAGCGGATTTTAATAAGTATTCTTCCCAAAAATAATAAATAAATTTCTCAGCTGATTTTAAGCCACCATCTAAATATATTGCACCTACAATAGCTTCCAAACAATCACTGCTAATCTTATCAGCTGACCTTTCAAACTTTTTATGTGATGAGCCCAAGAAAATATATTTTTTTAAATTTATCTTTTTAGCAATCAGCGAACATGTTTTCTTATTGACCAGATTAGCAAACTTTTTATCAATAATTCCTTCTTTTTCCTCAGGATATTTTTCTAATAGTTTTTCAGAAATAACCAAACCTAGAACTCTATCTCCTAAAAATTCTAATTTTTCATTGTTTGTATTATTACTATAACTTTTGTGTGTAATAGCTATTTCCAATAATGAGTTTTTTTTAAAATTATGTTTAATAATCTTTTCAAGATCTTTTAACTTTTTTTCCATTACAATTTTTTAAATAATCTATCAAATCTAAATGATTTGTTTACATTCCAAAATTTGATTAAACTACTAACATTAGTATCATTTGAAAAAAATATTAATTTTGCCTCCCCGACTAAATTTAAGCTATTAACATACCCAACGCTATCCAAATATCTGCTATCTTTTGAACAATCACGATTATCTCCAAGCAAAAAATAATGATCGACTGGTACATTAAATATTTTAGTGTTCTTTAAAGTACCCTTTTTTTTGTAGACTACTAAATGCTCAACGCCATTTGGAAGAGTTTCAATAAAAGAGTTAGTTTCAAAAAGAAATTTACCACAATTAATTTTCACTTTGTTATTTATAGATTTTCTTATAATCTTAGTGTCATTAATAAATATATCACCATTTATAAATTGAATTGAGTCACCAGGTAAACCGATTAATCTTTTAATATAATCAGTTCGATTGTCTGCAGGAGTTTTAAACACTACCAAATCGCCTCTCTTCGGTATTTTTGCAAAAAAACGTCTCTTTGAAAAGTTTGGGCTAAATGGAAATGAGTGTTTGCTATAACCATACGAAAACTTGGAAACAAAAATACGATCGCCAACCAATAAAGTCGGTTCCATAGATGAAGAAGGAATATAAAACGGTTGAAATAAAATAGACCTTATTAAAACTGCTATTAATAAAGCTATAAATAAAGTTTTTAAGTTATCATAAATAATTATAAGTATTTTTTTATTCATACAGAAATTGTAACGAATGCTACTGCATATTTTTTTTCATCTGCAATAGATAGTGAAATCTTTGTTTTTTTTTTTTAAATCTAGCTTCTATTGTCTTTTTAGTCTGGCCCTCTAAATTAATGAAAGGTTTTCCTGATTTTTTATTAAGAATAATTATCTCATTAAAATTAATACCTTTTGCGATACCTGTACCTAAAGCCTTAGAGAAAGCCTCTTTTGCAGCAAATCTTTTTGCAAAACAATTATACTTATTAGCTAACTTTTTACATTTTAGAATCTCTTGGTGATTGAAAACCCTTTTAAGGAAATTTTTATTTTTTAATGATTTTTTTATTCTCTCTACTCTTACTATATCGGTTCCTATCCCATAAAGAATCATGATTTTAATATTTTTTTAAATGATTTAATTACTGATGAAATACCAGTAAAAATTGACTCTCCTATCAAAAAATGACCAATATTAAACTCTGTAATGCCTTTTACTTTTAATAAAATTTTAGCAGAAATATAAGTAAGACCATGTCCCGCATGAACTTCAAGGCCTAATTTTTGACCAGCGATTACAGCTTTATTAATTCTTTCTAATTCCTTTTTATAATTTTTTTTTTTATTTACTAAATTACAAAATTTACCTGTATGAATTTCAACACAATCTGCGTTCAATTTTTTAGCTTTATTCATATCCTTTATATTAGGCTCAATAAATAAACTGATTCTCGATCCACTGTTTTTAAGTATTCTAATTAAATTTTTTAAAAATTTTTTATTATGATTTAAATTAAGTCCACCCTCGGTCGTAACCTCTTTTCTTTTTTCAGGTACAATGCATATATAAGGAGGTTTACTTCTTGAAGCAATTTTTAGCATTTCTTTTGTAGCTGCTATTTCTAAATTAAGAGGAATATTTAGTTTTCTTAAAATTTGCTTAAGGTCAATTTCGTTTATATGTCTTCTGTCTTCTCTCAAATGAATTGTAACCGAGTCTGCTCCATTTTTTTCAGCTAACAAAGCTGCTCTTAACGGGCTTGGGTATTTTTCACCGCGAGCATTTCTTACAGTTGCAACATGGTCAATATTTACACCTAGTCTTATTCTTTTCATTAAAGATTTCTACTTCCAGGTTTAACCGGGTCAATAGACATTAATTCTTCGGGAAGATTATCTTCCTTATAAGTTGGTATATCTAATTCCACTTGTGAAACAATTTTACTATTAATTTCTGACTTGCCATTAGATCTATCAATAATACAAGCATAACCAATTATAATAGCGCCATATGAAATTGCCAATTTTGAACACTCTATACTCGACTTACCAGTCGTAATAACATCTTCAATAATTAGAACTTTGCTACCTTTTTTTATTTTAAAATCTCTTCGTAACTTAAATTCACCATTAACTCTTTCAGAAAAAATTGAATTTTTATTTATTATTTGTCCTATTTCATATCCCACAAGGATTCCACCCATAGCCGGTGATAATATTAAATCAATTTCGTTAAATGTATTTTCAATTTTTTTTGCAAGAGAATTACAAATTTTTTTTGCGTGTTCTGGTTTGCTCATTAATTGAGCACATTGGACATATCTTGAACTATGTAATCCTGAAGAAAGTATAAAATGTCCTTCTATTAAAGCGTTAGCTTCTTTTAAAATTTTCAAAGATTCTTTTAATGAAAGCATTTTTTTTCTGTTTATGTCTTA
>MDTG01083939.1_pt1 | contig 12875 bp, 12 predicted proteins | sample 811421 | NCBI WGS metagenome assembly MDTG01 (sample SAMN05326645, study PRJNA326480) | marine metagenome | isolation source: seawater | place: Pacific Ocean: South East | collected 2011
GAAAAAAGAAAAAATATACATTCAATTTCGCATCCTATAATTCGAGAAACATTAAATAAATATAATAAAGATATTAAAAGAATAGAAATCACTACTTTAGCAGATATACCATCTGGAACTGGTCTAGGTTCTTCAGGAAGTTTTACTAATTCATTAATTAAAGGTTTATTTGCTTATAATAATAAAAATATAACTTCTCATCAGTTAGCTCGAGCTGCGTGCGACATAGAGCTAAATAAGCTTAAAGAACCTATTGGAAAACAAGATCAATATATATCAGCATTCGGTGGTTTAAAAAAAATGTACTTTAAAAAAAACGGCAGTGTTAAAATTGAAAATTTAAATGTAAAAAAAGATACTTTTTGCGAATTGGATGAGAATCTTTTACTTTTTTTTACAGGATATACAAGATCGGCATCAAACATATTAAAGAAACAAGATAATTTATCAAAAAAAAACAATAAAGATGTGATTAAAAATTTGATAGAAGTTAAAAAAATTGGATATGAAAGTTGTAGATCGCTTGAAAATAATGATCTTAATCAATTTGGCGAGTTAATGAATTATCAATGGATAAAAAAAAATGAAAGATCACCAGAAGGGACTAACAAAAAGATAAGACTTTTATATGATTACGCTTTAAAAAATGGAGCAATAGGAGGTAAATTAGTTGGTGCAGGTGGTGGTGGTTTTTTAATGTTTTATAGCAAAGATAGAAATAAGTTAAGAAAAGTTTTTAGTAAATTTAAAATTCAAGAACTTAAATTTAATTTTGATAGCAACGGTACTATATTGATATAAATTTTATGTATACCTGTATTATTCTTTGTGGAGGTTATGGAAAAAGAGCAAAAAAAATAAATAAATTTTTGCCAAAAGCTTTAATAGAGGTAAAAAAAAAACCATTTTTATATTGGATCTTAAAAAACCTAGAAAAAAAAAAAATAAGAAATGTAATTTTATGTGTTGGATATAAAGGTAATTTAATTCATGAATATATAAATAAAAATAAAAATAAGTTTAAAATTAAAATAAATCTAGTTTTTGAGAAAAGTAATAACTTATTAGGTACGGGAGGTGCAATTAAAAACGCATTAAAAATAGTAAAAGATGAGGAGTTTATTGTTATGTATGGAGATACCTTTCTATTTTTCAATATGAAAAAATTATATAAGTCATACTTGGATAAAAAAAAACCAATTTTAATGACTATTTATAAGAATAAAGATGGAAGATATAAAAATAATATAAATATAGTAAAAAAATTTATCTATAATAAATTCGATAATAGTAATTTTTACAAATATATAGATTACGGAATTATGATTATGAAAAAAAAGATTTTTAAAAATCAACCGAAAGTTTTTGATTTATCAAAATTATTAAATTTTAATTCGAAATTGAATAATATTTCTTATTTCAAAATTAAAAAAAAATTTTTAGAAATAGGAGATTTGGAAGGTTATAAAAAAACTTCGTCTAATTTTAAACTAATTCAAAATGAAATTTACAATTAATTATTTGAATCAATTTAAAGATGCTTTAGATTGCATAGATTTAAAGCAATTAGAAAAAATAATAAATGAAATTGTAAATATTAAGAAAAAAAATGGAAGAATTTTTTTTTTAGGTGTTGGAGGAAGTGCAGCAAATGCTTCTCACGCAGTTAATGACTTCAGAAAACTTTGTGGCATAGAATGTTATACGCCATCTGATAATGTATCTGAATTAACTGCTAGAACAAATGATGAAGGATGGGAAAACACATTTGCACCTTATTTGCAAACTTCAAATTTAAAAAGCAAAGATTTAATATTTATATTTTCAGTTGGAGGAGGAAATAAAAAACTTAATGTTAGCACCAATCTAATAAAAGCAATTGATTACGCCAAAAAAAGGAATTCAAAAGTAATCTCAATTGTTGGAAAAAAAAGTGGATATGCTCAAAAAAAGTCTGATGTGTCTTTAATTGTTTCAAAAGACAACCAAGAATTTGTAACTCCTTTCTCAGAAACATTTCAAACAGTGATATGGCATTTGATTGTATCTCATCCCCTTTTAAAAATTAATAAAACAAAATGGTAATTTAACTGAGAAAGGCAATCTTTTTCGATCGTGATGGGGTACTGAATGAAGCTATAGTCAAAAATGGCAAACCTTTTTCTCCTTCGAGTCTTAAAGAACTAACTTTAAATAAATATGCAAAAAAAATAATTGATTTTTTTAAAAATAGAAATTTTGTATGTATAGTTGTCACAAATCAACCCGAAGTGGGCAGAGGAAGTATTAAAAAAAAAATTGTTGAAAGAATTAATTTTGAAATGAAAAAAAAACTAAATTTTCACGATATTTTTACGTGTTATCACAGGAATGATCTCAATTTTAACAAAAAACCAAATCCTGGCATGATAATTGAAGCCAAAATAAAGTGGAATTTAGATTTAAGAAGAAGTTATATAGTTGGTGATAGATATAAAGATATTCTAGCAGGTTTAAATGCTGGATTAAAAACTATATATTTGTTTAATGACTATAAAAAAGATAAAATACCTAAATTTTACCATCACAAAGTAAGTTCATTAAAAGAGGTTGTTAGAAAGGTTAGATATGATTAATAAACCAAAAAAACTCAGAATTAAAATTTTTGCTGACGGCGCAGACTACAATTCTATGATTAAATTAAGTAAAAAAAAATTCATAGATGGATTGACTACAAACCCATCATTAATGAGAAAAGCAGGAGTCAAAGATTATGTAAATTTCTCCAAAAAAATACTAAAAAAAATAAAAAAAAAATCGATTTCCTTAGAAGTATTTGCGGATACGGAAATTGAAATAGAAAAGCAGGCCTTATTTTTATCAAAGTTAGGTACTAATGTTTTTGTGAAAATACCAATAATGAATACAAAAAAAAAGTATATGTATGATGTGATTAAAAAATTATCATTTTTAGGTATAAAATTGAATATCACTGCAATAATGACAGAAAAACAAATAAAAAGTTTGCTGAAAAATTTGAACCCGAAAGTAGAAAATTATATTTCAATTTTTTGTGGTAGAATAGCAGATACTGGACGAGATCCACTGCCTTTAATAAAAAAAACAAGAAAATTAATTAAAAAAAATAAAAATTTTAAAATTCTTTGGGCAAGCACAAGAGAAGTATTTAATATATTTCAAGCTGACAAGGCCAAATGTGATATTATTACTGTTTCTCCAGGATTTTTAAGCAAACTAAAATATGTTAATTACAATCTAGAGAGATTTTCTCTTGATACTGTTAAAACATTTTACAAAGATGCCAAAAAATCTAAATACCAGATACCTATTAAATAAAATAATTGATGAGTAGAAGTTTTAATAATAGCAATATACTAATAACAGGAGGCACAGGATCGTTTGGAAAAACATTTTTAAATTTTTTAATAAAAAAAAAAATTAAGTTTAAAAAAATTATCATATTCAGTAGAGATGAAAAAAAACAATTTGATTTAAGAAATCATATCAATAGTCAAAGAGTAAAATTTGTCATTGGAGATATTAGAGATTATAATAGTGTACTAGATGTGATGCAAAATATAGACTACGTGTTTCATGCTGCAGCACTTAAACAAGTTCCATCATGCGAATTTTATCCTTTAGAAGCAGTAAAAACTAATATTTTAGGTACCAATAATATTTTAACTGCCTCAAACAGAACTCAAGTAAAAAAAGTGATATTTCTAAGTACAGATAAGTCGGTTCAACCAGTAAATGCTATGGGAATGTCTAAAGCATTAATGGAAAAGGTAATAATAGCAAAATCTAGAAATATAAGAAAAAACTTAACATTATGTATCACCAGGTATGGAAATGTAATTGGATCAAGAGGATCTGTGATACCAACATTTATAGAACAAATAAAAAAAAATAAAGATATTACAATTACAGATCCAAATATGACTAGATTTATGATGACATTAGATGAAGCTGTAAAATTAGTTATGTATGCTTTTGAAAAAGGTAACAATGGTGATATATTTGTAAAAAAATCACCTGCAGCTAAAGTTGATACAATAGCGAAAGCACTACTTAAACACTTTAAAAAAAATATAAAAATAAAAATTATTGGAACAAGACAAGGAGAAAAAAAACATGAATCTCTTTTAAGCAAAGAAGAAAGATTAATTTCAAAAAATTTAACAAACTTCTTTAAAGTTAATTTAATAAATGCAAAGATTGACTACAGAAACTTCTTTTCAAAAGGGAAAACTAATCAAAATGTTGAGGAATACAAATCTGATAACACTGTTCAATTAAACATTAATGAAACCTTAAAATTAATAAGAAGAAGTGGTGTAATTTAAATTAGATGAATGTTTCAATTATTGGATCTAGAGGATTTATAGGAAAAAACCTCAAGCTTAAATTACAAGAAAACAATATAAAATTTTTTGAAATAACAAAAGCTACTAAAAATTCAAAATTTGAAAAATATTGCCTCATGTCAGATATTATATTTCATGTAGCAGGTCAAAATTTGTCAAGCAATAAAAACGATTTTAAAAAAAATAATGTACTTTTAACTAAACGCCTTTGTAATATTTTAAAGTTTTCAAAGAATAAAACTAAAATAATTTACCTATCAACAATAAAGATTGATGAAAAAACTGACTATGGTTTTTCTAAAAAAAAAGCAGAAGAGATTCTTTTAGAAGCTTCGTTAAAAAACAAAATTGATTTAAAGATATTAAGACTACCAAATGTTTATGGAAAATGGTGTAAGCCAAATTATAATTCGTTTATAACTACAATATTTTACAATGTTCCACGATCAATAAAATTTAAAAAAATTGAATTAAAAAATAAGATTAAACTAATACATATTGATAAAGTAACTAATTATTTATTAAAATTAGCATACAAAAATACAAAAAAGAAAATAATAGACTTAAAACCTGAGAAAATTATTACAATAAGAGAACTAATCAACAAAGTTCATAAAATATGGGTTTGTCATAAAAGTGGATACTTATTTAATTTTTCATCTGATTTTGAAAAAAATTTGTTTTCAACTTTTCTGACATATCTTCCTTATAAAAATTTCTACCGCTCAATAAAAAAATTTGAGGATAAGAGAGGATTATTCAGTGAAATATTAAAAAGTAATAATTTTGGTCAAATAAGTATTTTTACAATAAATCCAAGTCAGATTAGAGGGCAACATTACCACAATATAAAAAATGAAAAATTTATTTTATTAAGTGGCAAAATAGAATTTAGATTGAAAAATCTTCAAAACAACAAAATGATTATAAAAAAAATAGAAGACAAAATAATCACAGAAATCATTAGCGTACCAGGTTGGATGCATGAAATAAAAAATGTAGGTAAAAGTAAAGCTATAATTTTATTGTGGACAAATGAAATCTACGATAAAAAAAATCCAGATACACATCTTAAACTATTATGAAAAATAAATTGATAACTGTTGTGGGAACAAGACCTGAAATTATAAGATGCTCTGAAATTATAAAAGATTTTCAGAAAAAATTTAATCATAAACTTATTTTTACTGGACAAAATTTCTCAGAAGAATTATCTAAGAATTTTTTTAAAAATTTTGGGATTAAACCTGATATAAGCCTAAAAATTAAAAACAATAATTTTAGTCAATCAATTAGCGAACTTTTTTTTAAAATAAATAAAGTTTTAGATGATTTTAAACCAGATGCATTTTTTGTTCTAGGAGATACAAATTCATCATTAGCATCAATAATTGCAAAGAAAAAAAAAATACCAGTTTTTCATTATGAGGCGGGAAATAGATGTTTTGATGATAGAGTTCCAGAGGAAATAAATAGAAAAATTGTTGATAACACAGCTGATATAAATCTTACTTACAGCAATGTTGCTAAACAAAATCTAATAAATGAAGGATTCTCTTGTGATAAAATTTTTAATGTAGGCTCACCATTAAAAGAAGTATTTAATGCAAATTATAAAAATATTTCTAAAAATAATATTCTAAAAAAACTTAAGCTAATTAAGAATAAATATATTCTTTTGAGTTTACATAGAGAAGAAAATTTAGAAAATAAAGAAAATCTTTCCAAAATAATTAAATCTTTGAATGCAATTTCCAATAAACTTAAAAAAAACATAATTTTTTCTGTTCATCCCAGAACAAAAAAAAAATTGAAAAACATAAAATTGAATAGCTTTTTTAAAATTTTTAATCCATTTGATTATTTTTCATACATGCAATTACAGAGAAACGCTTACATAGTTCTGTCTGATAGTGGCAGTTTATCAGAAGAATCTTACCTATTAAAATTCGCTGCATTGAATTTAAGAGAAACTCATGAGAGACAAGAGGCAATGGAAAAAGGCATAGTAATAATGTCAAAATTTGATGAGGATGAAATATTAAACAACATCAAAATTTCTATTTCAAATATTAATAAATTAAATAATAAAATATTAGATTATGAACAGGACAATCTTTCAATTAAAATTACTAATATTATTTTAAGTTATATAAATTATATTAATAGAACAAATTATTTTAAATAATTTGAAATGAGGATCTTAATACTATCGCAGTATTTTTGGCCAGAAAATTTTAAAATAAATGAACTAACTCTGGAAATAAACAAAAGATATGAAGTTGAGGTACTAACAAGTATTCCAAATTATCCGTCTGGAAAAGTAAATAAATATTTTTCCAAATCTCCAAATAAATTTTCTTTATATAAAAATATTAAAATCCATAGATGTTGGCAGTTATCAAGAGGAGAAGGATCGAAAATTAGAATATTTTTAAATTACTTAAGTTTTATTATTTTTTCAGTATTCAAAGGAATTTTTTTAAAAAAAAAATTCGATGTTATATTTATTTTTTTACCTAGCCCAATATTTACTGCAATAAGTGGCATTATTTTATCCAAAATTTTTAAATCTAAAGTTTGCATTTGGGTGTTAGATATTTGGCCAGAAATTTTAAAAGATTTAAATATAATTAAATCTAAATTTTTAATCAAAATATTAGATTTAATAATTAATTTTATTTATAAACAATCAGATCTTATATTTGTTCAATCAAAATCATTTCAAAAAATTATAAAAAAAAAAATAAAACAAAAATCAAAAATATATGTCCTTAAGTCTTGGACTGATACAATTAAAATAAACAAAAAAGAAAATTTAATTAAAAAAAATTCTATCTTATATTTTGGCAATATGGGTTATGCTCAAAATTTAAATAAATTAATTGAAGCTGCCAAAATATTAATCAAAAAAAAATTAAATTTTAGGCTTATACTAATTGGTGGTGGAAGGATGTATCCTTTTTTAAAAGAAAAAATAGAAAGTGAGAATTTAAAAAAATTTATCAAAATTAAAAATTTTATGAAACCCAATCAATTGGGAAAATATATACAAACTTCAGACTTTTTCTTTTTATCTCTTAGAAATGGTAAAGGATTAAATTCAACTATACCCGCTAAATTACAAACTTATATGAAATTTTCTAAACCAATTATCGCTGCGTCTAGCGGAGAAGTAAAAAATATTATAAATAAGGCTAAATGTGGATTTGTATCTAAACCGGATGATGTTAATCAGTTGGCTAACAATTTTCAAAAAGCATTTAAACTCAATTCAAAACAAAAGAGTAAGTACGGTAAAAATGCAAGTCTATATTCAAATAAAAATTTTGATAAAAAAAAAATTTTAAAAAACTTTAATGAAACTTTTAGCAAACTAGATAAATAGGTTGGATTATACAAATTTTTTATTTAAATTTAAAATGGTTCCTCAAATAATTCTTTAAACTCCTCAATAATTTCTTTTGTTAAAATAAACATTCCTTTATTATTTAAATGACAACAATAATCTCTATATAAAGTTTCATTATTTGTTAAAAAAACATTTCTTGCATCAAATTTATAATTAATCATTAATTTATCTGTCTTTAGATTTTTATAAAATTTTTCAATTGGGATTTTATATTTTTTAAAATTTGAAACTTTTTTTTCATCATCAGTCATAATTTTTGATGCTCTATAATATTGATTAGGCTGCAATATATGAATATATTTAAATTTATATATTTCACTCAAATCAAAAATCATATGAGATGATTTTGTCCACAACTTTACAATTTTATCCATCTTTATTTGAATATTTTCTTCTTTAAATTTTGATAGATTAGAAAAATCTTCATCAATATCATTTTTCAATCCATAAATTTTTTTATGACAATTGTAAATATTATATAAATTATTTAACTCTAATATTGGAAATATACTTGAATTTTTTATACTTTTATTAGATTTTTTTATGCAGCTTATATCTTTATTGAATGCTTTTATTTGTCTCGAATACTGTCTGGGGTAAATTACATTGTTTTTTATAGGAATATTTTCTGAAGTTGTAAGTGCAATTTCGTTAAACCCATCTAAATTGATAACATAATCAAAGTGGTAACCATTCAACAAAAGGTAATTTAATTTGAAAAGTTGTTGTGGCTGCTTCCCACCTGGTATTGCAGCATTATATATTTTAAATCTTTGAGTATTAAAATTTTGGTTTATAGTTTTTTCAAAAATATCATGTTTATCATATGTTTGGTCATTTATTTCAAAATTATCCTCTGAATCGTTCAAAGATAAATGAGTAGCTACAGAGCCACCTAATATTAATATTTTAATATCATCTGAATTAATCTCTTTTGGTATTTTAAAAAAAATAGGTTCGTCATTGTTACCCAAGTTATTTTTTAAGGAAAAAAGACTATAACCACCATAGCCATAATATGGGTGAGGATAAATTATTTTTTTTTCATTTTTTGAAAATCTTTTTTTAAATTCTTGAAATTCATCAGTATACATATTTATATCTGTCTTAAAAAATATAAATCCGAAAGAAAAAATATTTATGAGTAAAAATAAAGAAAAGATATATATAATTATAATAATTTTTTTCATAACCTTTTGAATAAAATTAAGGAATATATAATTATAAAAAATAGAAAAGAAGTAATAAAGTTAATATTAAAATATAAAGTAATACTAATTAAAAAAATACCTTGAATAATTACGTTAGTTTTCATAATTGAAAATCTTTTGATTAAAAGATGATGAATATGTTGGTTATCTTTTTTAAATGGATTTTTCTTATTATGAATTCTTTGACAAAATAATCTAAACATATCAATTCCAGGTATCATCATTAATATAAATATCTCTTCCACACCATCGATATAACCTAGATTATAAAATTTAATAAAAAAATAACTAAAAATAAAACCTAGTAATAATGAACCATTATCTCCTAAAAAAATTTTGTTTTTTTTATTAAAAATGAGAAAGAAAAATAAACAAATTATTAAAATTAAGAAAAATAAACTTGACGAAATCAAAAAAAAATAAGTTGATAATATAATTGAATATAGACCGCATTGTAAATTTAAACCATCGTACATATTGATGGCATTTAAATACAGACCAAAGCATAAAATTGTGAATGGGATTTCTAAAATACTTGTAGATAAATAATAATTAAATGTGGAGAAATATAAGCTTTTAATTAATAAATTTTCTTCATTAAGTAATAATATTAAAATTAAAATTGCAATTACTATTAACTTTAAATTTGCACTTAAATTAAATTTATCATCCAGGTATCCAAATAAAAAAAACAGGAATGAACTAAGTAAAAAAGTAATACTTAAAAAATCTAATTGCTTTGTTACAATAAAGCCTAATATTAAATTTATAAAAATACCAACACCACCAATTAAATAAACTTTTTTTTTTGATTGTTTAATAATATTTTTATCGAATATATTTAATTTTTCGCCAAAAAATTTATAATTTGAAAAAAAAAAATAATTAAAAATTACAATTAAAATTAAAAAAAAAAAATTAGAATATATTTCCATAGAATATTATTTTATGCACCATGGAAATATTTTTCAATAAAAATGGAAATAAAAAAATAAAAATAAACATTTGATTTATTAATTTATTTTTTAACAATGAAAAATTTTTAATTAAAAATAACACAGTGAAAACAAACAAAATTAACCCTGCCTTGGTTGTACCAATTAATCCAAAAAAAATAATAGCAAATGATAAATTAAGATAAAGAGTTATATCTCTTTTCTGGAAAATAAACATAAAAACATGAAAAACAATTATTACAAGTAAATAAAAAAAATCTATCCTAAAATTGATTGTTATATCAGGAATTAGTAAGCTTTTTTTTGATAAAAAATTATCCTTTGAGAAATCAAGTTTTATAATTTGAAATTGTATTTTGAAATTTTCATTTATATTATTTTTTATTTCTGAAAAATTTTCTTTGAAATCTGTTAATTTTGAATTTAAATCTTCACCATCCTTCGCAGTTTTTTCATCAAGTAATTTAATTTTATTTACACTTTTTTCTAACTCTAGTTCTAAAAGAGTTAACTTTTTAAAAGCATGATCATATTTTAATTTATCACCTTCTTTTAGCGCAGTTTTCATATCATTTTTTTCATATTGAATTTGAAATTTCAGATTTTCTATTTTCAACAGTAATTGTGTTCTTACATCCTGATTTGAGTAAACTATTTCAGGCTCTTTCATATTTTGATCTGTGTAACCTATCGCTTTACTAAAAATTAAAGGTGCTGATATTATAATTGGCAAAATTAATAATATAATTCTTAAAATTGTGATTTTTTTCATAACCTCCATTTCTTTAAAAAATAAAATAAAGAAAAAAATATAAAATGCGAATGACAAGCTACTATGGGTTAAAAAAGCAAAATAATAAGAAATATAAAAATAATTTGATTTATCTTTGTGTAAAAAACTTAGTATGAAGAAAGTAAAAAAAAGTTCTGACCTAATTGATGATAAAGCTGTCGTAAAAATATAACTACTTGAGATCAAGATTAAAAAAATAAATAATTCATTTTTTATATATTTTTTCATTAAAATTATAATGGTTGAAAACATTAAGATATCCAAAGAAAAATTAAAAATTTCATATGAAATAAATTTAGAAAAAATTACAATCATAATTCCAAACAACCATTCGCATACAAATCCAGTTGTCATATCATTCATAAAAAATAAATTGTCATAAATAAATTCATGATTGTTGTAGAGCAATCCATAAAATTCGTAATCTCCATGAATAATTTGAGGATAAAGAGGTATTAGAAAAACTGGTATTAAAATACCTAGATAATTTTTTTTTAATATATTTAATAAAAGATTATTCTTCGTCATGAATAATTTTATCTGAAATATTTTTAGCTATTATTTTATAAAGCCATGGTCTGTGATGCCCTGATGAATGATTATTTGCAAAAGGAAGATTTGGATTTAAAGATTTAATTTTTTTGAAATCTGCGCACCAATCCACAAAATCAATGTTATTTTTTTCAGACCAAATTTTTAATTTATTGTAATTATTTATCTCACTTTTATGACATTGGTACCATGATATAAGTAATTTGATATTGTTTAATTCTGAAAATTCTTTTAAAGCAATATATTTATTGAAATTAAAACTACTTTCATTTGAATTATTTATTTTGTATGAAGCAGAAACCTTTCGTTTTGATATAATTAGTTTAATTCTTTTTAATATTTCAATGTTATTTGTAAAATATCCAATTTTGTTTCCCAAACCAAAAAATTTTGGACTCCCAGAAACAAGGTGATTGTGTCTATGGCCAGATTTAAATAAAAAGTCATCACGTTCATCATTGCCTACACCTAAATAAATTATATAGTCAGGTTTAATATCATTAAAATATTTTTTAATTGTCAAAAAAGATTGATCAAAACCATAAGCCGCTAAACCAAGGTTTAAAACACCATATGTCTTCTTTGTTTTTTTTTTGGATGTATTTAAATTAATGTATAAATTAAAAGGATATGAACTTGAAGGTGAAACTCCTGTACCTTGAGTATAAGAATCTCCAGCTGCAAAAACTATTTTATCATATACACTAAAATCGTCTTCAAAATTAAAAGTTCCAATGTTGTTTGTAATATATTCCTGTCTAACATCTGTAATTTTAACTAAGTTTAAATTTTTTTTAACTTTTACACCTAAAAGATCATCATATTCATAAGCTTCAATTGAGCCTGTAAAGTATAATGGAGCAAAAACTCTCAGTAAAATTTCCAACAAAAAGAAAATTACTAAAAAAAAAAGAATAAATTTTTTCAAGTTAATTTTGTGAATCATAAATTACTAATTTTTTTGAAGTTGTTTAGTTTTAAATATGATTTATATATAATAGTCTTCATTTGATTTTAACTTTTAAAATATGCAAGTTCTAAAATTATACTATCTTTTACCTTTATTCCTAGTTACAGGACCATTTTTACCTGATCTATTGATTTCAACAACATCATTATTTTTCTTATATTATTTTGTATCAAAAAATAAAAAGTACTTAAAAACCAGGTATTTCTATATTTTTTTAATTGTTTACTCAATTTTCTTATTTTCATCTTTGAACTCATTCAATTTTATGTTTTCTCTGAAATCTTCGCTTCCATATTTTCGTTTCTTCCTTTTTCCTTTGATAATTTATTTTTTATTAGAGAAAGAAATTTTAAATCTAAAATTAATTTATAAAATTTTAATTTTTATTATTGTAACTTTATCCTTAGACGGAATTTTTCAGTTTATTACAGGTTCCAATATTATTGGTCTTAAATCACCATTAGATTATCGTGTAACTAGTTTTTTTGGTGATGAAGCAATATTAGGATCTTACCTAAGTAAAATTTTACCTCTAGTAATTTCAATTTATATATTTTTAGATCATAAGAAATCAAAAGAAAATAAATATCTATTTTATTTAACAATATTGTTAA
>MDTG01248642.1_pt1 | contig 12875 bp, 11 predicted proteins | sample 811421 | NCBI WGS metagenome assembly MDTG01 (sample SAMN05326645, study PRJNA326480) | marine metagenome | isolation source: seawater | place: Pacific Ocean: South East | collected 2011
CCGGGACGGATTCGAGTGAGGGAGCGCACAGCCGTACCCGGGACGGGATCGCGTGAGGGAGCGCACAGCCGTACCCGGGACGGGATCGCGTGAGGGAGCGCACAGCCGTGCCTGGGACGGGATCGCGTGAGGGATCGCACAGCCGTACCCGGGACGGGATCGCGTGAGGGAGCGCACAGCCGTACCTGGGACGGGATCGCGTGAGGAAGCGCACGACTGTACCCGGGACGGGATCGCGTGAGGAAGCGCACGGGCGTGCCCCGTACCCGGAACGGGCTCCCCACTCCGCCGAGTGAGGTGACGCGCAACCGCACCCGGGACGGGCCCCTCGCAGCGTCGCGTGGGGCGCTCAGGTGGCGCTCGGTGCGTCCGGCGGAGGCTCGGGCTCGAGGCAGCGGCGGGCCTCGTCGACGGCGGCGAGGACGCGGCGTGCGTGCGTCAGGAAGCGCTCGCCGGTGGGCAAGAGGCGCATGCCGCGCGGGGTGCGTTCGAAGAGAGGCGCGCCCAGCTCCTCCTCGAGGCGGCGGATGTGGCGGCTCAGCGGAGGCTGGGAGATGTGGAGCCGGAGCGCCGCCCGGCCGACGTGCTCCTCCTCGGCGACGGCGACGAAGTACTCGAGCTGCGCCAGGCTCATGCACCGAGCATAGCGCGCGCCCGGCGGCCCGCCCCATACCGAAACGGTATGGGATCGCCCGCGCCGCGGGGCACAGCATTGGGGGCATGGGCATCGAGCGGCTCGGGCCGCGGCAGGTGGCGAAGATGCGGGCGGCCGGGCGGGTCGCGGCCGAGACCCTGGCGGCCGTGGGCGCAGCGCTCCGGCCGGGGATGAGCACGGCGGACATCGACCGGTTGGTCCGCGCGGACACGGCGCGGCGCGGGGCGCGGCCGAGCCAGCTCGGCTACCACGGCTTTCCGGCGGCGGTCTGCACGAGCCGCAACGAGGTCGTCTGCCACGGCATCCCCCGCGAGGACGAGCACCTCGAGGAAGGCGACCTCGTCAGCGTCGACGTCACCTCGGAGCTCGGCGGATGGCATGGCGACAACTGCGCCAGCTTCGCGCTCGGCGCTCTCTCCGCCGAGCGGGCCCACTTGCTGGACGTGGGGCGTCGCTGCCGGGACGCGGGCATCGCGGCGCTCCGGGACGGCGTGCGCCTCGGCGACGTGGGGGCGGCCATCGAGGCGCTCGCGCGCCGGGAGGGCTGCTCGGTGGTCCGCGACTACGGCGGCCACGGCATCGGCCGAGCGATGCACCTGCCGCCGCACGTGGCGCACGTCGGCCCCGCGGGCCGCGGCCGGCGGCTCCGCGCGGGCATGGCGCTGACCGTCGAGCCGATGATCGTGCTCGGTGACGACCCGACGGTGGTCGTGGACGCCGACGGATGGACCGTGCGGACGCGCTCCGGGGCGCCCTGCGTGCAGTTCGAGCACACGGTGCTGGTCACCCGCGAAGGCGCCGAGATCCTCACGCGGGCTCGGAGTGTGTAGCGTCGGTGCCGGGCGGAGCGTGGCGCGCGACGGGTTCAGATCGTCCGTCCGCGAGCCGAGGGAGAGTGGTGCGAGCCCGAGAGTGAGAGGTTGGGGCGAGATGGGCTCGTCCCGCCCTCCGGGGCGTCTGGCGCGGATGCGCTCCACACACTCCCCTCCGAGCCGGGCGGGCTGTCGCTGGCGGTGGGCTGGCCCCATGCTCGGGGCCATGCCTCGACTCCTGCCTCGAACGACGCGCTCGATCTCCTGGCTCGCCTCCTTCGCCCTCCTGACGCTCGTCCTCGTCGCCTGCGACGACGCCGAGCCCGTCGCGCCGGCCGACGCCCGCGCCGAGCTCATCGATCGCAACTGGATCGACGTCTGGCCCCAGAACGCCGACGACGAGCTCCACGTCTACCGCTTCACACCCTCCATGGGCGGCGGCGTCTACCAGGACCGCACGGTCTTCGAGGGGCGCTTCGAGCTCTTCACCTTCGAGGCCACGGGCGACACGATCCGCTTCCGCTTCCCGGGGAAGGACGAGACCCACTCCACGGCCTACCGCATCGAGCGCGTCGACGGTCCGGCCCCCTTCACGCGCCGGCTGACGCTCGAGGACACGCCGCGCGGCCCGGCCGTCTACTACGGCTGGGACGAGGGCTCGGGCGCCAGCCCCTTCGCGCAGGTCAGGGGAGCGCCTCGGCCAGGACGTTGACCAGGTCGTCGTATCGGAAGGGCTTCGCCAGGAACCCGGCCGCGCGCTCGGCGGGGACCGCGTCGCGGCTGTAGCCGCTCATCAGGAACACCGGCAGGTCGGGGCGCTCGGCGAGGATGCGCTCCATGAGCGCCGCGCCGCCCCCCTCGGGCATGGTCACGTCGAGCAGCGCGAAGCCGAGCTCATCGCGCCGCTCCTGGAAGCGGGCCCAGCCCTCGCTCGGGCTCCCGGCGGCGACGACCTCGCAGCCCTCGGCCTCCAGGAGCCGCTGGAGCAGCCGGCGCACGACCGTCTCGTCGTCGACCACGAGGACCACGCGCCGCCCGAGCTCCGCGTCGCGTCGGATCGGCGGGGGCGCCGGCGTCGCCCGGGTGCTCGTGCAGGGCAGCCCGACCCGGAAGAGCGTGCCTCCGCCAGGCGCCTCCTCGACCTGCACGAAGCCCCCGAGGCTCCGCACGATGCCACCGACGGCCGCGAGCCCCAGCCCGTGGCCCGTCTCCCGCGTCGTGAAGAAGGGCTCGAAGATGCGGTCGCGGAGCTCCGCGGGGATGCCCGGCCCGTCGTCCTCGACCTCGAGGAGCGCGTAGCACTGGGCGCCCCCCGTCGCGCCCGGGTCCGCGAGGGGCAGGGCCGCGGGGGGCAACGCGTCGGGTGCGAGCTCCTCCACGCGCGTCCGCACGTGGATGGTCCCGCTCCGCTCCGCGCGCTCGAGGGCCTGGGCGGCGTTCAGCACCAGGTTCATGACCACTCGCTGGAGCTGCACCCGGTCGCCCTCGAAGGTCGCCTCGCCCGCGCCGAGGTCGAGGTCCAGGCGAGCGCGTCCCCCGGCGAGCGACTCGAGGAGCTGGTCGACGCCCGTGACGACGGCGTCGAGCTCGAGCGGCTCGCGGCTCATGGGCGCGCGCCCGGCCACGGCCAGCATCTGCTGGACCAGCTCGGCGGCGCGGTCCGCGGCCTGGTCGATGAGCGCGAGATGCGGCCGCGCCGGGTGCTCTTCGGGGAGCGCGCGCGCGGCGAGGGAGGAGGCGCCCATGACGCCGACCAGCAGGTTGTTGAAGTCGTGCGCGACGCCGCCGGCGAGCACGGCGAGCCCCTCGCGTTTGGCGAGCTCCTCGAGCTCGCGCTGGAGGCGCGCGTGGCGGGTGGCGGCCTCGTGCTCCTCCGTGATGTCGATGATCGCGAAGACCAGGCGCTCGATCTCACCCGTCGGCCCGAGGATCGGCCCGCCGTTGATCGAGAGGATGCGGCGCCGGCCATCCGGCCACTCGATGGCGTGGCGGATGTCCTCGACCGGCCGCTTGCTGCGCATGACGCGGACGAAGGGCTGGTTCTCGTCCGGCCAGGGGCCGCCGTCGACGTCGGTCGGGTGCCACGCCGGGTCGTCGTAGGTGCGTCCGGTCAGCGCCGAACGCTCGAGCCCGAGGATGCGCTCGGCGGCTCGGTTCGCGTAGGTGATGCGCCCGCCGGGGTCGAGCACGACGATGCCCGCGACGCTCGCGAGCATGATCTGCTCGAGGAGCCCCTCGGCGCCCTCGCTGCTGGGTTGGTCGGCGACCAGGCGGCCGAGCACCAGGGCGGCCCCCTCGGCCGTCGGCGCGGCCTCGAGGCGGAGGAGGCCGACGCCGCGGATCGTGTGCTCGGTGTGGGCGGCGCCGCCGCGCCCGAGAGCGCTCTTCGCGAGGGCGAGGAGGGCCTCCGCCAGCTCGGGCTCGAAGAGCGCGGCGAGGGTCGCGCCCGGGCCCGGGGTGCCCCGGAGCCGCGCGTGGAGCGTCGGGCACGCGCGACACGTCGTGCAGACGCCGTCCGGGTCGACGACCAGCACGAGCTCGTTCAGCGTCGCGAGCGAGTCCAGCACCGGAGCCGCATCATACCGGAGCGCCGCGCCCGGATCCGCCAAGTCGCGCGAGGGTCTTCGGGCGGCCACCAGGGGCCGCTCATCGAGCGCCGCTTCTCGAGCGCGGTACCCGTCCCGAGATGCGGAGCCCCGCGCTCACTCGATGACGGAGTCGCGCACCTGCGGGTCGCCGTCCGCGAGCACGAAGATGCCCGGGTAGCCCTCGGTCTCGAAGCCGTCGCTCGGGTTGTTCCGGAGCACCGAGTCCTCGATGATCAGCGTGCCGGTCCGCGTGTTGCTCACGAAGAAGATCGCGCCGCCGCCCTCGACGGCGTGGTTGTTCTCCATGCGGGTGCCGCGGACCGTGAGCGTGAAGGTCGCGCCGTCGTTGTAGATGGCGCCGCCGTTGCCGCCGCCGGGCGTGCCCTCGCGGGCCGGGTTCGCGCCGTAGCCGATGGCCCGGTTGTGGGTGAAGAGGCTGTTGAGGACCGTGTAGGAGACGTCGATGCTGCTCAGGCCGCCGCCGTTCGAGCAGACGTTGCCCAGCTCCTCGCTGCCGCCGAAGGTGCTGTTGACGACGTAGACGGGGCGGTCCTCGAACTGGCTGAGCACGCGTACGGCCGCGCCGCCCACGTCCGGGCCCGTCTCGTCGCAGCGGTTCCGGAAGAAGCGGCTGTTGACGATCTTGAAGCGCCCGCCGCGCACGAAGATGGCGCCGCCCCCACCGCCCTCGGCGGTCTCGCCCGTCGAGTCCCCGTCGACGAAGGTGAGGTTCTGCACCGTGAGGCGCGGGTGGTCCTGGTTCTGGCACGTGGGGGTCGTCCAGACCTGAGCCATGTCGCAGGTGTTCATGTAGAGGATGCGGTGGCGCCCCTGGCCGCTGAGGGTGACGAGGCCGCCGCCGTCGATGACGATCTCCGGGCCCGTGTCGTTGAAGACCTTGGCGGTCTCTTCGAGGAGGATGGTGTGGGGCTCGTCGCCGCAGTCGAAGGTGATGACGCCGCCCTGGGCCACGGCGTTCACGAACTCCTCGGAGGTGCAGCTCGCGGGCGTGCCGTCGCCGACGACGATGTCCGGGCTCGAGGTGTCGACCGCGGCGGCCTCGGCGGGGATGGGGGCGTCGCCGTCCGGGTTGCCGGCGGGCGGGCCCTCGCCGAAGTCGGGCGGCGGGCCGGCGTCGACCCCTGGGCCGGCGTCCTCGCCGCCGCTCGTGCCTCCGTCGGTCCCGGGCATCGAGGCGTCGCGGTCGCCGCCCCCGCCTCCGTCGTCGTCGCCGCAGGCGGCGAGGGGCGCGCAGAGGAGCGCGGCGAGGGCGAGGCGGGTCAGGGCGTTGGGCATGGGGACGGGCATGGGGGGCGGATCTCCTCGGCGAGCTGGCGAGCCCACCGGGCTCGAAGGTACCGCGAGTGCTGCGCTTCGGCTCAACTGCGCGATCGGTGTTCACGGCGACCGCGCCCGCGGGGCCGCGTTCGCGCCGAGAGGCTCCAGGGCGAAGGGGGCGCTCGGGCGGCTCCGGCCAACGGGTGCTCGGCACGACGCTCGAGCGAGCGGGCACACGGGCGGGCGCGCGGGACGGGCGCTCGGGCGACGCTGGAGCGAGCGGGCACACGGGCGGGCGCGCGGACGACGCTCGAGCGAGCGGGCATACGGGCGGGCGCTCGGACGGAGGGCGCTCAGGCGGCGGCGGCGCGGCCCAGCACGAAGAGCGACACGAGGTAGCCCACGTAGGCGGCGACCAGGACGGCGCCCTGGGGCCGGCTGACGTGCCGGTAGGGCCTGAGCAGGCGCGCGAGCCCCCAGAAGAGCACGGCGACGCCGAGCATCACCGGGAAGTCGAGCCAGAGCACGCTCGCGCCGATGGCCTCCGGCTGGATCACGCCGGGGAGGCCGAGCACCCCGAGCGTGTTGAACATGTTGGAGCCGACCACGTTGCCGACGGCGATCTCGTGCTCGTTCCGCTTCGCCGCCACGACCGTCGCGGCCAGCTCGGGCAGGCTCGTCCCGAAGGCGACCACCGTCAGCCCGATGACGCGCTCGCTCACGCCGAACGAGGTGGCGATCTCCTTGGCGCCCCAGACGAGCAGCTCCGAGCTGCCGAGGAGCACGACCAGCCCGAGGAGCACCCAGAAGAGCGCCATCGGCGTGGACATGGCGTCCGGGAGCTCCTCGGCGAGGTCGTCGGGCAGCTCGCGGGTCTTCAGGCCCTCGCGGACGATGAAGCCGATCAGCACGAAGAGGCCGCCGATGAGCACGGCGCCGTCGATGCGCCCGAGGTGACCGTCCCAGAGGAGCCCGAGCGCGAGGAGCATGGTGCCGAGCATCAGGGGGAGCTCGCGGCGGAGGACCTTCTGGTGGACCTGCAGCGGGTTCACGAGCGCGGCGATGCCGAGGACCAGCGCGATGTTCGCGATGTTCGAGCCGACGGCGTTGCCGACGCTGAGGTCCGGCGCGCCCCGGTAGGCGGCGATGCTCGAGACCAGCATCTCCGGCGCGGAGGTGCCGAAGCCGACGATGGTGAGGCCCACGACCAGCGGCGAGACCCCGAGGTTCTGCGCCGTCGCCGCCGCGCCCATGACGAAGCGGTCCGCGCCCCAGACCAGGGCGATGAAGCCGCCGACGATGGCGAGTGCGGGGAGCAGCAGTTCCAGCGGTTCTTCTCCGGGCGGACGGAGGGCGAGGCTCGCTCAGCCTTCCATCAGAAGCCACACCCAATACGACGCAATCGCCGCCTGCGCCACAATCCCGCCCCAGCTCGCGGCGAGGAAGGCCGCGCCCGGGCGGCCCTCGGCGGGCACCTCCTCGCCGGTGATCGCGCGGTGGTTCAGCCACGCCAGCACCGGCGCCGTGAGGAAGGAGGCGGTGGTCGCGAAGTCGACGAGGGCCTTCAGGGAGCCGACGGCGAAGGCCAGGATCGCGAGCGAGCCGATGGCGAGCAGGCCCGCGGCGGCCCAGTACTCGCGCTCGAGCCGGGCGGGGGCCGGGGCGTCGGGATCGACGGGGGTCTCGGGGCCGCGGGCGCGCTCGACGAGGACCGAGAGCGCGCGGGGGAAGCCGTCGACGACCGTGAGCGTGGTGGAGAACATGACGAGGAAGGCGGCGGCGCCGATGAGCGGGCCGGCCCACTCGCCGAGGGTCTCGGCGTAGAGGCGCACGAGGAGCGCCGCGAAGCCGACGGCCTGGGGCGGCACCTCGACGGCCTGGCCGTGGATGACGGCGGCGCCGAGGAGGAGGAAGCAGAGCGCGAGGAGGGCCGTGCCGACGTAACCGACGTGGAAGTCGACGAGCGCGGCGCGGACGCTCGGGAGGCGGCCGGCGTCGCGGGCGCGGGCGAGGGTCCAGAGGGACTGCCAGATGGAGACGTCGATCGCCGAGGGCATCCAGCCGATGAGCGCGGCGAGGAAGAGCCAGTCGGTGATCTGCCAGCCGCCGAAGGCGGGCCACCAGGGGCCGCCCCAGTCGACGCGGGGGAGGGCGAGGGCGGTGGCGGCGAGGGTGGCGAGGGTGAAGACGGCGACGGCGAGCTTCACGACGCGGTCGAGCCAGCCGTACTGGCCGACGCGGAGGAGCCCGAGGCAGAGCGCGAAGAGAGCGGCGCTCGCCAGGACGGGGCTGAAGTCGAGCCCGAGCAGGTGCAGGAAGAGGCCCGCGGTGACGAAGGTCACGGCCGCCTGCACGGTGAACATGGTCGCGAAGGTGACGAGGGCGTAGAGGGCGAGGGCGCCCCGGCCGCGGCGCCGGTAGCCCTCGAGCATCGAGGTGCCGGTGGCCGCGGCGTACTGGGGGCCGAGGCGAAAGGCCGGGTACTTCACCAGGTTCGCGAGCAGCACGAAGGCGACGAGGGTGAGGCCGTGCGCGGCGCCGGCGCGCGTGCTCTGGACGAGGTGCGAGACGCCGACGGCGGCGCCGGCGAAGAGGACGCCGGGGCCGATGGCATACCAGAGGGAGCGGTCGCGCTCGGTCGGGGGGGCGCTCACGGGGGGTCCGCGTCAGGAGCTCGGGAGCTGGGTGGCGGCGAGGTCCTCCCAGGGCGGCGGGGCGTCGTCGGGGCCGACGGTGACGCGGCGCTGGCGGAGGACCACGCGGGTGACGGGCGAGGTCTCGGAGACGCGCAGGCGCGTGCCGAGGCCGGAGGCGAAGACGGCGGATGCGCCGCGGCCCGGGTAGGGGTGGGTGACCTCGCGGATGGCGCCGGAGGGGTCGCGGCGCTGGCCGCCGAGGAGGCGGGCGCCGAGGACCGGGTGGTCCGGAGCGGGGGCATCGGTGGCGCGGTCGACGACGCTGCGGCAGACGAGCTGGGCGTCGAGGCCGTAGATGCGGTTGCGTGTCCAGATCTCGACGGCGCGCCAGGGGCCGCTGAGGAGGGCGGGCGAGCCCTCCTCGCTCACGGCCTCGATCTCGAGGGCGGGTGGCTTGGCGCTGGCGAGGGGGGAGGGGGGCGCGGCCGCGGGCGACGGGGGCGTCGGTCGGGGCGGCTCGGCGGGCGCCTTCGCGGGCGACTTCGCGGGCGGTGCCGGGGCGGCGTCCGGCGTCGAGGCGCGTCCCTCGGCCGGGTCGCCGAAGCCCCGCTGGGTGGTCCCGCCCCGCTTCTTGCTCCCCATGGCCGCGGACCATATCAGGGCGGTCGGTGGGGGTGCACCCGGTGTGGGCCTCGGGCACGGGCACGGGTCTCAGAGCGTCTTGCGCATGTGGGTGCGGATGTCCGGGATGCCGTAGCGGGGGGCGTAGCCGATCACCTCGAAGCCGCGGGCGCGCCACCAGCCCCGGTTGTCCGGCTGCTGGGAGCGGGCGTCGGCGAGCAGCGCGCGCGCGCCGAGGCGCCGGGCGAGCGCCTCGATCCACTCCACCATCGCGGCGCCGTGGCCCTGGCCGCGCGCCTCGGGCTCCACGGCCAGCCGACTGATCGCCACGTCCGCCTCCACCCGCGGCGCCGGCGCCCCCTCGTCACCCGCCTCGCGGAGGCGCGCGGCGAGCACCTCCGCCTCCTCGCCCACGAAGGCGAAACGCCCCGAGCCGCGCAGCGCGCCGTCGATCTCCAGCAGCACACCCCCGCCTCGCCCGAGCGCCGCCCGCACGTCCTCCACGCTCTCCCGGAGCGCGCTCGACGGGTGCGCGTAGCGCGCCGAGTCCACGAAGCCCGCCCGCATCGCCGCGTGCACCTCCGCCGCCGCCTCGGGCCCGACCCGCCGGATCCTTCGCTCGCCCATCGCCCGAGCATGCCGCCTCCGCGCCCGCTCCGCTCGCCCTGCTCCGCTCGCCCCGCCGCCCGAGGCTCGCGGCCTTGCTTCCCGGCGCCCTTGCGCGCATCGTCCGCCCGCCATGGCCCGGGTCCTGCTCGTCGTCCCCTGCTACAACGAGGCCGAGCGCCTCGACGGCGCCGCCTTCCGCGCCTTCGCGATCCCCGGTCACGAGCTGCAGGTGCTCTTCGTCGACGACGGGAGCACGGACGACACGGCCCGCGTCCTCGCCGAGCTCGAGGCCAGCGACCCGCGCCTGCGCGCCCTCTCGCTCCCGCAGAACGGTGGCAAGGCCGAGGCCGTGCGTCAGGGCGTGCTGGCCGCGCTCGGCGGCGCCTACGGCCCGGTCGATCACGTCGGTTACTGGGACGCCGATCTCGCCACGCCGCTCGAGGAGCTCCCGCGCTTCGTCGCCGTCCTCGAGGAGCAGCCCGCCGTGACCATGGTCTTCGGCGCGCGCGTGAAGCTCCTCGGGCGGACCATCGAGCGCCGCACCTACCGGCACCTCTACGGGCGCGCCTTCGCCACGGCCGTCAGCACCATGCTGCGCCTGCCGATCTACGACACGCAGTGCGGCGCCAAGCTCCTCCGGGCGGGCGCGCCCGGCTCGACGGCGCGGGCCGACCTCCAGGCCGTCTTCGCGACCCCCTTCCTCAGCCGCTGGATCTTCGACGTGGAGATCCTCGCTCGCTACATCGGGCGCCTCGAGGAGCGGGGCGAGGAGATCGGCGAGCGCATCGTCGAGGTCCCGCTGCGGCGCTGGGAGCACGTCGCCGGCTCGAAGATCGGTCCGGCCGACGGGCTGCGCGCGGGCTGGGAGCTCGCCCGCATCCGCGCCCACCACCGCGCGGCCCTGCAGCGGCGCGCGCGGCGTCGACGCGGGCGCTGAGCGCCGTCCTCAGGCGGCGGCGGGGCGGACCAGCGCCGAGCGGAGCTGATCGACCAAGGCGCTCGGAGACACCGGCTTCGGGAGCAGGTTGCGCGCCCCGAGGGGAGCGAGCGTCGACCACTGGGGAGGGCCGGCGATGCCGCTCATGACGAAGAAGGGCGCCTGCTTCGCGCCGATCCGCGCGAGCCCCTCGGCCGTGCCGTCGGGGAGGGAGAAGTCCGAGAGGATCGCGTCGAAGGAGGTCTCGGCGAGGGCCGAGCGCGCCGCCTGCACGCTGCCGGCCTCCACGACGTCGAGGCCGGGGAAGGCCCGCTCCAGGAAGCGTCGCGTCACGGCCCGGAAGTCCTCGTCGTCGTCGACGAGGAGCAAGCGGGCCGGGTGGGGCGCGATGCGGTCGAGGAGGGTGCGCGCCTGCGCCGCCGTGGGGAGGCGCTGGCGCGGGTCCTTGGCGAGGCAGCCGAGCACGAGGGCGTCCAGCGCGGGTCCGAGGTCCGGCGCGAGGAGCGTCGGACGGGGCGCCGGGCGGAAGAGGTGCTCGCGCACCATCGCGTCCCGCTCGGCCGCGTCGAAGGGGAGGGCGCCGGTGAGGAGCTGGAAGGTCAGCACGCCGAAGGCGTAGAGGTCCACGCGGGAGGCGAGGGCGGGCTCGACCCTGCCGGTGGCGCGCTCCGGGGCCATGTAGGCGGGGCTCCCGGCGACCCGCTTCTGGGAGGTCCAATCGGAGGCCCGCTGGACGAGGCCGAAGTCGGTGAGGCGGGGCCGTCCGTCGTGGTCCAGCAGCACGTTCGCTGGCTTCACGTCGCCATGCGTCAGCCCCGCGTCGTGGATCGCCTCCAGGCCGTCGAGGATTCCCCGCAGGATGCCGATGCGCTCCCCCCGGCCGCGCGGGGCTCGGGCGGCCAGCGCGCGGAGGTCGGGCCCGTCGACGTGGTCCATGACGACGTAGGGCGCTCCCCGGGGGGTGAGGCCGGCGCCGTGGACGCGGACGACGTTCGGGTGGTCCACGATCGCCATCGCGCGAGCTTCGCGGAGCGCGGCGCCGGCGTCCGGGTGGTCGTAGAGCTTGACGGCGACCTTTCGGGCCAGGACTCGGTCGTGGGCCTCGACGACCTGTCCGTAGGCGCCGCGGCCGAGGGGACGCCCCAGCACGTACCGCCCTTCCAGGGGGGCGGACGGCAACTCGATCTCACTCATATGGGTGTTCTGGGGCCTCGGCGGCGCGCTGTCTAGGTGAATAAGTTCACCGTGAGCGTATTTTCGCCCCGCTCTGGCTGTTCGGGGGGTCCAGGTCCGGGCTCGGGCGAAGAGGCGCGATCTCGCCCCCGCCCGCGAGCGGATCAGCGGGCGGCTTCGATCCCGGCGTCTCGCTCGAAGCGGAGGCCCTGGACCGGCACGGGCGCGGTGCGGAAACGGCGCGTTCCGTCGGCGAGCTGCCCGCTCCGGTTGTCGCCCCAGCAGCGCACGCCGCGCTCGATCCGCGCGCAGCCGAACTCGGTGCCGGCTCCCAGCTCGCGCGGCCGGCGGAGCCGTTCCACGCGCACCCAGTCCCGGCGCAGGCGGCGGCTGCCGTCCCCGAGCTGGCCCCGGTGGTTCAGCCCGACGCAGAGCACCTCGAGCTCCGGTTCGGCCGGCTCGCGCGCGTCTTCCGCCTCGGCGGCTTCGGCTTCACCCACGCCGTTCGGCTCGGGCGTCGCCGCGCCATCCGTCGCCTCCGCCCCCGCGTCGTCCTCGGCCTCCGCGCCTCCGGCGCCCTCCGAGGCCTCCCCCTCCACCGGTCGGAGCAGGCAGGTGTGGCGCCCCCCGAGCGCGACCTCCCGCACCGGCCCCGCGTGCACCCTCGCGGGCCGCAGCACCGCGCTCTCCGGCTCCCCCGCCGGGCGCGCCCGCAGCTGCCAGCTGTCGTTGCGTCCCCAGCACCAGGCGCCCTCGTCACCCCAGGCGCAGCTCGCTCCGCCGCCGGCCGCGAGGTGCAGCTCGCTCTCCACCCCTTCCACGGCGGCCGGGCTCGCCCGGTGTCCCGCCGGCGCGCCCCGGCTTCCGTCGCCGAGCTGCCCGTCGAGGTTCTCGCCCCAGCACCAGACCCGCCCGTCGGCGGTCCGGGCGCAGCTGTGCGCCCGCCCGGCTGCCACGTCCACGACCTCCTCCAGCGGCACCGTCACCGGCGCGAGTCGGTTCTCCGTCGTGCCGTCGCCGAGCTGGCCCATGTGGTTGCGCCCCCAGCAGTGAAGTCGACGCTCCGCCGTCCGCGCGCACCCATGCCCCTCGCCGAGCGCGAGCTGCACCACGTCCTCGAGCCCGGCGACCTCCACCGGCGCGCTCCGATCCTCGCGCTCCCCGTCCCCGAGCTGACCCCACGCGCCGTGGCCCCAGCAGCGCACGCCGCCGTCCTCTCCGAGCGCGCAGGCGTGCCAGCTCCCCGCTTCCACGCGCCGCGCCCGGACGCCCGCGACGTAGGCCGCCTCCGTGCGCCGCGCCCGCGCGCCGAGGCCGAGCTCCGGATCGCCGAGCTGCCCGAAGCGGTTGGAGCCCCAGCAGGCGACCCGCCCGTCGACGTGGCCGAAGCACGCGAAGGCCGCGCCCAAGGCCAGGTGGTCGGCGGGGGGCGGGAGCGGATCCCGGGGAGGCGGTGGAGGGCCGGCGTCCGCGGGTTCCTCCTCGGCCGGCCCGGCGTCTGGGGGGCCGGCGTCCTCGGGGCCGGCGTCCGCGTCGGGCGCGCCCGCGTCCGGCGCTTCCCGCGGC
>MDTG01433738.1_pt1 | contig 12875 bp, 13 predicted proteins | sample 811421 | NCBI WGS metagenome assembly MDTG01 (sample SAMN05326645, study PRJNA326480) | marine metagenome | isolation source: seawater | place: Pacific Ocean: South East | collected 2011
AAAATTGTAAATTCAATCGTTCCAATTTCAATTGCTCTATTTGCAAATTCTTCAATTGTTGAAAAAAAAAATAGTAATTATTTATCCTATAGATCAAAAGTTTGGCAAAATACATCTAGAGGTGGACTGCCAGAACTTTTTTTTGAAAATTTAAATTTTGAGAGATATGCAGAATTTATAATGGATTTTCCAATTTTGTTTATTAAAGATAAAGAAAATTATATTTCTGGTAAAAATTATAAGTTTAAAGATTTTATGAATGGAGAAATCAAAGAAATTTATAATAAATTACCTGAAGAAAGTGATTTGACCTTACATCTTAGTACTATCTTCACTGAGAATAGACTAAAAAAATACATTGAGCTAAGATCAATGGATACTTGCGGATGGGATTGTTTGTGTGCTGGTCCAGCTTTTAACATTGGAATTTTATACGGTAATTTAGATGAAGTTTATGATTTAATATCAAAATGGAAAAAAGAAAAAATAATTAATGCTTATTTGGAGGCTCCTAAGAAAGGATTTAATACCCAATTAATGGGAAAGGATCTACTTTATTGGTCTACTATTTTGTTAGATCTATCAAAAAAAGGCTTAGAACAAAGAGATATCTTAAATAAAAATGGAAAAAATGAAACTTTATTCTTAAACCATTTGCAAAAAGTAATTGATAACAAAACAACCAACGCAGATCTTATGGTGAATAGATTTTCTATAAACGAAGATTTAAAAGAACTATATGATAAATAAAATTGTAGCTATTCAAGGAAACAACCTTTTAAAACTTAATCCCTTGACTGATACAAGTATTTTTTTAGCTAACGAAATCCAAAAAAAAAATTATAAAGTTTTTTATTATGAGCCAAAGAATTTATCAATAATAAATTCTGAAGTGGTTGCAAAGGGTATCTTTGTTAAATTTAATTATCATAAAAGAAATTTTTTCAAAGAAACAAAAAAAGAAAATTTAAATTTAACAAAATGTAGATTTATTTTAATAAGACAAGACCCGCCATTTAATCTTGAATACATTTCAACAACTTTTATTCTTGAAACTATTAAAAAAAAAGTTACAATTGTTAACGATCCTACATCTATTAGAAACGTCTCAGAAAAACTTTACTCATCTAAGTACCAAAGGTTTATGCCATCTACAATTTTTACTCAAAACATTGATGAAATAAGAAATTTTTTTAATAAACATAGTAAAGTAATTTTAAAACCCATTCACAGTTTTAGTGGAAATGACATTCATTTATTAAGTCGCTTTAACTTAAGATTTATTATTAAGTTTATAAAAAAACATAATCATATCGTTTGCCAAAAGTATCTACCAAAGATTTATAAAGGTGATAAGCGTATTTTTTTAATAAATGGAAAATTAGTCGGTGCAATATCTAGGGTACCTAAAAAAGGATCTTTTTTAAGTAATATGAGTAAAGGAGCAAAATCAATTAATACAAAACTTACCAAAAAGGAGATTAATATTGCAAAAATAATTGGAAAAGATTTAAAAAAAGAAAATATTTTTTTTGCAGGAATTGATTTAATAGATCAAAAACTTAATGGTGATATTAATGTAACTTCCCCAACTGGATTAAAAACTTTATATGATCTCTCAAAAATAAATCTTGCAAAAACTTTTTGGGAAGAATTAAAAGCATGAACAGCCTTTCCGATCAACAAAAAGGATCTTTATTAGCGTTTGTAGCTGTAATGTTTATTACACCAGACTCTTTATTGATTAGACTAACAAATGTTGATACTTGGGGATTGGTGTTCTATAGAGGAATTATTCCTTTTTTTACTGTTCTGATGGGAATGTTACTAATTTATAAATTAAACTTTTTTAAAATACTTTTTAATAGTGGTTACCACGGTATTATTTATGTTGGAACTTTTAGTGTGACTAACATTACTTTTGTGGTTTCAATACAAAATACTAATGTTGCAAATACTCTTGTGATGATAGCTACTGCGCCAATGCTTTCAGCAATACTCGGAGCAATTTTTTTAAAAGAGCCTCCCGATAAAAAAACTTGGATTTCAATAATTATTACTTTCTTAGCAATTATCTATATTTTTTTTGATTCTGTTAAATTTGGAAATTTTTATGGTGATATTTTGGGTTTTGTTACTGCAATTGGTTTAGCTGTGGGAGCAGTTACTATTCGATCTGCTAAATCAAAAAATTTAGTTCCCGCAGCAGTTATTGGAAAGCTATTTGTTGCTGTATTTGCTCTATTATTTATTGAAAGTTTTGCACTTTTTGAAAAAGATATTTTTATAGTACCTTTGATGTGTATATTGTGTGTCGCGATACCCTTTGTTTTAGTCACAATTGCTCCTAGATTTATACCTGCAGCAGAAGTAAATCTATTTTTTTTATTGGAGACTATTATTGGCCCAATCTGGGTATGGCTTATTATTAATGAACAGCCAAGTATTGAGGTACTTCAAGGTGGTTTAGTTATAATAACTACAATAGCTATACATTCATTTTTAAAGCTCAAAAATTCATAAGCTTGTCACAATTAAGACTTGATTTAATAATACATCGCGAATAGTTACCACTATTTTATGAATAAAGTTTTGAAAAATTCTTGGGCATTATTTTTGGGCATGGCCTTTATTATGATGGCCTATGGTTTTCAAGGCTCACTTTTAGGAGTTAGAGCCGTTCAAGAAGAATTTAGTTTAACTGCAACTGGATTCATGATGTCTGGTTATTTTGTTGGTTATTTTATTGGGGCAGCAACTATACCTAATATAATTTCAAGAGTTGGTCATATTAGAGTATTTGCAGCATTCGCATCATTGGCTTCTTTAGTTATCTTAATTCACTCAATAATAATTAATCCTTTTATTTGGTTTTTATTAAGAGTTTTAACAGGAATAAGTATGGTCTGTATTTATACTGTTGCTGAAAGTTGGCTTAACGATCGTTCAAGTAATAAAAATAGAGGTAGTGTATTGTCAGTGTATATGGTCATACTTTACGGATCTATGGGAATTGGTATGTTCCTACTTAATTTTAGTAGTCCTAAAAATTTTCAACCTTTTATTTTAATTTCTGTAATTACATCTGCAGCATTAATACCAATTCTTTTAACCAAAAAAAAACCACCTACTTTTAAAAGAATTAAAGCTATGACTTTAAAAAATCTTTATGATGCATCTCCTTTTGGGATGGTAAGTTCTTTTTTTTATGGCACTATTCAAGCTGCGCTTTTTACTTTGTTAGCAGTTTATGCAACATCAATGAATTTCACAATATTAGAAATTTCTATAGTAACATTTCTTTTAGCAATTTCTGGAGCAATTTCTCAATTTCCAGTTGGAAAAATTTCAGACCTATATGATAGAAGAAAAGTAATAGTTATTTCATCATTTGGTGCTGCAATTTTTGCTATATTAGCACTTTTAGTTTCAAGACAAATGTATTTACCTGAAGGTCTTGCGACCAGCAAAACCTGGTTCTATATTTTCTTAATTTTATTTTCTTTTTGTAGTTTACCAATGTTTTCTTTGATCTTAGCTCATACAAACGATTACATTCCTAAAGAAAAATTTGTGGCTGCAGGAGCAGGTCTTCAGTTTGTATTCGGATTAGGAGCGATGAGTGGTCCTTTTTTATGCTCAATTTTTATGGATGTTGTTGGTGCGAACGGATTTTTTATTTTTTTATTTGTCTTTCATTCTGTAATTGGATTTTTTGGAATTTATAGAATGAGAATAAGACAAACAGTTGATAACCCAGATTCTCAATTTGTCGCTATGCCTCAAACAATAACACCTGCAGGAATTGAATTAAATCCAACAACAGAGCCAATTGAGGAACCTTCTAAAGAAGAAAAAAATATTTAATTAAGTTTTTCAATATGTTCTGATAATTTTGATAAAACTTGTTTTTTGTTTAGTTTATCTGTTCTAATTAAAATCGCATCTTTTACCTTGAATAAAGGACTATGTCTTCGATTTTTATCAATTTGAGTTCTTTTATGAAGAGATCTTTTCACCTCTTTAAGAGGAATCTTTTTTTTAATTTCTAACCATCTCCTTTTACTTGCTATATCCAAACTACACTTAAAATAAAAAGCTAAGTCATATTTTGGTTTTTTAGCTAAAATTTTACTTGCAATATCTCTGCCTTCAACACAAATTCTATTATTATTTTTAATCAATTTTTTTTGAAATTTGTTTACAATCTCTCTTACTTTTTGATTTTTTGCTAAAATTGCAACGTGTGCACTAATTTTTTCTGAATGTAATTTTTTTTTCGCAATTTTAGAATAGGATATGTTTTTAAATTTTTTTCTTAAATATGAAATTAAACTTTTTGGTTTTTTTTCAATGACTATTTTACTTGCGTATCTGTATAATATTCCAGAATTAATCAATAATAACTTATATTTTTTTGATAAAAGTTTTGCAGCAGTGCTTTTCCCACTTGCAGATTCTCCATCACAAGCAATTATTAATTTATTATTCTTTTTCACAGATGCTTAATAATATTTTGAATAGTTGAATGCAAAAAAAATTATTAAAAAATTGATTTTTTACAAGTTAATTAACACCTACAGGTTGAAACTCAAAATAAACACAAATGGAATCTTTTTTTATCAGTTGTTATTGAATTAATTTAAATAGTTTGCTCAAATACGGCTTTTAAAAAATATGATACGAAAAAAAAAAATAAAAACACTAAATAAAAAAAAGAAAGTTTCTACTAAAAGTAATGGCTTAGCAAAAATAGCAACTATTACTACTAAGTCACTAAGCAGTGTTATTGTTAATTTTAAAAAGAATCAGGAACAAAAAAAAATTAAAGAGATTAAACTTAAAAAGCTTCAAGAAAATAGTGAAATATTAAAAGAAAAAAAAGAAATTAAATTTTGGGAAGAAAAATTAAAAAAGGAAGATAATAAATTAAGATTAAAAGAAGATGAATTAAAAATTAAAGAAAAAGAATTAAGAGCAAAAGAAGACCAATTAAAAATTGAAAATGAGAGACTAATAAAAAAAGATGAAAATTTAATTCTTGTTACTAATGATTTAAGAGATAAAGAAAAATTGCTGAAATTAAAAGAGGAAGAACAAAATAGAAAAGATATTGATCTGAAAGTGAGAGAAGAGGAACAAAAGAACTTAGAATTAAAAGAAAAACGTAGAAGAGAAAGAGCGCTTAAATTAATTAAAGAAGAAGAAGAGAAACAAAAACAATTAGAATATATAAAAATTAAAGAATGGGAAGATAAATTTGATCGTGAACAGAAAGCTCGAGAACATAAGGAAAAATTAAGAGAGCAAAGACTAAGAGAGAAAGAATTAGAAAAAATGAAAGCATTTGAGGAAAAAGATAATCTAATTGATCAAAATTTATCCTCTGGATTGCAAAATTTTGATTTTGAAAAAACTAAGAAAAACTAGCTTTTTAATATTAAACTTTTATTTTATCACCAATTTTTATAGTTGAAGAAGATAAAATTTCACAACGTAAACCACCCTTTCTTAAAAACTCTTTTAAAATGTTATCTTGGCCCAGGATTTCTGTTAAATGTCTACAGGGTCGACATAAATCAATACCTTCTAATTTGACATTACCTATAAAAAACTTTTTTCCTACTAAATCATTTAATCTAATTCCTTGTGTTACTATATTTCTTCTAAAATCTAAATATTCAATATTCAAACCATACTTAGTATTATAATAATCAATATTCTCAGACTCTATTAGAGACAATTGGCAAAAAGGATCATTATAATCTTTGAAATGTCTATCACCAATTATTCCTTTATTAGTTAGAACCTCTATAGATTTTACCTCATTAATCTTTTTATTGTTGTCACTTACTATTCCTAACTTTAAAACTTTAGACATATTTTAAATTTTTTAAAAATCATTATATTAGTTGTTTACAAATGAATAAAGAAAATGCTAGCAAACTATGGAAAATTATTCAAGAGGCTGGTGATTATCTAAAGGATCAATTACCTGAACATCCAAATCATCCAAAAGGAAGAAATTCATATGCTCATATTGCCATTTGTATTAAAACAAAATTTAATTCAAGTTACAAAGATATACCAGATGAAAAATATAACGATGTATTAAAATATATTGAATTTTTAAAAAAAAATCCAAGTTAAACTATTGTTTTGGAAAATAATCTTTAAGATTTCCCTCTCTATAAACATCAGCTGTACAACAGTGAAGACCTCCACCGAAAGCATAGGCATCTCTTAATTCAACAGGAATAACTTCCATCCCTAATTTATCAAGTTGTTCGGCCTGATAAATTTCACTTTTTTCAACACAAACGGTTTTTGGATCTAAAACTAATACATTCATCGAAAGCCAAACAGATGAATAACAGAGAGGTGGTGGTTCATTGTGTGCTGGCTGAGCTGCGTCGATTATTTTCCAGTCATTATTTTCAAATAATTTTCTTTGCTCTTTTGGTAATCTTCTTTGAGGATTATTTATTATTAAGCCTTCTTTAATAGGTGTAAAAGTTGCATCAATATGTATTGGATAAGGGTCTCCAGGAAAATTTACAGAATGAACTCTGTGGTTCACATAGTGTCTTTTAAGCCAATCAATTCCTTTTAAATTTGTTGTAAAACCGTGTTGCACAATCAAATCCTTTCCAAATCTTAATACATCCGCTGCATCAAATAATGGTTCTTCCTCTGTAGTTACAAAAAATTTATCCTCAGTCCATTTAAGTCTTTTTTGAATTCCTATCTCGTCTGATAAATAATCCTTTCGATAATCTGCATCTGTTAACCTAGGTTTTGGAGCAGATTCATGTCTCATTTTAGGGTCTAAATTATAATATTTTTTAAGAAGAGGCCTGTAGCATAGATATTCAAACCATCTACATCTATAACTCATTGTGGCCTCTAAAATTTCATTTCCTACCGTGAGCAAAACATCTCTTGGGGGCATACAACCAAACATAGTCTCCGCCTCCCAGTCAGGTGTTGATGTTTTTTGATTAAAATCTATTGGTGTCGGTCGGTCTACTTTTATCCCTCTTTTTTCTAGCATATTTGAAAAGTCATCTAAAAGTTGATTAGCTTTTTCAACTGTGTCTTTTGTTCTAGGACCAAATTTACCTCGCATATCTGAATTCTCAGGAACTTTTGCATCTAACGCTGGTTCAGGTGCTGGAATACAAGTGCCGTCTGCCCTCCCAATAATTACATGTTTTAACGGGTCCCATTCATTCCAACTATTAACTATAACTTTGTCTTTACTCATATTAATTTTTAATAATATTGTGTTCTGGCCCAAAAGGAAACTTGGTTATATTCTCTGCTCCATTTTTTCCAACTATTAGAATATCATGTTCACGGTATCCGCCAGCTCCAGGTTTACCTTCTGGAATTAAGATCATAGGCTCCATAGATACAACCATATTCTCTTGAAGAATTGTATCAATATCTTCTCGAAGTTCTAACCCGGCTTCTCTTCCATAAAAATGAGATAATATTCCAAATGAGTGTCCATAACCAAAGGTTCTGTATTGTAAGTAACCTAGTTCAGCAAATATTTCATTTAGTTCATTACAAATATCTGAGCATTTAGCCCCAGGCTTGATAAGTTCTAGTCCTCTTTTGTGCACTTTTACATTAGCCTCCCAAGCTTTCAAAGAATGGTCATCCACAGAATTAAGAAAAAGTGTTCTCTCTAAAGCTGTATAATATCCTGAAATCATAGGAAAAGTATTAAGTGATAAGATATCACCTGAAATTAATTTTCTATTAGTTTTTGGATTATGCGCTCCATCCGTATTTATACCTGATTGAAACCAAACCCAAGTATCCATATACTCTGCATCTGGGTATGATTTTACTATTTCCCTTTCCATTTTGTCTCTTCCAGCTATTGCAATTTCAATTTCTGTTGCTCCCTCTTTTATATTCTCAATAATTTCTTCCCCCCCAATATCTGCAATTCTTGCTCCATTTTTGATTATTTCTATTTCCTCTTTTGATTTAATCATTCTTAATTTCATCAAATCTTTAGAAATATCTTTAAACTCAGAAAGAGCGAACAAAGATTTTAATTTTTCGCTAATTTCTAAAGTAACATGATCATTTTCTATACCTATATTTTTGGTAACATAATCTGCCCCAATTATTGAAATGATTGCTTTAAAAAAATTATCTCTTTTCCAATCTGTATATATTATGTTTTCACAATGAGATCTTCTCCATGGTTGACTGGCATCAATATTAGCTGAAATAGTTGAAATTTTATCCTTTGTTACAATACATCCATAGGGACGACCAAAAGAACAATAAATAAAACCTGTGTAATAAGCTATATTGTGCATTGAGGTTAAAATAACCATTTCAAGGTTTTTTTTATCCATTACATCTCTAAGTTTATTTACCCTCTGATTGTATTCTCTTTGAGAAAATGGAAGTTTTATTTTTTTACCATTTTTAAAATTAAAAAAATCAGGTCTCTCCATAGATATCAAATTCTAATTTAAGGCAATATACCTTTTATTCCATCTCATAATAAGGCTATAATAAATAAGAGACACAAATAGAAAGAAACCCCCGACAATAGTAAACGTCGATGGAACTTCATTTATGCCAAATAATGGCAGCCAAACCCAAAAAATTCCTCCAACAACCTCTGTTAAAGATAATAAAGTTAACTCAGCCGCTGGAATAGCTTTTGATCCAATTGAGTAAAGTATAAGACCAAGACAAACTAATGTGCCATGTAATGAAAACATTGAACTATTATAACTGGTAGAAAAAAAAGGCTGCTGTGTTATTAAAATCATCAAAGCAGCAAATATAAAACAAAATAAACCTGCAACAGCAACTGTTGTAAATTTAGGAGTTTCCTTTCTCCATCTAAGAGTTACTGAAAATATTGAAAAACCTATTGATGATGTAAGACCAAAAAGGAAACCAATTAATGAGTTTTTTTCAGTATTACCAACTGCCATAATTATAATTCCAATTGTAGCTAAAAAAATTGAAACCCAAACATTTAGTGAAATTTTTTCTTTGAGAAATAAGTATGCCAATATAGCTGTAAAAAAAGGCATGGCTGCTAAACACAACAAAGTAATAGCGGCACTTGTGTTTGTAATTGAATAAATAAATGAAATCATGGCTATCCCAAGGCCACATCCTCCTATAATTCCTGATCTTCCAACTTTTTTGTAATTTTTGTAAAAATTTATTCCTTCCTCGAAATATAAATATAAGTTTAAAAGAATAAAAATTGTCAAACCTCTACCGAATATATATTGCCAGGGAACCATGTGTGGATCATCCATATATCTTACTACTAGAGGACCAAATGACCATAGAATCCCAGCGAATAGAACCACTGGTATTGCAATTTTTTCGTTTTTAAGTTCAATCATACTGTCTGTTTAATTAAAAATAGTTTGAACTACAACATAAATTAGATCTGTACTAAAAAATTTTATTTGACTGGTTTGGGAAAAAGCACTCAACAATATCTCCTTTTCTAAACTTGGATTTTCCTGAAGGTAGTATTGCCCAAATATTTGATTTAATAAATGATTTTACTCTAAAAGACTCCTGACCTTTAAGTATCTCAACCTCTACTTTACCATTTTTAGTTGTATTAATTTTACTTTTAACAAAACGTGTAAAAATTTTTTTTTTTATAAAATCATTTTTTAAAACAGCTTTTATTGATTTCTCTTTTTCAATACCTAACGATTCTCGTAAATAAGGATAAACGAAAAACCTAAAACATGCTGCAGAAGAAATTGGATTTCCTGGAAGACCAAAAAAAGTTTTTTGTTTATTTTTAATTTTTGCAAAAAGAATAGGTTTTCCGGGTCTAATAGCAACATTTTTAAAATAATTTGATAAACTAAATCTTTTAATGACTTTTGGAATATAATCAAATTTTCCAGCTGATACAGCGCCTGAAGTAATTATGATATCTATTTTTGAATTAAGTATTTTTTTTATTTTTTTTACAAAAAAAGATTCATCCTTGTCTCGTAAAACATCACCTTTTTCAAAATGAAATAAAAAATTACTATCTAAGGATTGTATATAATAGCTATTTGAATTTCTAACTTTCCAATCGGGAATATTCTCTAATTCAGAAATCTCATTTCCTGTTGCAAAGAATAATATTTTGGGAATTTTTTTTACTTTTACTTTTTTAATTCCTATAGTTTTTAAAGCTAGAATATGATTAGGTTGAATAATCGTCCCTTTTTTGAACAAAAGATCTTTTTTTTTTAAATCTGAACCTTTAAATCTTACATTAATATTTTTTTTTAAACTTTTATTGATAGAGATAAATTTTGGATTTTTTTTATTTGGAAAATAAACTATTTGTTCAACAGGTATTATTGTATTAAAGCCTTTAGGTAATAAAGCCCCTGTCATTATTTCATAGGTTTGAAATTTTTTTGGTTTTTTTACTTTTGGAATATTTCCTGCAGCTATAGTGCCTAAGATTTTAAATAATCTAGCTTTTTTAAAATCTAAATTTTTAGTATCATTTGAATTAATAACAAAACCATCAACAGATGAATTGTTAGCAGAAGGATAATTTGAGTTTGAATATACATTTTCAGCACTAATTCTATTCAAACTTGCAGAGCTTTTAATATATTCATCTTTTATAATTAATTTACTTTTTTGAAGAATTTTTAATGCTTGGCTATAAGATTTCATATTTATATTATATAAGTAAAAAAATAAAATTAAAATGGATTTAGAAATAATAGATATTGCGTCTGACACAAATAACAATAAAGACATCGCAAATCATACACATATTTCAAAATTGAAAAATTCTCTATGTGGTGATGAGATACAAATCAAGTTGATTATTAAAGATGATAAAATTATGGATTTTGGTTATTTAGGGAAATCTTGTATTTATTGTCAAGCATCGGCGAGTTTACTCTCTAAAATTGCAATTAATCAAAAAAAAAACAAAATTGAAAAATTGTGTGACGAGGTAAAAACTTATTTTGAAAATAATGCTAATAATATTGAATTCAAGTGGATGTCTCTTAAAAAATTATTTAAAAAGGAAAATCTTTCTCGAAAAGAGTGTATATTATTACCTTTTAAAACTCTAAAAAGAATAGTAACAAATTAATAAATGACAAATTTTAAACAATCTATTTTAGCTGGGTTATTTTCTATTATTACAATAAGCATATTAACTTTATTAACCTATAAAACTGATTATGGAATATTTTTATTAGCTTCTTTTGGTTCTTCAATGGTTCTATTATACGGCTATCCAGAAAGTCCCTTTGCTCAACCTAAGAATGTATTTTTTGGTCATTTTATTACAACAGTTGTTGGGTTGTTATTTTTATATTTAGTTCCATTTCCCATTTACTTAACAATTCCGTTAGCCGTAGGATTTGGTGTTGCTCTAATGATTTTATTCAATGTAACCCACCCTCCTGCTGGAGGTAACCCAATAATAGTGATAATCGGAAGTGTCTCCTATGATTACTTGTTCAGTCCAGTAATAAGTGGGTCTATTATTATTATATGTTTTGCAATAATAATTAACCGTTTTATTTTAAAGAAATCATATCCAAGTAATAAATAATTTATTGCTTGGACCATAAAAATAATGTTAGATGCCGTATAAAAATTAATAGTTAAATATAGGAGAGTAAATGAAGATATTGTGCGTATTATACGATGACCCTAAAGGAGGAATGCCAAAATCATATCCTCTGGGTGATCTTCCAAAATTAGATAAATATCCTGATGGGATGACTTTACCTTCACCTAAAGGTAGAGACTTTACACCTGGTGAATTATTAGGATGTGTTTCTGGTGAATTAGGATTAAGAAAATTTTTAGAAAGTAACGGTCATGAGTTTATTGTTACAAATAGTAAAGATGGTGATGGGTGTGAGGCAGATAAGCATATTGTTGATGCTGACATAGTTATTTCACAGCCATTTTTTCCATATTATCTAACAAAAGAAAGAATTGCAAAAGCCAAGAATTTAAAAATGGCTATTACTGCAGGAATAGGTTCAGACCATGTTGACTTGCAAGCTGCAATGGATAATAAAATAGATGTTGTTGAGGTAACTTTCTGTAATTCAAGATCAGTTGCAGAGCACATTGTAATGATGATTGTTTCAATGGTAAGAGATTATCATAATCAGCATCGAATTGTTAATGAAGGTGGTTGGAATATTGCAGATGCTGTACATAGATCATACGATGTTGAAGGTATGCATATTGGAACAGTCGCTGCAGGACGTATCGGACTTGATGCGTTGAGAAAAATGAAACCTTTTGATGTTCATTTACATTATTTCGATAGACATAAATTACCTGATGCAGTGGAAAAGGAGTTAAATCTTACTTTTCATGAATCAGTAGAGTCAATGGTAAAAGTTTGTGATGTAGTAACTATTAATTGTCCTCTCCATCCAGAAACAGAAAACTTATTTGATGATGCAATGATCAGTAAAATGAAAAAAGGTGCTTATATTGTAAATACAGCGAGAGGTAAAATTTGTAACAGAGAAGCGATTGCAAAAGCCTTAAAGAGTGGTCAGTTAAGTGGCTACGCTGGTGATGTGTGGTTTCCACAACCTGCTCCTAATGATCATATTTGGAGGAGTATGCCTAACCATGGAATGACTCCTCATACCTCAGGAACGTCTCTTTCTGCTCAAGCAAGATATGCAGATGGAGTAAGGGAGATTTTAGAATGTTTCTTTGAAGGAAAAGAAATAAGAAATCAGTACTTAATTGTAAAAGATGGTCAATTAGCTGGGATGGGTGCTCACTCTTATAGTAAAGGATCAGCAACCGGAGGCTCTGAAGAAGCAGCTAAATATAAGAAAAAA
>MDTG01068823.1_pt1 | contig 12874 bp, 12 predicted proteins | sample 811421 | NCBI WGS metagenome assembly MDTG01 (sample SAMN05326645, study PRJNA326480) | marine metagenome | isolation source: seawater | place: Pacific Ocean: South East | collected 2011
AGAAATGGTCAGCTCATTTACCTAGCGAACTTTCAGGAGGGCAAAAACAAAGAGTTGCCATAGCAAGAGCCTTAGTAAGCCAACCTAAAGTCTTATTAGCTGACGAGCCAACTGGAGCTTTGGATTCCACAACTTCTAGTGAGATTATGGCTTTGATACAACAAATAAATGAAGAAGGGAAAACAATACTTGTCGTAACTCATGAAAAAGAAATTGCATTAATGTGCAAACGAATCGTCCTCCTTAAAGATGGGGTGATTGTAGAGGATACTTTAGTAAACCAAAAAAAGGCTTTATAACTAATGTTTAACAAAGAAAGTTGGATAGAGATTTTTGATACGATTCGTAAAAATAAGCTAAGAACATTCTTGTCTGGCTTTACAGTTGCTTTAGGAATTTTTATTTTTGTTATTCTATTCGGCTTTGGGAATGGATTAGAGAATACTTTTCAAAAATTTTTTAATGATGATAACACTAATAGTATGTTTATCTTTTCAGGAAGAACTACAGAGCCTTTTAAAGGGTATGAAACAGGAAGAAGAATTGAATTTGATAATAGCGACCTAAAAGCCATTACTGATAATTTTGATAAATACTTGGAAAGCATCAGCCCTAGGATTTATGATTATGCAAACATAAAATATAAACATAAAAGTAATAATTATTCTATTCGAGCAGTAAGTCCATCTCATCAATATAATGAAATGACAATAATGATGCAAGGTCGTTTTTTACATGAGGACGATATTACTAATAAAAAGAGGCATGCAGTAATTGGTCGTTTAGTAGCTCTGGATTTATTTGAAAATGAAAATCCGATTGGCAAGTATATTGATGGAAGTGGGCATACTTGAAAGATAGTTGGTGTTTTCCAAGATGATGGAGGGGATAGAGAAGAGCGAACAGTTTACATTCCTTACACAAGCTTACAAAAAATACAAAAAAATACAGATAAAATAGACGAAATAATCTTGAGCTACAAACCAGAAATTGGTTATGCTGGAGCAGTTGAATTTGAACAAAAACTAAAACGATTTCTTAAAGAAAGAAAAAATATATCCCCCAGAGATAGAGGAGGTATATATATCCGAAATGTAGCTGAAAACCTAAAAGAAAACCAAAAATTTGCTAATGTATTACAATGGGTCATATCATTTATAGGAATTGGTACTTTGATTGCAGGAATTATTGGGATAAGTAATATTATGGTATTTGTAGTAAAAGAACGCACAAAAGAATTAGGAATTAGAAAGGCTATTGGAGCAACCCCAAAGAGTATTATTGCTATGATATTACAAGAAGCTATTTTCATTACTACTTTCTCAGGTTATTTTGGACTTATCATTGGAATAGCTACATTAAGTTTAATTGGTGATACGCTTGAGGAAGAATACTATATTACCAACCCTTATATTGAAATATCTACCGCAATAACTGCCACCATCATACTTATATTATTTGGTGCATTAGCAGGTTACTTGCCGGCCAGTAGAGCTGCCAGGATAAAACCAATTATTGCCCTAAGAGACAAATAAATGAAAACACTATTTGATAAAGATACTTGGCAAGAGATTTTCAGTTCTATAGGGCAGAATAAAATGCGTACTATAATTACCGTTATTGGCGTACTTTGGGGAATCTTTTTATTCATAGTCCTTTCAGGTGCTGCTAAAGGTGTTGATAATGGTTTTGAAAGACAGTTTGAACGCATATCTTCCAATAGTTTATTTATCTGGGGGGAAGTAACATCAGTTCCTTATGATGGTTTTAAGACAGGAAGATCAATAAATTTTAAACTCAGTGATGTTACTGCTCTAAAAAATAGAATTCCTGAAATCCAGCATATTGCCCCTAGAAACAGTAATGGTGTATTTGGAGGCGCTAAAGCTCACCTTGTAAATGGTCAAAAAAAAGGAAGCTATAACATTTATGGAGACTTTCCAATTCTCACAACCATTACTACCAAAAATATTTTTGAGGGAGGAAGGTTTATTAATGAATATGACATTCAAAATAAAAGAAAAGTATGTGTGATTGGAGAGAGAACCTTACAAGAACTATTTGAAGAAGATGAAAACCCTATTGGTAAATTTATCCGTATCAATGGAATTTATTTCAAGATCATTGGTGTAAATAAATTTATTGCAAGCGGCCCAATTGACACTGATGGAGATATATTTATTCCTTTTACGACTTATGAAAAGCTATATAATACAGGGGAATATGTTGACTTCCTGCTAGTGTCCGCTTACCCTGAAGCTGATATTGTAAAAGTAGAAACTGATATCCGTGAGGTCTTAAAAAAATTGCATCATGTAAGCCCTAAAGATAAAAGAGCATTAGGAGGCTTTAATATTGGTAAAATGTTTAAGCAAATTACTCAGTTTGCATCAGGAATAACTTTCCTTTCCATGGTAATTGGTTTAGCAACTATTATAGGGGGGATTATCGGAATTGGGAATATCCTACTTATATCTGTGAAAGAAAGGACAAAAGAAATAGGCGTAAGAAGAGCAATAGGAGCAACTCCAAAAGAAATACAAGCACAAATTATTTTAGAATCTGTTTTTCTAACAGTAATTGCAGGAATTATTGGAATTATACTTGGTGCTTTAGTCCTTTCAGCAATAAATATTGTAACAAAAAATGTGACCGACTTACCTTTCACCAACCCAACCGTACCTATTGCTTATATATTAGGAGCCTTATTTTTAATGGTAGTTTTAGGAACATTAATTGGGCTAATTCCTGCACATAGGGCAGTAAGCATAAAACCTATTGACGCATTAAGAGAAGAATAATAAACAACCAAAAGAATAACAATAAATAATATAACTATGAAAAAGAAAATCGGAATAGCACTTTTATTTTTTGGCATTGTATATGCAAGTGCCTTCTTTATCAAATCCAATAATAAGGCCTTGGTAGATTACGAAACTTCTAACCTTAAAGTGACAACTATTGAAAATAAAATAGTCGCTACAGGAAAAGTAATTCCTGAAGATGAAGTAGAGATAAAACCTCAAATTACGGGTATTATTGAAAAGATTTTAGTTAAGGAAGGGGAGCAAGTAAAAGCAGGTGATTTATTAGCCATCATTAAAGTTGTACCTAACGAACAAAGTCTTAATAATGCCCAAGGACGTGTAAAAAACTCGGAATTTATCTTAGCTAATATGCAGTCCGAATTTAATAGAAACAACACTTTATATTCAAAAGGAATTATCTCAGAGAAAGAATATAATAGCATAAAATTAAAATACAACCAATCAGTACAAGATTTGGAAAATGCAAAAAGTGATTTGCAAATTATCAAACTAGGTTCGGCAGGAGGCTCCAGTATAGCCAATACGAATATTCGTGCAACAGTAACAGGTACCGTGCTTGAAATTCCAGTAAAAAAAGGAGACCAAGTTATACAGGCCAACACCTTTAATTCTGGAACAACTATTGCTACTATTGCTGATTTAAACATCATGATTTTTGAAGGGAAAGTAGATGAAGCTGAAGTTGGAAAACTAAAACAAGATATGCCACTTATAGTTACACTTGCCGCTATTGAGGACAAAGAATATGCTGCAAAACTAAAGTTTATTGCTCCAAAAGGAATAGAAGAAGGAGGTGCTGTTCAGTTCAAAATTGAAGGGGAAGTTTACTTGGATGATGAATATTTTGTACGAGCAGGCTACAGTGCTAATGCAGCAATAGTAACGGAAAGAAGAGACAGTGTAATTGCAATAAGTGAAGCGCTTTTGCAATACGACCTAAAAACTAAAGAGCCTTATGTTGAGGTTGAAATTGGAGAGCAAGAATTTGAAAAAAGAGATATTGAATTAGGCTTATCAGATGGCCTAAATGCTGAAGTGCTTTCAGGCGTTAAAAAAGAAGAAAAAATAAAAATTTGGAACAAAACAGAGCCAGAAAAAATAGGAGGAGTAAGCATTAAAGTAAATTAAAAAATAAGATGATGAAAATATTAAAATTAAGCCCCCTACTATTATTACTAAGTATAAGTGCACAAGCCCAAGAAGTATGGACTTTGGAAAAATGTGTAAAGCGTGCTATTGATAAAAACATTTCTATTAAGCAATCGCAGATAGATTTGGAAAATACCAGCTTAAGCAAAACTAAAGCCATTGCTAAATTTTTACCAAGCCTTAATTTAGGAAGTTCGCACTCTTGGAGTGTTGGGCTTAACCAAAATATTACAACAGGTATTTTGGAAAATATGACAACACGTTCAGCTGCAATTAATGCAAATGTAGGTATTGATTTATTCAATGGTTTGCAAAACATACAGCAGTTATTCCGGGCAAACCTCAGTATTTTAGCTAGTAAATATCAATTGGCGGATATGAAGGAAAATATCTCTTTATTAGTGGCTAACTCTTACCTGCAAATCCTGTTTAACCTAGAAAGTTTAGAAATACAACAATTACAATTAAATTTAGCAAATGAGGAGTTAATTATTGCACAAGAACGTCTAAATATTGGAATCATCCCACAAGGCGATGTACTTGCAATTGAAGCAAATGTTGCTAATATTGAGCAAAATGTAGTGGTAGCTGAAAACAATTATCAGTTTTCAAAAATTGCCTTAGCTCAATTGCTACTTATATCTGATATTGAAAATTTTGAAATTGCAAGGGAAACAGCAATTACTCCTGAATCAACCATACTGAATACAAATGTAAATACCATATATTTGACGGCTGCAGCTAAACGTAATGATGTTAAATTAGCAGAAACAAATCTGAAAATTGCCAAGCAAGACTTAGCTATTTCCAAAGGAGGTATCTTACCAAAAATAACTGGCTACTATTCTTACAGCTCCAGAATATTATTTGATAGTCCAAGTTCTATTTCAAATCAATTGGATGCTAATGCGGGAGACAACTTTGGAGTGCAACTTTCAATTCCTATTTTTAATGGAATGACAAACAATACAAATATCAAAAGAAATAAACTTAATATCCAGAAATCTAACTATGCCTTAGAACAGGTAAAATTGGATTTGAGAAACACCATTAATCAAGCCTATAATGATGCCAAAGGTTCTTTAAAAGCATACCAAGCAGCTGAAAAAACAATGGCGGCTCGTAAATTATCCTACGAATATGCCAAAGAAAGATTTGATAATGGAGGGATGAATACCTTTGATTTTTTACAGGCTAGACAAAGAAATGAGGCAGCTCAATCAGAAATGATAAAAACAAAGTACAATTATATTTTCAAATTAAAAATATTAGAATTTTACCTTGGAGAAACTAATTTGTATTCTAGACATTAAACTTTATCCATTATGAACTACACTAAATATTTTATCCTACTTTTTAGTTTGTTTTTTTCTTTTTCAAAAGGGAAAAATTTACTTCTGGAAAAAAAGAGAACATTAAATACCCGAATTGAAATTGGCATTGATAGAGGTATACAACTGAGTAAAAATTTTCCAATCTTAAAATCAGGTGAGCAAGTTAATCTTTCCTTAAGCAAGTTATATAGTTCTCATTTTGAAGCGGGCATTGGTGTTGCGTATCAAAATTTAGAAGCCGAACAATTTATGCCTATTTATTTGTTATTAGTTGGTAAAAGAAAAGTAGAAACTGGGCCTTATATTGAATCGGCTATTGGATATTCTTATGCGAAAAATAGTAAATATGAACATGCGGTAACATCTAGTTTTGAAGGAGGAGAATATTTTTCAACAGGTATTGGGTACGAATTTAATATTAATAATCAATATACTTTCTTAGCAAGTTGCAATTATATTATGCAACATTCACAAGTAACCCATCAGCAGCAGGAACGTGTAAATTATATTGAAAAATTGACATTTGACTTAATTGTTTTTAAAGTAGGATTGCTGCTAAAATGAAATATTGTTCCCGATTACTCATCTTATTATTTGTAATACTACATTTTGTTCCTCTAGCACAAATCACTAATACCAAACTTACATCATTAGTATTCACTCATCAATCAGGGTTCTATCAAAATAATTTTTATCTTGATGTCTCTACCAATGATTCTAGTTTAAAAATACATTACACTAATGATGGATCAATCCCTTCATATAAAGATTCTGTATTTACACGCCCAATACTCATTTCAAATCAATCTGAAAAAGAAAATACTTTATCCTCCATTTCAACTTCTGAAAGATGGGAAGAACCCAAAGAATTAATTTGTAAAGGAACTGTAATTCGTGCAATGGTTTTTCAAGATACAATGCCTGTAAGTTCTATTTATTCTAAAACCTATTTTGTTAAGAATAAAACAAAATATAGTCTTCCTGTCATTTCCATTATTACTGATTCATTGAACCTCTTCCAAGAAGATTCTGGGATCTATATAATAGGAAACAATACTAATTACTCCAATAGAGGAAGGGCTTGGGAACGATTAGCTCACTTTGAGTATTTTGATATTGATGGAAAGAGCCAATTAAAACAAAATATTGGCATTCGCATACATGGAAACTGGGGGAGAGCATTTCCTCAAAAATCATTACGGCTATATGCACGGTCAGAATACGGCAGTAAAAAATTTAACTATCAATTCTTCCCGAATAAAGAAATCTTATCATTTAAAAGGTTAATACTGCGAGCTGCCAGTAGTACCGATTGGAAGAATACATTATTTAAAAATGAACTTGCACAACAATTGACTGCTAATCTGAATCTTAGTCATCAAGCTTCTATACCTGTAATAGTTTTTATAAATGGGGAGTACTGGGGGATACATCATTTATCCGAAAGAGTTGATAAATACTATCTTAATGAATACTATCAGGCTCCTAAAGATAGTATTGATTTATTATCTAATAGTGGGACCATAGAGGAAGGAAGTTCTTCTGATTTTTTAGATTTGATAAATTATATAGAAACTTATTCTGTAATTGAAAATCACCATTATCAATATATTACAGAATTAATAGATATTGAAAATTTTATTGACTACAATATCAGTCACATCTTTTTAGCAAATACTGATTGGCCCAACAATAACATTAAGTTTTGGAAAACTCAAAATAACGGAAAATGGAAATGGATAATGACTGATTGTGACGAATCTATGAACTACGAGCTCTATAATGTTTTATCTGATTTTGTGAATGCAATGCCTTATCACCAATACTTTCCGCAATGGTCCACCTTTCTACTACATAATCTACTAAAAAATGAATTATTTAAGCGTCAATTTAGAAGTCGATTTGAGACCCTATTGCTCAATAATTTTTCTACGACAAATATTTTGCATGAAATCTCATTACTAAAAAATACTTATACTCCTGAGGTAATAGGACATATAAATCGTTGGGGGACTCCTGCTACTTTTTCTGATTGGCAAGAGATCGTTGAAGGATTAAATGCATTCGCGGCATTAAGACCAATTGAAATGAAAAGTCAATTGAATAATTCTTTTAAAAGTCCAATAATTACATATCCTAATCCAGCAAATAATAATATCCACATCTCATTACTTATTGAGAGTAATAGTAATATTTATTTAAATATGTATAACTTGCTAGGGGACCGTGTTGCTAAAAATCAATATGAAAATTCAACAGCATTCAATAAGTGCTTGATTAATGTTTCTAGTTTAGATGCTGGTATCTATATAGTAGAGATTGAAGTGAATCAATATAGATACATGCATAAAATAGTGATTAAATAATTAATCCACCTTTATTTTAGCAGCCACCTCTTTGGCTCTATCAACTAAAACTGAAGTATTTTCATTTCCATATGCTAAAGTAACCGCCATTCTTCTATATGGTCTTGTAGTTGGTTTACCAAAAATTTTTAAGTCTGTACTCTCAAAGTTTGCCGCATCTTCCACTCCTGTTATTTTAGGGAATTCACTATTTTCTTTATTTGCCAATACCACAGCAGAAGCGCCATTTCTTACAAGTGGAATATCTAAAACAGGAACCCCTAAAATAGCACGAGCGTGCAATTCAAATTCTGTAAAATTTTGTGTTCCTGCTAAAGTTACCATTCCTGTGTCGTGTGGTCTTGGCGAGAGTTCAGAAAAATAAACCCCCTCTTTTCCTATAAAAAATTCTACTCCCCAAATTCCGCTACCGCCAAGTGCTTTCGTTACTTTATACGCTATTTCTTCTGCTTCTTTTAAATGCACAGCATCCATTACCATAGGCTGCCAACTTTCTTGGTAATCCCCTCTTTCTTGCCTGTGCCCAATAGGTGGACAAAAAAGCGTATTTCCATTATTTTGAGTAAGTGTTAGAAGTGTAATTTCATAATCAAAATCAATAAATTCCTCTACAATTACTTCCATCAAATCCCCTCTAGATCCCTCCAAAGCATAGTTCCATGCTTTTTTAATATCGGCTTCTGATTTAATAACCGATTGTCCTTTCCCAGAACTTGACATAAGAGGTTTTACAACACAAGGCATTCCTGTATAATCAACCCCAACTTTTAACTGTTGAAATGAAGTGGCATATTTGTAATTTGCAGTTTTCACTCCTAAATCAGTAGCTGCCAAATCACGAATTGCTTTTCGGTTCATAGTAAAGTTTGCTGCCTTTGCTGATGGGATTACTTTAAATCCTTGCTTTTCATAGTCATAAAATCTGTCTGTACGGATACTCTCTACTTCAGGAACAATAAAATCAGGATTATGTTTAGCAACTATTCTATCTAGTTCAGTTCCATCTAACATATTAATGACTTCAAAATCATGTGCAACTTGCATGGCAGGAGCATTTTCATAATTATCCACGGCAATTACATACTGCCCCAATCTTTGCATAGCAATTACTACTTCTTTTCCTAACTCTCCTGAACCTAATAATAGTATCTTTTTTCTCATGATACAAACATAATAAATTAATTAGCCTTTAAGTGAACAATACAAAGCCCATTGGTTTTTTGCTCTTATAAAATTCTGCTCACTATAAGTTGTTTTATAATAATTGTCATTATTCAAGTAATCTGTAAGAAAACGAATGCATTGTAAAAGAGTGATTGCCTTTCCTGAAAAAAGTAAATTATCTTTTTCCTCATTCGTTAAAATATTTTTGCAACTACTTAAGAAACCATCTGTAATATTTTGAATGATTTCAACGTCTGCTTTTACCTTATCAACATCTTCTGATTCCTCTCCTAATGTATTGCTAAAAGTACGTATCATATCTCCAATGTCTGAAAGTACAGTGCCTGGCATGAGTGTATCTAAATCAATAATTGCTTTTACTTTATTTGTTGATTTATCAAATAAAAAATTATTGATTTTTGCATCAAAATGAACTACCCTATTTGGTAATTTAGTATTTAGTTTATCAAATTTTTGTAATATATTTCGAGAACTATTTATTTTTTTAATTAATTCTTTTGCATGATTCAAACGATAAGTATTTGTAATATTTATAACTTTATCTAATTCAGCTAACCTAAAATTCCCATTATGAAAATTAAGCAATGTCGTATGCAATTGCTTTACATCAAAATTATGTAGTGATTTATAAAAACTTCCTAAGCATCTCGCTGCCTCAAAAGCCATACTTTTATCCAAAACAACATCATAACAAATGCTCTCCTTAACAAATTGAAAAAGACGCCAAATTACACCATCTATACAGATATATTTAGCTGAAATTGGAACAGGAAATTCATAAGGAAAGAAAGCGTTATTGAGTTGATTTTTTACTAAAATGATATTCTGCAACCCTTCGTCATAGTGTGGAAAAACAACAGTATTTACAGCTTGTAATATAAAATCTTGCGTATTCCTTTTACCAACAGAAACAACAAAAGTCTGATTAATCAGGCCCTTATGATTTCTACGAAAATTAATTACATCCTGATTTGGAATAAAATACTTTACAATATTATTTATTTCTTTTAGCTCCAAAGATGAGTTGGATAAACTCCATCAGAAATATACTTATTAATTGCAACAACAGCCAATGGCTTATCCTCTTTGTAGGTAACCCCAAACCAATTATCATTTGTAGGAATTACTCTTACTTCCATTTTCCTATTTACAATCATATCAGTAACAATATTTGGTATATAATACTCAGCAGTTGGGTTTTCTGCATTTTCCCTCATAAAATTATGTAAGCCTATCTCAATCTCTGAAAAAATAGAAGGATGAAAACCCCAATAGTTCATGGAAACACTTGCATTTTTATCTACAATACCAAGTAGATCATCAGTACCAATATTATAATTGATTACTCCATTTTGAATAGCAATCTTAGTTCTTTCAATCACCTCAACTAAATTATTATCTGAATCTACCTCACAGACACCTCTATTAACAGTACCATGTTCAGAAAGGGTATTATACAAAGTATAACCCACCATAGCCATAAGTGATGCAGAACAATTATTAGTTAAGAAATCAGCAATGAGTTTAAAAGATTCAGCACCATAATAATCATCAGCATTAATAACTGCAAATGGTTCATTAATTACATCTTTGGCTGCTAGTACAGCATGTGAAGTCCCCCAAGGCTTTTTACGTTCAATGGTTGTAATCCCCTCGACTTTTATATTTACCTCTTGGTAAGCGTATTCAATAGCAATTTTATCAGAAAACTTATCGAAACGAGAACGAAATGCTTCATCAAACTCTCTTCTAATAACAAAAACAATTTTTCCAAAACCTGAGTTGATGGCGTCATAAATAGAATACTCAATAATTGGTTCCTGATTTGGACCTATACCATCTATTTGTTTTAATCCACCATATCGGCTACCCATTCCTGCTGCTAAAATTAATAATGTTGGTTTCATATTTTATATATTATTAATACACATTTTTGAAATATACTTACCTATTATGTCAAACTCTATATTGACTACACTCCCTACCTTTAAAGCATGAAAATTTGTGTGCTCAAAAGTATAAGGAATAATGGCTACCGAAAAAGAATTGTCCTGTGAATTTATAACCGTTAAACTTGCTCCATTCACGCATACTGACCCTTTTTCCACCGTCATATTATCAGATTCCTTATGCTTAAAAGTAAATACGTGAGATCCTTTTTCTTCTTTAATCTGAGTACATGCTGCAGTTTGGTCCACATGCCCTTGCACCATATGTCCGTCAAATCTATCTCCTAATTTCATGCATCTTTCTATATTAATTACATCATCAATTTGTAATTCTGAAAGATTTGTTTTGTCCAAAGTTTCTTTGATCGCAGTAATAGTATACACCTCATCTTTAATATCAACCACAGTTAAACACACTCCATTATGCGCCACAGATTGATCAATCTTCAGCTCATGAGTAATAGCTGATTTACAAGAAATATGCAAATTCCCCCCTTCATTTCTCAATGAAACTATTTTTGCTAATTGCTCTATAATTCCTGTAAACATCTTAGTAGTCTATTAATTGCTCCTCCATTTCTGGGATTTCTCTTTCTGTATACAATTGAGTTCTCAGTTGGGGTTCAAATCCCGCCTCTTTAATGCATTCCTGTATGCTATTTGCAGTAAATCTATGTGGCGCTCCAGCTGCAGAAACTACATTTTCTTCAATCATAATAGAACCCATGTCATTGGCTCCTCCATGCAAAGTAAGCTGAGCTATATCAGCCCCAACTGTAAGCCATGAAGTTTGGATGTTTTTAATATTTGGCAACATAATTCTACAAATCGCTATCATGCGCATATATTCGTCAGCCGAAGTGTTATTATTAATCCCCTTCACTCTTTGCAAAAGGGTTCCGTTATCCATAAATGGCCAAGGAATAAATGCTAAGAATCCATTTTCTCCTTCAGGTTTTTGAGCTTGTACCTCTCTAATTCTTACTAAATGATCAAAGCGTTCTTCAATAGTTTCTATATGCCCAAACATCATAGTTGCTGATGTAGTTAATCCAATTTGATGTGCAACTTTCATAATATCCAACCACTCCTGTCCTGTACATTTTCCTTTGGAGATTAATCGCCTTACTCTATCACTTAAAATCTCTGCTCCTGCTCCTGGCATACTATCCATCCCTGCCGCTTGCAAAGCAGTTAAAGCTTCTAGATGAGTATAACCTCCAATTTTACAAATATGTGCGACCTCTGGCGGTCCAAGGGCATGCAATTTAATATCTGGATAAAGAGCTTTCAGATCCTTGAATAATTTGGTGTAATAATCCAATCCTAAATCTGGGTGATGACCTCCTTGTAAAAGTAGCTGATCCCCACCATATTTTATGGTTTCTTCTATTTTAAGTTTATACGTTTCGGCATTAGTCACATATACCTCTTCATGTTTCGGATGTCGGAAAAAATTACAAAATTTACAGTTAGCCGTACACGCATTAGTCGTATTTACATTACGGTCAATCTGCCAAGTAACCACATTACCGGGAACTTGCATTTTTCTGATCTCATTTGCCGCCCACATCAAATCTGCAGTAGGTACATTTTCATACAAAAACTGGCCTTCCTCTGCTGATAAAAACTCTTTTTTCAATGCCCTGCCTATCAAATGCTTACTATACATAAAATTAATTAATTTTGCGTGTTCAAAATTACACATTTTATATGAAGACACTAATCAAAAAGAAAACAACAATTTCTGATAAAGATAATTTAATTCTTTTATGTGATAAAGAAAGTAGGTTCTCTGACTTTAGTCTATCTAAACAAGAGTTAGATTATATAAAACTAGCATGGAAAGATAAGAAAGAAATTGTTTCTATTAATCAGTACGGAAGACACATTTTTTTAGTGCTTCCAAAAAAAGAAAAAGACAACAACCAACATGCAGAAAACTGCAGATTGCTTGGCGATAGATTAGCTGGAAAGTTAAAAGATGAGAAATCATTATTAATTATTGATGTGAAAGGGAATCAGACTGAAACAATGCAAATTGCAGAAGGAATAGCTCTTTC
>MDTG01095505.1_pt1 | contig 12874 bp, 17 predicted proteins | sample 811421 | NCBI WGS metagenome assembly MDTG01 (sample SAMN05326645, study PRJNA326480) | marine metagenome | isolation source: seawater | place: Pacific Ocean: South East | collected 2011
CTGGTGCTGCTGGTGCTGCTGGTGCTGCTGGTGCTGCTGGTGCTGCTGGTGCTGGTGCTGGTGCTGGTGCTGCTGGTGCTTGAGTTGGTAACGCACCTAATGTACCCGGTGTAGGTGGTTGAGTTTGAGTTGGAAGTGGTACACTTATCGCTTCTCCCGTTGCTGGATTTATGTTACCTTGAGTACCTGCCATTGCAGGTGACGGATTTTGTGCTGCTGAAACTTCAGGTCTTGTTAATTTGCTGTCTTGAACACTACCGTAACCTGATGGAACTGTTGGGCCTTGAATCATATTATTATCAGGAGATGCTAAACCTTGTTTTGCTGTTTCATTGAATCCCATAGCCTGTAAATTACTTTGAGTAGTAGGGTCGAGTCCTTGATATTGTAATGCCGCACCAAATGGTGCCCCTAAGTTTCCACCTTGAAGTGAATGTGCAGTTTGCACACCGGTAGCAGCCATTGCCCCTAATTTACCAAGAAAGCCTAATCCCGCACCGGCTCTTTGAGCCATAGTTGGCCCCGCCTCAGTACCTACTTCACCGGTTCCCCCTCGGCCAAACGCTCTACTTGCTAAACGCCCAAGAGTAGGTCGCTTACTATCGTCACCAATTTGTTGAAACTGCTGCACAGCAGGGGCTTGTTTGACGAGAATCTTACTCATATCATCGCCTCCCCTTTAATACAGCCATTACCCTATCCATCACATCGTTTGATTTATAGTATTGCGAAAGTAACCTTTGTCTTGGGTCAGCCAATGCAGCCTGTGCCCTGCTTTCTATAGGTGATAATTCCGGTGATGTAGGTCTTGCTACAGGGGCACGACCTGCGGCTTGCATCATTTCTCTAAACTGTGCTGGATTGTAGCCAGCAATTTGCTGTCTTACATCTTGGAATCTTGGGGGTGTCCCGACAGATTGCGGAGGAAGTGGTGCCGCACCAGCAGACGGCACTTCTGTCGTGGTAGGAACAGGAGGTACGCTCTCTGCCGGGACTTTAAGTTTTGTAGGAGATTGGCCGGGGTCAAATGCACCTGTTGGTGCGAAGTGGTGCATTTGGTAAATGTAATCATCCATGTGTGGCTCAAGAGTATTAGTATCATACTGACCCGTAGCCTCATCCATCATTGGATAACCATGAATGTTGTATGTTTTCATCGGCTCAGTAGGAATGTCACCAAGTCCACGCTTTACTTCGTGTCCTCTTGCACTTGCTTGATGGTCAGCCAATGCCTCAATAATTCCTCTAAATCTATCAACTTGTAACATTAGCGGGTCACTATAATGGAAATTAGCGGCTTTTAATTCATCAGCAGTTATTTTGTGTTCACCAAATCTACTACGACCTTCTTCACTACCTTCTCCTGAAGCACGAGCAAGAGCAAACAATCTCTTTGCGCTGGTGTGCATTCCCTGCCCACCTTTTTCTCCTTCTTTCAGATACTTGGCGTGTTCATCGAGAGATAGTGAACCTTCATCAGCACCGTATTTTGTCATCATATGGTTATACAATTTATGAAAATCCCCTTGTCCACTACGACCAAATAAGAACATCATAGCCGGTACATGTGCCATATCTTGCACCAATGCTTCTCTTAAATCAGGAGTACGAAGGATTTCATGCAGTGGTCTGTTAATCATATCAGGTGCGGCTAAACTTTTACCACGATTGATTGTGACATTTATGTTCGGTATATGTTCTAATCCTTGTTGCATGGCTTGGTCTATCATTGCGTGAGCCGCTTGATACAATTTTGTAGGTGCCTTACCTTTCTTTTGTAAGTTGGCTTTTAGATTAGGATAATAAAAAATGTCAGGTAAGTGGTGTGCTACTTCCCAAGTGTGTACAGATTGTCTATCTCCATAGTAACCTTCGGGGGCATGACTCATCATAGATGAGTCTACTTCATTTGGGTGTTGCTTTGCATAAGAGCGCAGGTAACCCTGCGGTGCCGTCATGTTTGCATAGATATACGGGTACTTAGTGAAAGGTAGTGCCTGTTTAACATCAGATTCAGGAATACCCATATCTGTTAATTCTTTCATCAGTGATTTATTGAATGGAACATAATATGATTCAAGGAAGCGGCCCATAGGTGTTGCTTCGTGATTTTTATTTGTAAGCATAGTAATTTTGTTACCACTATGAGTTCTTACAGGGCGATTGTTTGTAGTATGGGTAGAGTCACCCGGTGGAAGTGCGTTACCACGCAACTTTCTCCACTCTGTAGAATCAAACAAGTTTTGCTCGTGAGCATCTTTGTTAGTATGGGTGTCATTTGAGTGAGCAATAGCATTGTTAATTACATCAACAGCAGGAACAGGAATACCCCTTGCTTTCAAAAACTCTCCAAGATGATGTGCTACTGCGTCAATACCGTGTCTAAAATCCCCTAATGCTGTACGATATACATGTTCTCCATGCTCACCCTTATCGAATTGCCCTTCAATATGTTGTCCTCTACCGTTATGTGCAAACGCTGGAATATCCATTTCACCATCAGGTCTAAAATGGGTTTCAGGGGGATTGGTAAATACTGTTGGCCCTTCAGGTGGGTGACCTACAATACTCCACGCTTTAATTAGTGGAACACCTCTTCGTATTCCTATCATCCCATGTGCCCCCTTTGGGATATTAATGCACCAGCAGGGTCAAGACCTAAACGACTTGAGTTAGTTTCTAAGTTTTGAGTTGGGCCATCATTCTTTTCATCCTCATCCTCATGTTGTTGTACACCGGCTGGATGGTCAGGAACATGACCGTTTTCAAAAGCAGAGCCTCCACCTTGAACATATTTCTTAATTTTCTTTGCCTCTTTTTCTTTAGCCTGAATTAATCTTCGCATTAGATTAAGCAACTCATATCTTCGTGCAATATTCCTTGCTTTCAGCAATTCGCTGTATTCCTGTGCATCTTCACTCATCATAATACTCGATGGTGCTGCTGGCATACTTGGAACTGAACTTTGCATGGCTGGCATAGACGGCATAGGAGGCATAGGTGGCCTTCTTGGTCGTCTAATCCTTGGTCGCCTTACACCCAATTGCCTCAAAGATGGCTGAGTCATCTGTCCTCTTTGACCTGCAAGCAGCCCACTTAAACGACCTGCACCGGTAGGGCCAGCACTGAAACTGCGCTGACCATATCTACCACGAGGAGAGAATGGAGTACGAACATTACCCTGTATCTTACGGGCTTCAGACTGACCACGATATGCAGTATATTTCTGTGGGTCTTTACTCATTGGTTGCTTTGTAGCAATACCACGGTGGCTCATCTCTACAGACAAGTGTGGTTTCATCAAACCTGTTTTCTTACCGCTTGATATACCACGCATTCTTGCAGCATGTCGTCTTTTAGTAGCACCCACACCACCACTCATACCGCCCGGTGGAGTTTTGAATTGGCCTGTGGATGGTCTAAACTGCTGTCGTGCTTCTCTTCTTCTGCGAGCCGCAATAGTCTTTGCAGTATCACGCTTGAGTATTTCAGACCAAGCATCCTTCATCGGCTCGCTCATTGCGATTGGAAGGCCGGGACTCATTGCTGAACCTGTACCGGACTTTGCACCTGTTGCAAGGTCAAGTAGTGTACCCCTACTTCCAGCAGGGCCACCCTGTAGTCCCATCTCACGCTCATCGTCACGCTTGTTACCATCATCTAGTCCTTCTAGCGACTCATCACCGCCAAGTTTCTGCTTAGAACTAATCTTGATGTGCTTGACTTTTGACCTGCGCTCTTTCTTTTCTTCTTCTTTGCGCTTTTTCTCTTCACGCTTTTGCTCATTATATTCAGGAGAAGCGGCACTATATTTGGTTTCATCTTCATTTGCAGATGAATACATTTTGTCTGATTCACTGCGAGGTGAATACATACGAGTATCAGAACCACGACCCATCATTGGCATTATTCGACCCCCATATTTTCTTCTAACTGACGCTTAATTCGCATCCAAGTTTCAGGGCTTTCTTTGCCCAATTCAACTTGTAGGATATTGAATGTTTGATTGACTTGTTGCCCATCACTCTGTGCGCCCCATTGGTCTTGGAATCGCAGCAGGTCTTTTACAGTTTCACGCACTTCTTTGTGAAGCGATACTGCATCTCTTACAAATCCATCTTCATGTACTGTACCTTCATCAAGTAACTCAGATAATTTATGATTAAGTTTTTCTGCGTTAGAGCGAAGCAAGTTAATTTCTTGACCTGCTACCAATGCTACTTCTATTGCTGCTGTTTTTTGCACAAGTGGTTGAAAGTGGTGTTTCATGTGGTGATAAACTGTACTTTCAGCCACACCTAAATCATCAGCAATGTTTTGACTCATAGACCCATCATCGAAAAATGCTCTTTCGTAGTCTGCTCTCATAGGTGAAGTACATACTACACAATCAGTGTTAGCAGCCATGTGATATTCACCCATATGGTTACGATTGTGACGGTCTGCGGTGTTTGCTCTCCACCCCATATCTTTGTCTAATTGTTTTGGTGAAATAGCACCTTGAAGTAACTGCGTTTCAAGATTTTCTCTATCTTCGTGAACGCAGAAGGCACAAGAGCGTTTAGTCACTTTGCCCTCCGCCATGCTGGTCTTAACGCATCCACATTAAAAACGATTATGACTAAAGTAATTTTGGGAGTACCATGTGGCGTGGTAAACGAATAGCCAAAGTACCGCTTACAAAGGACACTGTTCAGAGTTTGAAAACTGCTGTAATAGACCTTGCAAAAGGTAACTATGCACCACTTATTCTAAAGGAAGAAAGATTACGCATTTGTAATACTTGTAATTATAGTGGTAAACAGTGTGAAGTATGTGGTTGCCATCTAAATACAAAGGTATCGCTACTTAATTCTGAGTGCCCACTTAGAAAGTGGTAATCACTTAGATATTCTTGAAAATATACCGGTAATCATTAGGATGCTGGCAAACAATCCAATCAACAAATAAGATGCAGATTGTGAACCCATTTCATCTCCTTTGAACACAAGTAACAATAACATAGTAATGAAAGATGCAATAAACTGCACCATTATCATGTCTATGATTACACTTCTTGATGGGTTTAGAACATCAAGTGTACTATTTGCAAAACCTGCTGGCACATAATTTCTATCTTTATCTATCATTTTATCTTCCCCCTGTTAATAAACTGCGAGCAAAGGTTCCTACGCCTCCACCTACTTTTGTCATCATTCCTTCATCTGCTAATGCTGCTTGTAAAGCACCACCCATCATAGATTGTTGGGCCATTACTGCTAACTGTTGTTGTTGGCTTTCTGCGGCATTGATATTTTGTGTAGCCGCACTTTGAAGAATATTAAAATTACTCTTTACATTTTCAGCACTAATAGTCTGCAAGTTTTGAGGAAGTTTAGTTACATCAAGTGTAAGTGTGCCTTCATCCTCATTTAGATTAAATGTAGCATTTCGCAATATTTCAAGCACACTGTATGATACTACAGTTCCAAGCATTTCTACAAGTGTACCCATTTGTTGGCTTGCAATGAATCTGTCTACAGGTACTATACCACGAAGTAACATAATTTGAATCTCTATTTCAGATGGAGGGGCTACAGGTTGCTGACCCCATTGATTAGATTGCCCATTAGTTAGTCCTTGCATAAACGAATTACTGCCTATGTTTCCAAGTGTACTTTGTTGAGGTGCAAATACATTTTGAGGCTGTTGTTGCACTCCAAGATTTAAGGCACCACTATTATTCATTGGCTGAGTATTATTGTTAATTCCGAACATCTCACTCAACTCCCCCAAGAGGTTGCTCTTCAAGACTCTTTTGTTGAGCCAACTGTCCCATCATCATTTGTTGGAATGCGGCTGTAGGTTGATTCATAGCCGCTAATTCTTCTTGGAAAATGCGTAAATCAAATACAATCATAGTTACATCGTTTAGGTTTGTAGATGGGTTTTTGTAATGTAATATGTTAATGCCGTTTGTACTTCGTGAATCTTTTTCTAATTCAGCAAAAAATGGCTCATACTTTTCAAGAAAAGCAGGTGTAGGGTCTTTCTTTACAATAGAAGATACAGGTACGGTTACTAAACTAACACCCTTTTTGACTCTATCACGAAGTGTTTTAGGGTTAGATTCTTTTACTTTATCTTCTTCAGTTTCCCACTTGCAAAGCAAATGATACAAGTGCATATGTTCAGGACAGTAAGTGCCTCTCATTTTTCTACCTGTGGTAACTTTATCCTTAGCAATAAAGGCTTCAGGCTGTCCACTAATTGGATTTTGCCAATACAATTCCCAAAGTGATTGGTTTGTATCTTCGTCACGGATTTTATTGTATAAATTATCATGCTGAATTAAAGATGCACAATCACATCCATCTACAACACACATGCTGGTTTGTTTATCATAGCGATACTTTCTACCTAATGCCCATCTTAGAGGATTGAATATACTTCTTTTTGCAGGTGCAAGTAACTTATACGCTTGCTTAATGTCTTTCTTTCTTGCTTTGTGAGGGTCAGGATGGCGAGATGGATAGAAGTTCACTTTTGGAACTTGAATGTTCTTTTCTGTTTCCATATCTCTCATTGCTGCCTGTGCTGTAGCCTGTTGCATTAGTGCTTGGTGTGTCAATGCGTTATTTCCTTGTTGGCTTAAAGCGTACAAATGTGCTGTGTTAGCATCACCTAAATTGTATTGATTCATTTTATTTCACCTTTATTATTTCTATACTGCGAGTTTTATTTTCTGAGTCCCAAATGATTTTCCATCCTAACTCATCACCTTTTTTGAGTTCCATTATTTCCGCAATCCACATGGGGATAACCGTTCTAATGCTGTTGCTTGCCTTACCAACCGATGCTATTTTTGTTTTTGTCATATAATCACCTATACTGTTAAAAGTTCTATCAAAGTATTTTCTACATTCCATCCTATTCTTGTAGCCATGAATGATTTTTGTGTAGGAATACCTGCTTTTTGTAATCTAATTAAATCATCACGAAACGGGTCAAATACCTTATGTTCTCCTATTCTATCTTGCCCCCAAAGTAATGCCGCAGTTTCATCAAAGAATCTATCAGCCTTATTTGCTACAAGCATAATTACTCTTGGAGTATATTTTTTACCCTTCCACCATGATTTCAAATTACGATAACGATATTGTCTATAGATAATTGCATCAACAAGATATTTGAAGCCAGCAATTTGTTGCAATGCTTCATCACCACCTTTCATTGCTCTCTCATCAAACATGTAAACTACAGCCTCTACTTGCCTTGCAACCATATCATCAGTCCAAAGATTCCAAAATCTTTCTTGACCTCCTAAATCAGCAGAGTAAACTACTCTTTTATTCCCCTTCCATGATATTCTTTTACGAGTAGGTTTAGGTAAAAGATACCTACCTAATAGTTTCAAATGTACAGTTCTGTCCTCATCAGGTATTTCTTCCATTTCACCGGGTGTAGTCATATATCTATCAAGCGTAGTCTTACCTACTAATCCAGCACCGTAAATACCAACCTTTCTTGGTTTCCACGAATTGTATAGGTTTTGGCCCCATAATGCGGCACCTACCAATGCTGAACCTGCGGGGTCTACCATTAATCAACCAACCCCGATAACCATTCTCCAAAGGCTACAACCTTATTCCAAAACCATTCTACAGTGTTTACCCATATAGATTCATCTGAATGGTATTCATAGTAACTCGCTATTAGTATTCCTAAAAGCGTACATATAACAGTACGAACCCACCCAACACTACGCTCGTAATAATTGTCAAGTGTGTTTTGGGTGTGCATTGCACGAAGCGTTGCTTCAGTAGAATCATCTGTAGGAGTTTTGAAGATTCGACCCAAAAGGCATCACCTACTTCTTTTTCTTTTCTTCATCTTCTTCAGATACACCGAGATTAATTGGTTGGTCAATTTCTGCATTGTGTTGCGGAGGATGTTGAATTAGTTTGTTTTCGTATTGGTCTACTAAAGACGGAGAACCACCCGGCACACCCCATGAAGGAGGCATCTTACCGGGGTTTGATTCCATCCATCGCAATTCAGCCTCTAATTGTGCTTCTTGCATACGGATTTCCATTTCTGCTCTACGATTATCAAACTGTGATTGCATATTACGGAAACGGTATTGTCTATTTCTTTCGATATTTTGTATGCGTACTCTTTCTTGCATGTTCTGTTCAAAGAACATTTTGAAGAAGTAGTATGCAATTCCTTGTACGAAGAATGCTGCCATTGCGTAGGTAAATCCATTCACCATAGCGTCATTACTGTTTAACCACATACCGGCATCGAATAGTCCGATTGCCAATCCTACGAGTGCTGATTGCGATAGAATCAGGCCCATTAATCGTATTTCTGCATCTGAGTTGTTGCTTGCGTTGCTCATGTGTCCTCACCATTGGTCAAAATATTGGTCATTATAACCCTTTCGCTTTCGTCACTTACCTCATTATTCACTTCACTCATATTGAGGTTTCCTCACTTCATCATACTCTCTATTATTAATATAATATATTTAGTATAGTCATAATGAATGAAGTGAAGTGTGAGGTAAGTGAGGTAAGTTAATACTTACTTTCTTGCTGCACCTACTAAATGCCCTACAATGCCACCCATTTTTAAGTCACGCAGTGTGCCTTTTTCTTTGAAATGTCTTGCACGATTTTCATGCTCACCTTCAAGAGTTAGTTTACCGCCTTTAGTGTGTGATACATCTTTATGGTCGTGAGAACCATAGATGCCACGCCTTCTGCGCTCTCTATTCAAGTCCTCTCGATACTTGACACGCTCAGGGCTAGATTCGTATTCTTTATCGTATTCTAACTTGTGACGCTTGGCTTCAGGGCTAACACGCTCTTTGAGCAACTGCCAAGCAACATCAATTGGACTCATGGTAATTACCTTATTGCTACCATTTTTGAGATTTTACTTGCTTTCTTTTTTTGTTTATCAAGTAAAGCATAACAAGGGCATTTAGGGGCTTTTGCTGAACACTGCATAACCCCTTTAAGCATACACACACATGGAGTTTTTTCAGTGCCACCACAGCAACAAGATTTTCTTTTTAATTTAACCATTAGCAATTCCACCTCTTTAATGCTGCACCTTTCGGTGTTAGTTTACCTTTCTTTGAAGTTGGCCCCTTAACCCCTGTCATTCTTGCACAAAATGATTTACGACGCTTTGCTTTTTTACCACCGGGTTTAAGTTTGCTAGGTTTGGTTGTAACAGGTGGTTTTAGGTTGGCACCTGTTTTGCGTTTTGCGGCAGCACGACCTTTAGCATTCAAACCTCCTTTTTTACTATGTTTATTTGGATTATAACCGTGGAACGGCTTAGACTTCTTTTTTGCCTTTAGTAATTTCCAAGCATCATCAAAAGCATTCATTTCTTTTTGCCTCCTTTCTTTTTCTTAAACTTTCCACGACAATATTGTACAGCCCAACCATTTGCGTAGGCTGAAGGATAAACCTTAAACTTACGCTTGGCCGCAGCCTTACCTGCTGGACATAATTTCTTTTCTAAAAAATCAAAAGCATTATTCATTCCTGTACAATGACCACATTCACAATTCATAATATCACTCTACTTTTACTATAGTTGGTTTGCCACCTACTCCCTGTTTTTTACTGCGTTTGCGTTTAGTCGCCGCCCTCTTCTGTCCTTCGCTCATGCTGCCTGAAGTTTTAGGTGTTTTGTTACTTACTTTTACGCTTGGTCTACACTTTGGATAACCTTTGCTTGACTTACTCGCTTTACTGCGGCCACATGGTGGGTGCTTACCGTCTTTGTTTTTACGACTGACATCAACCCACTTTTCTTTGAACCATCGGTTTAGATTTTTAGATATGTCAGACTTTAGAGTGCCAGCCCCAAGTGATGCGGGCCGACCACATTTTGGACATGGTTCTTGCAATATTTTGTTACCGCACATTGGACACGGTAAGTTTGCAGGGTTTTGGTTTGCTACAATTCTTTTTCTTCTCATTATTGTTGGAGAAGATGCTACACGGCTTAGTTCCTCTTTGAGCAACTGCCAAGCGATGTCCATTGGTTCGCTGTTTTGAAATAAAAACGGGCTATCTAATATTTTTTGGTTTTCAGAAAGTGGCATAAGATGGCCTTGGTTAATAAGTTGTTGTAGTGTTAATGGGTCACCAACCTTTTTTTGCCAATCGCCTGTACCTTGAGTTTGAGGAAATTGATTAATAAAATCTTGATAATCGTCTTTTTCTTGACCAAATCCTAAATATTTAATGTTTGCTTGATTTGCAATATCTAATGGCCCTGACCCTTGAGGTATTGGTATTTCTACAAATGAATCTTTGTCAAATCCACCGTATTGAAATCCTTCACCTGCACTACTTCTTGCACCTTCACCATACTCACGGAACCAATGTGGTGTTTCTGTGATACCAAGTAATAACCCTTGGTCTTTGCGAGGGTCAAAAGTCATATCAGGTTCCATTAATGTACCTACATTACTTGGCCCTACCCATGTACCACTAACATCTATTTTTGGATTTATATTTCCTTTTTCATCAAATAAACCCGGTAGTGGTTTTCCTCTTTCACGGTACGCTCGCCATATATCTGTTTCCCACGGTACGGTGCCACCTACACCTACTTTTTTAGAGCGTGATACACTAATAGGTTTAGAGAATGTTTTTCTATGCCTTGACGGAATCCATCGCAAAGATTCAATGTCATCAAATGACACACCTCGTTTTTCATCTAAGGTGGGTAAGTAAGCCTTAACTAAAACTTTAGTCATTACCTTCACCTCCAAATCCAAATGTTTCAGCAGGGTATAAAGTGCGTGTTATGTTTGCATCCCTTTGATGTGACGGTCTTAATCTATCTAAAATATTAGTTGCAATGCGTTGCTTTTCTTCACGAGTTAATGCTGGATTATCAAATCCAAATCTACCTTTACTCCATGCACCCGGTAATTTATCTCTTACTTGACCATAGCCTGTTGCACCTTCCTCAAACTCAGGAAAATCTTCGTACTCTGTTTTTTCATCTCTAAATACTCCAACTAATCTTTCAGGTGGTATTGGGTTTGTGTATATGCCTTCTCTACCTTCTCTTGATGCAGGTCTTGCAAACGCTTTGTCTTGAGGCACTCCAAACCCTCGTATTCCTACAAGTTTTGTTGCAGCGTTTGAATCTAATGCGTCAAATGCTTGCTGCTCTGAACCACCGATAACATTTGCTGCTACAGTGTTTTCTATGTCCATACCGTAAGGTGGTGCTACAAATCCTACGCCTTGATTTATTGGAAATACAGGGTTACCTGTACGAGCCATGTGTTTTTCATAACTTTTATTCCCCTTTGAACCTATATTTGGTACTAACCCATATCCTTCTAATTTACTCATATCAGGGTTGTAATCAACTACCTTAACCGCATTTACAGGTGGGATAGCACCGGGTAGTATATTCCCTTCTTTGTCAAAATGCTCACCTTCAGTGGTTAAATCCCACATATGTTCAGGTAAAGTAGATTGGCGAGAATAATAATCTCTTAATGCTGGTAAATTATAATGGTTAATACTTTCATCTAAGTAATCAGGAAATTGACCTTCAAGACCACTTCTTGCTATTTCATCTCTAATTACTTCTGCGGCTGTATCATGCTCTTCTAAATCTTCACTATCGTATAATACTTTATGTCTTGCTATATCTTTAGCAGGTGCAGCAATATCTTCTATGCCAGCATTTTCTTTTCTGCGTTGTTGCATATATTGCTCTACATTACGAGCCTGTTGAGCCGGACTAAGCCTTGTTGGAGTATCGTATAGATTTCTAAATCCATAGTCAGCAAGCGTAGACTGTTGTTTGAGAACAGCAACGCTCATACATCTGCGATACAACGGTAAGTTAAAGAATTATCCTCCCTTCCCATGTGTATGAGTAGAGTTGCTGTTAGACCTTCTAACGGCGACGATATAGAAAAATTAGCATTTCTTGCACCTCTTGTTGGTGCTGTAGGTAGAAAACTTGCAACTTCTGCTATTGGTCAAGGTTTTACTGCGGCTCGTGGTGGAACAGGAATTATGGGTAAACTCAAAGAAGGTGCAAAAGCCTATGGTAAAGCAAAAGCCAAGGATGTTGCTAGTGGTGAAGATGGAGAAGTAGACGGCATGGCTGTAACAGCAAAACTTGCACAACAAAGTATGGCAAATCAAGCAAAAGCAAGACAAGACCGTTTACAAAACCAAAAAGAACACAACATGCAAATGGCTGATAGAGCCAAGCAAAACTCACAGATTGCTGCCGGAGAGCCTATGGAGATGTCTTGGCGGTTGCTAAAAGATTGGAGTTGGAATCACGAATTAAGTCCAAGAGCAAGACGGGCTATTGTTGAAAGAGCAAGAAAGGCTAAGAAAAAACAACAATATTCACATATTCATCCGGTTCCATCACGACATCATAATGACCAATTTGCAGAAAGGTATCATCCACATCAAAAAATGCCTCAAGATGCAATAGGTCTTGAGCCACATGAAATAGCAGGGGCAATGGCAGATTTGTTTTTAGAAAATCATCCTGAATTAAAACAGGCTTTGGAGGAAGAATTACCACATCCTGCTGACCCAAATCAGACTAATACACCGGGTATGGTGTTTCATGCACTAACTACAGATAACCCTAAAATTAGTGATAATACATCTTGGGACACATATGCACCTGTAATAGCAAAACCTAACATGTTTGCTAAACCTATGGTTCATACAGCAGTTAATTCACCAATATCTCAAGCAAGTAATAGACATACAATTCGTGTATCAACTGTACAAGATTATCCACATAGTCATGCTCGGCACAATGAAATATTACCATCTAAGTTTAATCTTGTAGACCCATTAAG
>MDTG01342758.1_pt1 | contig 12874 bp, 10 predicted proteins | sample 811421 | NCBI WGS metagenome assembly MDTG01 (sample SAMN05326645, study PRJNA326480) | marine metagenome | isolation source: seawater | place: Pacific Ocean: South East | collected 2011
GGCAACCCTAGGGATAGTGCCACAGAAAATAAACCGCCTTATCAAGGCAAGGGTGAAAAGGTGTGGTAAGAGCACACCGGCTTTATTGGTAACAATGAGCGCATGGAAAACCCCACCGGGAGCAAGACTAAGTAGAGATGACATTGTTGTAAAACTAAAAGTAGTCTTTGACTAGTCATCAGGGTTAGTTGCTTGAGCTTTAGGGAAACTTAAAGCCTAGATAAATGATAAGTTTAAATGACAGAACCCGGCTTACATTTTATCTGGCAAACAAATTTATAATATTTATATCGATTTAATTTATTTTTTTTCTAATTTTCAACTTAATTTTGTTCTTATTTTTTTCTCTTTTATTATTTTTTTAAAATTACCATAGGCAATAAATTATTATTTAAGCCTAAAATAATAGGTGCAATTTGCTGAAAATTAGTTATTGACGTCTAGATTAAAAACCCATAATATCCCATAAATTCCCAAATAAGGGAAATATTAATAATTATGGGTTATGTTTTTATCTACTTACGAAAACAAATTAGACAAAAAAGGGAGGGTGTCAGTGCCTGCTAGCTACAGATCCTATCTCTCAACTTTAGGATACAATGGTATAATTTGTTTTGCTTCATTTAACAACCAATCCATAGAGTCATGGACACAAGATAGAATTGAAAAAATTTCTAGTGCAATTGATGCTTTGAATCCTTTTGAAGAAAAAAAGGATTATTTTGCAACATCTATATTGTCTGAAAGTATTAATTTGCAATTTGATAGCGAAGGAAGAATTTCTTTAACACAAAAATTATTAAAACATGCAAAAATTAAGAGTAGCATGTTATTTGTTGGTCAAGGTAAAACATTTCAAATTTGGGAACCAACTGCGTTTGAAAAATTTAGGGCACAATCTAGAAAAAAATCAAATATACACAGATCAAGTCTTAAATGGGAGCAACAACTAAATAAATAAAACTGAAGAGGGGGGACAAGATGACTATTAATTTTAAAGCACCAGAGATAAAAGAATTAAAGCCTAGGATATTAGTCCTTGGAGTTGGTGGCGCAGGGGGAAATGCTATAGATGAAATGATTGAAGGTGGTTTGCAGGGGGTAGAATTTGTTGCTGTAAATACTGACGCACAAGATTTAAAATTAAATAAAGCACACACTAAAATTCAAATTGGCTTAAACCTTACTAAAGGATTAGGAGCTGGTGCAAAAGAAGGCATTGGACAGGCAGCTGCAGATGAATCTTTAAATGAAATTGTAAATTGTTTGCAAGGAGCTAACATGGTTTTTATTGCAGCAGGAATGGGGGGAGGCACCGGCACAGGCTCTGCTCATGTTATTGCTAGAGCAGCAAAAGAGCTAAATATATTAACTGTTGGCGTAGTTACTTTACCCTTCTTATATGAGGGCCCTTCTAGAATGAGAAGAGCGCAACAAGGATTAGAAGAATTAAGAAAACATGTTGATACAATTATCGTTATACCAAATCAAAACTTATTTAAAATTGCAAATGAACAGACTACTTTTGAAGAGTCTTTTAATTTATCTAATAATGTTTTGATGCATGGAGTTCAAAGTATAACAGATCTTATGGTTAGACCTGGACTAATAAATTTAGACTTTGCTGATGTTGAAACAGTTATGAGCTCAATGGGAAAAGCAATGATGGGTACAGGCGAAGCCGAAGGCGAAGGTAGAGCTGTTAAGGCAGCAGAGATGGCGGTAAGCAATCCATTAATTGATGATTATACACTTAAAGGAGCAAAAGGTTTACTTGTTAATATTACCGGAGGAAAAGATCTTACTCTTTTTGAAGTAGATGAAGCTGTAAATAAAGTTAGGGCAGAAGTAGACTCTGAAGCTGAATTAATTATAGGAGCTATTACCGATTCTTCTCTTGATGGAAAAATGAGAGTGTCAATTGTTGCAACATCATTAGATGGACAACAGCCTGAAGCAAAATCTGTAATAAATATGGTTCACAGAATACAAAATAGAAACCCCGGTTATTCAGATTTTTCACATACTAATAATCCTCAAACTTTAAACTTTGCAAACCCAATGACCAGTAACACTGCAATTGATGGAGCAAATGCATTAAAATTGGATAATGAGGTAAGTCAAGAGGTTAATTCAGACGAAGCTTTAAATGAAAGTCTTGAAGAACAAATTGTAAAGGCTCAAGAAGTAGTATTAGAAACTAATGAAAAAGTAGAAGATGATAAAGTAGAAGAAAATCATGTTTCAAATGGACTAGAAAACTTCGAAATAGAAGATGATACTCCAGATCTTTTTAATTCTGAAAGTGAACAGGATAATGAAAGCAATGATCAAGAAATTTCATCATTAGTTCAAGAAGAAAATAATGAAGATGAAGAGGAAGATGATTTAGAAATTCCAGCATTTTTAAGAAGACAAAAGAATTAATGGTCTTTGAAAAAATAAATGGTTGCCACCATATTATCGGATGTCAAAAGAACACTATCCGGTACTGCTAAATGAAATAATTAGCATTATTACCCCTCTGTATGGTGGCACATTTATTGATTGTACTTTTGGTCAAGGTGGATATACAAAAAAAATTTTAGAATTTTCAGATTCAAAAGTAATTGCACTTGATAGAGACAAAGATTGTTTAAAAAAATCTTTAGAATTTAATAAAGATTTTCAAAATAGATTTATATTTAAAAATATAAAATTTAGTCAAATAAATAATTTAAAATTAAAAAATGAAAATATAAAAGGTGCAATTTTTGATCTTGGATACTCTTATTCGCAGATAAAAAATGATAAAAAAGGATTATCATTTAAATCAGTTGGTAAACTTAATATGAGAATGGGCTTAAATGATTTTTCCGCAAATGATGTTGTTAATAAATTAAGTCAAGAAAAGTTAGAAAAAATATTTAAGTATTTTGGAGAGGAAAAAAATAGCAAAAGAATTGCAAATAATATTGTTAAATATAGAAAAAAAAAGGAAATTAATACTGAGAATTTAGTCGAGATAATTGATCAATCTATAAGTAAAAAAAATTACAAAATTCATAATGCTACAAAAACTTTTCAAGCTCTTAGAATTTTTGTTAATAAAGAAATTAGTGAATTGATCTATGGACTTATTAATGCAACTAAAGTAATAAAAAAAAATGGAATTATATTAGTTGTTAGTTTTCATTCAATTGAAGATAAAATAGTTAAGTATTTTTTTAAAAGTTTGTCTGAAAATAAAAGTGTTTCGAGATATCTTCCAAAAAAAGCTGAAAAAGTAAACTTACTTAAAGTTTTAGAGAAAAAGGCAATTACACCTTCTTTAAAAGAAATCCAAAAAAATCCCCCATCTCGTTCAGCAAAATTAAGATATGCAATTAAAAAAGAGAATTTTTATGATTTTGATACAGATGTATTAAATAAATTTAAATATTTACTAGATATTGAAAATTATTCTCAAGAGCTATGAAAAAATTTTTTGTATATTTTTGTATATTTTTTTTAATAATTGCAACAACTTTAACTAAGAATTCTACTAAAAAATTAGAAAAAGAAATTTTTGATAAAAAAGAAAATATAAATATTTTAAAAAAAAAGTATGAATATGTACTTTTGGATTTTAACGTCCTTACAGCACCTGAAAAACTAATTGAATATCAATCTAGATACTTTGAAAATGATTTGACAATTGTAGATATAAATAAAATAAAAAAAATAGTTATAGAAAATAATAAATTGAAAGTTTTAGATTTTAATAAAAAAAAAATTAATGAATAATAAATCAAATGATAGATTAATTTTAGAAAGTTATGAAAATGAATTTTCTTATAAAGGTAATAAATCAAACTTAAATATTACTTTTAATAGAATTGCATTTATATTTTTTGTTTTTTTTATAGTTTGTATAATTTATTCTATTAAGGTTTTTTATTTAGGTTCTTTAAATTCGAAAATTAAAATTGAAAAAAATTCTTTAGTAAAAAAAAATTATAGAAATGATATTATAGATAACGATGAAGATTTTATAGCAAAAGCTATAAACACCCAAACAGTTGGAATTAATCCTAATTTAATCATTGATGAAAAAAAACTTTTAATTAATTTACAATTAATATTTCCAGAAAAAGATTTTGATAAAATTAAAAAAAAAATTAAAAAAAATAAATATTTTCGTTTACAAAGAGAATTGTCCCAGAGTCAAGTTGATAAACTCCGTTTATTAGGTGATAACTCTATTAAATTTGAAGAACAAATAACAAGATTATATCCTCAAAAAAATTTATTTAGTCATTTAATAGGACAAATAGATGATAATAATAATGGCATTTCAGGAATAGAAAAATTTTTTGACTACGAATTAAAAACTGTAAATCATCCTTTAAAATTAACTTTAGATAAGGATATTCAATTTTTAATTAGAAAAGAACTTATAAATTTTCAGTCAGTATTTAAAAATATTGGAAGTGCATCAATTTTAATGAATGTAAATAATGGAGAAATATTATCTATGGTTTCATTGCCAGATTTTGATCTTAATCAAAGGCAAGTTATTAAAGATGAAAATTATATAAATAGAGCAACCAAAGGAGTTTATGAATTAGGCTCTGTTTTTAAAACATTTACTGTAGCCGCGGGGTTAAATGAAGGATTAATTGATACGGAAACAGAATTCATAGATTTAGAAAAAAAATTAAAATGTGGAAAAAGTATAATTAGAGAATATGACGATAAAATTCCATCAGATTTGACAGTTGAACAAATATTAATTCGTTCTGGAAATATCGGCTCAGTTAGAATTGGCCAAAAATTAGAAATTCATAGACTTAAATCTTTTTTAGATAAAATAGGTGTTTTAAATAAAATAGATTTTGATTTTGAAGAAGTAGGAAAGCCAATTTCATTTAATTGGGGCAAGTGTAAATTGGCCACAGTATCTTTTGGACATGGCATCACAACAACACCATTGCAGCTTGCCAAAGGTTACGCAATTATTTCTAATGGAGGTTATGAAATTAAACCAACTTTAATTAAAAAAAAAAACTTTGAAAAAAAAAATAGAAAAAGAATTTTAAAAAAAGGAGTATCTGAAAAAATTAATCAAATATTAAGAAAAATTGTAACAACACAAGAGGGAACAGCAGGACTTGCAAATATTCCGGGTTATGAGGTAGGAGGGAAAACAGGAACTGCCCAAAAAACAAAAGTTGGTGGATATTCAAAGGCTAAGGTTAATACTTTTGTTGCAATTTTTCCAACTTCGAAACCAAAGTATGTATTGGTAGTTTTATTAGATGAGCCAAAAATTTCAAAAGAATATATTTATAATTATAGAAATAAAAAGGGATCATATAAAGGAACACCGTTTAACACCGCTGGATGGACTTCAGTTGAAGTGGCGGGCAAAATTATAGAAAAAATTGGGCCTATTTTAGCCACAAAATATATGGAAGTTAATTAATAAATGTTGATTGGCAGCTACTTTAAAAAAATTAATTTAAAATATAAAGATCATTATTTTTCTGATCTTAGCTTCAATAGTAAAACTTGTAAAAAAGATAGTATTTTTTTTGCAATTAAAGGTAATAAAAATAATGGAAATAAATTTATTAAATCAGCAATTAAAAATGGAGCAAGGACTATTGTTTCAAATATAAATTTTGAAGGATTAAAGAATAACGTTTTATATATTAGGTCAAAGAATATAAGAAAAATATTATCCAATATTAGTTATAAATATTATAAAAATATACCTAATAATTTAGTGGCAGTTACAGGAACAAATGGCAAGTCTTCAATTGCAGATTTTTATTTCCAAATTTTAAAATTGAATAAGAGAAAAGTTGCTTCTATCGGAACTCTTGGGATTAAAACTATTTTTAATAAAAAATCTGTATCAAATACTACTTTGGATCCAATAACTCTTGGAAAAACTCTTAAATATTTAAAAAAAAATAAAATAGAGAACGTAATTTTAGAAGCGTCTAGCCATGGCTTAAGGCAAAATCGGTTAGATGGTTTAGAATTTAAAATTGGTATTTTTTCTAATTTATCACATGATCATTTGGATTATCACAAAAATTTAAAAAATTATTTAAACGCAAAACTATATTTATTTAAAAAGCTATTAAAAAAAAAATCCAACATAATTACAGATATTAGTTTGCCCCAATATAAAATAATCAAGAGCATTGCTAAAAGTAGAAAATTACATATTAATACTATATCAAATAATAAAAGTGACTTGAAAGTTATTTCTCATAGATATCTAGACAGGAAACAATTAGTTAAAATCAAATATAAGAATAATATTTATACTTTCACAACAAGTTTAATAGGAAAAATTCAAATTAAAAATATACTTATGTCAATATTAGCAGCAAATAAAAGTAATTTAGAATTTAAAAAAGTCATTGATGTCATTGGTAAAGTTAAACCAGTAGAGGGAAGACTAGAAAATATTGGTAATATTAAAAATAAGTCTTGTGTTATTCTAGATTATGCTCACACTCCTGAAGCTCTAAAAACATGTATTCAAAATATTAGAGAACAATTTAAAGGAAAGAAAATTTCAATTGTTTTTGGTTGTGGTGGAGATAGAGACAAAAAAAAAAGATCAAAAATGGGTAAAATAGCTAATGATTATTGTAATAAAATATATTTAACAGATGATAATCCACGAAATGAAGATCCAAATAAAATAAGATCCGAAATAAGAAAAAAAATTCAAAAATCAAAACTTGAAGAAATTCCTAGTAGGCAAGAAGCAATTAGTGAAGCTATAAAGAATTTAAAAACAGGGAATATTTTAATTGTAGCTGGAAGAGGTCATGAAAACATTCAAGACTATGGAAATAATAAGAAATTTTTTTCTGATAGATATTTTATCATTAAAAATATAAAGAAAAAAAATAGATTTTTATCAAAAGATTTAAAAATAAATATTTTAAAAGAAGAAAGCAAAATAAATCTATTTTCTTCTTTGACTAAAATTAATAAAGCATCGATTAACTCAAAAGAGATAAAAAAAAATGACATTTTTTTTGCAATAAAAGGTAAAAAAAATGATGGAAATTTATTTTTGAATGAAGTTTTTAGTCAAGGAGGATCTTTAGCTATAGTAAATAAAATTAATAAATCATTACCAAATTTAAAACAAATTAAGGTTAAAAATACTTTAAATTTTTTAACAAAAACGTCTTCAATAGTAAGACAAAATTCTTCTAGTAAAATTATAGCAATCACAGGTAGCTGTGGAAAAACGTCTTTAAAAGATCTTCTATCTTATAGTATTGGTAAATTTAGTAGTATAACTTTTTCACCAAAATCATTTAATAATAAATATGGAGTTCCAATTAGTTTATTTAATTTAGATCTTAATAATAAATTTGGAGTTTTTGAAGTAGGAATGAATAAAAAAGGTGAAATTGATAAACTTACCAAGATTATAAAACCTGATGTAGGTGTCATTACAAATATTTCTTATGCACATGCTAAAAATTTTAAAAATATAAAACAAATTGCTTTAGCAAAATCTGAAATTATAAATAATATTAAAGAAGATGGTTTTTTAGTTTTAAATGCCGATGATTATTTTTATAATTTTCACAATAAAATTGCCTTGAAAAAAAAACTTAAAGTTTTTTCTTTTAGTTTAAAAAAAAAATTTGCTAACGTTAGGTTAAATTATATAAAAAAGGAAAAATCAAAGTTTAAAATTTCTATTGATATAAATAATAAAAGTAAAATTTTTTTTATTAAATCTATCTTTGAAAATAATATTAAAAATATACTTGCTGCAATTACAGTCATTTCTATCTTTATAGATGTAAAAACTTTAAATAAAAATATTTTTTATAATTTTAAAATTCCAGAAGGCAGAGGAGATATTTCAAAAATTAAAATAAATAATAAAAATATTTTTTTAGTAGATGAAAGCTATAATTCAAATCCTTTATCAATAAAATCTGCTATAAAAAATTTTGATTCTATTGATGTTAAAGATAAAAAAAAATATCTTATACTTGGCGATATGCTTGAACTTGGAAAACATTCAAAAAATTTGCATAAAAATTTAGGTAATTTAATTAATTCCTCTAAAATTAATAGTGTTAGTGTTTATGGAAAAGATATTAGAGAAACCTATAAAAAAATTAATTACAAAAAAAAGGGATTAATTTTAAAAGAAAAATCGCAAATAATTGATTTGATTAAAAACAATTTAAATAATAATGATTATTTAATGATTAAAGGTTCTAACTCTACGGGTCTTAACAAGATAACAAGTTCTTTAAAAGGAATATGATAAATGCTTTATAATTTAATACTTAATTTTATTGAAACTTTTAGCTTTCTTAATGTTTTTAAATATTTGACTGTAAGAACTGGTTTAGCAATGTTTACTTCAATGTTTGTTGTATTTTTGATTGGAACTCCTTTCATAAAATTTTTTTCTACTAATCAAATTTTAGATCCAATTAGAGATGATGGTCCTTCAGACCATATAATTAAAAAAATAGGCACACCAACCATGGGAGGGGTCTTAATTTTAATAGGATTATTTTCTGGGATATTATTATGGGGAAATTTATCTAGCATTTATATTTGTTTTTTAATTTATATTGTTGCAAGTTTCGGATTGCTAGGAGCTTATGATGATTATAAAAAAATCAAATTAAAAAATTCTTCTGGTGTTTCATTTAGATTTAAAATTATTTCACAAATTGTGATTGCGATAGTTGGAATAATTTTATTAACTTATTTTTCTGATCACCATGAATTAAAAAATTTATATTTTCCTTTTTTCAAAAATTTAGTTATTAATTTAGGATGGTTTTTTATTCCATTTGCAGTGTTTATAATTGTTGGATCATCAAATGCAGTTAATTTGACTGATGGATTGGATGGATTAGCAACAGTTCCAGTTATATTAGTTGCAGCATGTTTTGCATTTATCAGTTATGTTACTGGAAATATTGTATTTTCAGATTATCTGCAAATACCTTATATAGAAGGTGTTGGAGAGGTTTCGGTTTTCTGTGGCTCAATTATTGGAGCCTGTCTTGGTTTTTTATGGTTTAATGCACCTCCTGCAAAAATTTTCATGGGTGACACAGGTTCCCTTGCGCTTGGTGGCTCATTAGGAGCAGTTGGAATAATTACAAAACATGAAATTGTTCTAGCTATAACAGGAGGATTATTTGTTTTGGAGGCAATCTCAGTTATTGTTCAAGTGGTATCTTATAAACTTACAGGAAAAAGAGTTTTTAAAATGGCACCTATACATCATCATTTTGAAAAAAAGGGATGGGCAGAGTCAACTGTTGTTGTTAGGTTTTGGATTATTTCAATCGTTTTGGCATTGATAGGTTTGGCCACATTAAAACTTAGATAATGTTTAGAAAAAAATTTTTAATTTATGGCTTAGGTAAAAGCGGAATTTCTACATATAATTTTTTAAAAAAAAAAAACGAATTATACTTATACGACGATAATGAAAATATTTTTCGTAAAAAATTTAAAAAATTATTTATTAAACTTAATAATATTTCAAAAAAAAATTTTGATTATATAGTAATTAGTCCTGGGATTGACATTAATAAATGTAAATTAAAAGTATTTCTAAAGAAAAATTTTAAAAAAATAATAACTGATTTAGATCTTTTTTATAAAAATTTTAATAATAATAAAAACATTACAATTACAGGAACTAATGGAAAATCTACTACAGCAAAAATTTTATTTGATTTATTTAAAAAGGAAAAAAAAGATGTAAGACTTACAGGTAATATTGGAAATCCAATTTTAAGTGAAAAAAAAATAACTTCTAAAACAATTTTTGTAATTGAGGCATCATCTTATCAAATTGAATATAGCAAGTATTTTAAAGCTAATTTCGCATTAATTTTAAATATTTCTCCCGATCATCTGGAAAGACATAAAACTTTTGAAAATTATGTTAGGACAAAATTTAAATTATTTAAAAATCAAAGTAAAAATGATTATTCTTTTTTTAACTTTAATAATTTATATTTAAAAAGATATATAAAAAAAAATAAATTAAGTTCAAAATTAAACAATGTAAGTAATAAATTAATAAATAAACATTTTAAAAAAATACATAATCCTTACTTTTTGACTAATGGAAATAAACAAAATTTATCATTCATTTTTGCAGTTGCTAAAAAATTTAATTTAAAAAAATCTAATATTTTAAAAGTTATAAATGAATTTAAAGGTTTAAAATTTAGACAGCAAATAATTTATCAATCTACATCATGTACAATAATTAACGACTCAAAGGCCACCAGTTATTCCTCTTCAGAAAATATTCTTAAATCTTTAAAAAAAGTATATTGGATTTTGGGAGGAGTTCCAAAAAAAGGAGATAGGTTCTTAATGTCAAAAAAACAATGTAAAAATTTTAAAGCTTACATATTTGGCAAGAGAAGAAAATATTTTATGAATCAATTAAAAAAAAAAATGAACTGTAAAAGCTTTATAAGTTTGAACGACGTAATTAAGAAAATAAATGAAGATTTAAAAACCGAAAAAAATTCGAAACATAACACAATACTATTTAGTCCATCAGCAGCATCATTTGATGATTTTAAAAATTTTGAAGAACGAGGAAAATATTTTAATTTTCTAATAAAAAAATATAAAATAGAAAAAACTATAAATGCAGTATAGCAATCTTATTAATAGATATTATTATAATTGGTGGAAAAATATCAATAAACCGGTTTTTTTTTTAATAATAATTTTATTTAGTTTAGGCTTATTTTTTTCATTAGTTTCAACTTCCTTAATAGCCTCTGATAAATTAAACACTAATAGTTACTATTTTTTTTTTAAGCATTTTTTATATATTTTTTTGGGATTAATATTTATAATTTTTTTTTCATTACTTGGTCATAAAAATTTAATTAAAATTTCAGTTATATTATTTTTTTTATTTTTATTTTTTTTATTCCTAGTACCAGTTATTGGTATTGAGGTGAAAGGGTCAAAAAGATGGATAGATTTTATGTTTCTTCCTAGATTTCAGCCAATAGAAATTTTAAAGCCATTTTTAATTGTATTTATTTCTTATGTTTTAAGTGCTGAAAATAATAGAAATATTTATTATAAATTTTTTTTAAGTTTTTTAATAATAATACCAGTGATTTTATTATTGATAACACAACCAGATATTGGCCAAAGTCTTTTAATATTTCTTACTTGGCTAAGTTTAATTTTTGTATCTGGAATCAATTTATTTGTTTTTTTTATTTTTTTTTGTTTAGTAATTTTATCTTTAATTGGCGTTATATTTTTTTTCCCAAATAAGTTTGGATATATTTTGATAAGAATAAAATCATTTTTTGATCCAGCTTCAGGAAATAATTATCAATCTGAAAAAGCTTCCGAAGCTATAATTAATGGTGGTTTTTTTGGAAAGGGTATTGGTGAAGGAGTTTTAAAAAATAGAGTTCCCGAAGCTCATACCGATTATATAGTCTCGGTAATTTCTGAAGAATTTGGAGTTATATTTATTATATTTTTAATGATTATTTTTTTATTTCTTGTTTATCAAGTATTTAAAAATTTATATTTTGAAAACAACAATCAAGTTAAGCTTATACTTGTGGGATCAATTTCAATAATACTTTTACAAGTTTTAATACATATAGGAGTTAACATAAGATTATTTCCAACAACCGGAATGACCTTGCCTTATATAAGTTATGGAGGCTCATCAATTATTGGAATATCTATTTTATCAGGCATTATTTTAAATTTAACCAAAAGACATGTGAACTCTAAATGAAAAAAAAAATATTAATTAGCTCGGGTGGATCTGGCGGTCATGTAATTCCATCTATAGCATTATATGAGCATTTAAGTGAAAAATTTGATGTAATTTTAACTATAGACAAAAGAGGCAGTAAATATATTAATAAAAATAAATATAATTATAAAATTATAGAGTCTCCAAGATTAGATCTAAACCCATTAAAGCTTCCTTTTACTTTAATAAATTTATTTTTATCAATAATAAAATCTATTTTTATTTTGAAAGATAACAAAATCGATATTTTGTTAGGAACTGGTGGATATATGTCAGTCCCAGTTTGTATTGCAGCTAGGTTTTTAAATATTAAAATTTATTTATTTGAGCCAAATATGGTTTTAGGTAGAGCAAATTATTTTTTATTAAAATATTGTACAAAATTACTCTGTTATTCAAATGAAATAACTAATTTTCCAAAAAAGTATAAAAAAAAAATATTTGTAATTAATTATATTCTGAGAAAAAATATTTATGATTTTGGAAAAAATATTAAAGATAAAATATTTAATAAACTTAATTTACTAATAATTGGAGGCAGTCAAGGCGCCAAAGTATTTGACGATCAAATAAAAAATTCAATTATTAGCTTATCAAAAAATAATAAAATTAAAGTATATCATCAAGCTAATTTTATAAACTTTGAGTCTTTAAAATCGTCATATGAAGAAAATAATATAGAATGCGAATTATTTGATTTTGAAGAAAATATTTTTAAATATATTGACCAATCTAATTTGGCAATAACTAGAGCCGGAGCATCAACTTTATCAGAGTTAGTTTATTTAAAAGTTCCATTTATTGCTATTCCTTATAAATTTGCAACTGATGATCATCAGTTTCAAAATGCCAAAAGATATGAGAATAATAATTGCTGTTGGATAATAAAAGAAAATGAATTTAATAATGATAAATTGACTACACTTTTAAATTATATTATTGAAAATAAATATGAGTATGAAATTAAAAAAAAAAATTTAGATCAAATTAGTTATCAAAATAATTGGAAAAATATTAATAAACAAATAATAGATTTGATAGATGAAAATTGAATTA
>MDTG01106786.1_pt1 | contig 12873 bp, 11 predicted proteins | sample 811421 | NCBI WGS metagenome assembly MDTG01 (sample SAMN05326645, study PRJNA326480) | marine metagenome | isolation source: seawater | place: Pacific Ocean: South East | collected 2011
CAAACGAGGAGGAATTTTATTAAGCGGTTTTTTCTTAGGCACTGACATTGCAGCATTATACCGAATTACAAACGACCTGGCTGGGCTGATCGCCAAACCCGCGCTTTTAGTAAGGCAAGTCATTTTTCCGGACCTTGCCCGTCTAAAAAATGAAAGTTCCAAAAACCTACCTTTAACATTAAAAATATCGATCGTAGTAACTTTACCTGCTGCTTTACTAGCGGTTGCGTCATTTTGGTTTGGGGAAGACTTCCTATCTTTCACTGCTGGAGATAACTACACGATAGCCAATGTTTTACTAACTATCTTAATCCTTTCAGCTACTTTCGAACTGGCATCATCTCCCTTAAGGCCATTCTTATACGTTGCAGATTCCGCTGACTTATCTCTAGCTATTCAGGTCTTTGGAACCATGACTTACATTGGAATATTTTATTTGGGAGTTGAAAGCCTCAACTTGCTTACCCCCGGAATAGCATCCCTCACCTTAAATATCAGCACTCTGGTTCTGGCCGCCACGGCGATCTTTATATCTCGCATCAAACGAGAGAACTAAACCTCATCTTAAGGACTTAAGCTGCTCTTCCAAGACCTAAAATTTTTGCAACTCTAGCGAACGCATCTCCTATAGAAGCAATCTGTGCTCGACTGTGAGCTGCCGTAACACTACATCTGATCACGCTTCCCCCATCCGGTGCCGCAGGAGGAAGAATTAAATTAGTATAGACTCCCAACTCTAAAAGCTTACTCCAAAAACTATAGCCTAAATTATCATCGCTAAATGAGGCTCCTACAATTGGACTGATTATTTTCCCAATATTTAAGCCAATAGCAGAGAGCCGTCCATGGAGATCGTTAGCATTCTCCCAGGCTTTTTTTCTCAAATGAGTTCCTTGCTTCATGAGCAGAAGGGCTGCTCGAGTAGTCGCTACTACTGACGGAGAAGGAGAGGCTGTAAAAATATAAGGTCGACTTGAATACTTGAAGATACTAGCCTCCTTATGATTACTTACGCAAAAGCCACCTATTGAACCTAGACTTTTACTAAAAGTACCCACTATAAAGTCAGTAGAAGCAATTACGCCCTTCTCAGACGCCAGACCTGCACCAGTTTCACCAAACAAACCCAAGGAATGGGCCTCGTCCACCAGAATATAGCAACCATACCTGTTCTTTAATTCTATGAATTCTTCAAGCGGAGCACAATCTCCTCTAATACTATACAAACCCTCTACAATAACTAACGTTGACTTGACTCGCTCACCAAGACGCTTGAGCCTCTTTTCTAAACTCTCTGGATCATTATGCTTAAAGCGAAGAACATCCGCTCCTGATAGGCGACAACCGTCATACAAACTAGCATGAGCTTCAGAATCTATAAGGGCAACATCATCCTTACCAAGCAAGGCAACCAAAGTACCTAAATTTGCCGAGTAACCTGTGCTAAAAACCATCGCGTGATTCATATTAAATAACTGAGCTATCTCAGTTTCTAAACATAAGTGACCAGTATAAGTACCATTAGCCATTCTAGAACCAGTTGTCCCAGTACCTTCTGCTTCAAGGGCTTCCAGCCCTGCGGAAATACACTCAGGGGAAAAAGTAAGGCCTAGATAATTATTTGTTCCAGCCAAAATGACTCTATTATTAGATACTAATGCCTCGGTTGGGGATAGTATTTTATCTATTGTAATTTGCGTAGGATTAATAGGCAGATTGTCCAGCGTTTCTTTTTTCTTCGCGGCAGCATTCAAATTATCTAAAAGTCCCAATGAAGCACTCCCTAATTATCCTAAATTCTTTTCCACTACAGCAGTCAAATCTGCTACGGTAACCACATCCGAAAGCTCACTTTCCCCAATCACCAAATCAAATGCGTCCTCTATTTCACATAGCATCTCAATAATCTGGATAGACTCAAGACCCAAGTCTTTGACAAATGCTGTATCATGCTCAACCTTGAGGCTAGGTTCAGCAAATTGCTGCACCACTTTCTGAACCCGTTCCAATAATTCTTTTTCTTTCATAAAAGCAGTCAACCTCTTGTACTAAATGGAGTCTCTCACTCCTTCCTTTAGATTTTTCAGCGGCTTCCAGGTGGTACAAGACATAATATCCGAATTATCGCAACCCCACTCTTCATGTCGGATTTCGTTCACCTTACCTGATGTCAACATGGGAGAATACCGAAATATTCTCGCCCCCAACATATTTATTCTAGATAACAACCGGAGCACAAACAACGGGATTGGTAAATAAACCCAAGGTTTGCGAACCCGTAAGCTTTGCCAAATCTCATCCCACATATACCCTCCCATTTTACCATCATGACAAGTAAAAGTCTGTCCTTTACAAGCATCGAAATTATCACATAGCGCGGTTATAGCTCGAACACAATCATCAACGTGGATGAAGGTGAGTCTTTGTCCTGGCGGACCTAGAGAAAGGCCTAATCCTAGTTTTATAAGCTTCAACAATGGCAAAAGCTCTTTGTCCCCAGGCCCATAAACAGCGGTTGGCCTCAAGATAATCCAATCCAAACCCGTTGAATTCTTGAGAACGCTCTCTCCCCGTCTTTTCGATTCAGAGTAGGCAGAAAGATGAGGCTGAGAAGCTGCCAGGGAAGAAACGTATATGATGCGGGGAACTTTCATAATCTCAAGTGCTACGCTCACTATGTTTTCTAGGGAACTTACATTAGCCTCCTCGAAATCTTCTAGCCTTAGCCCTCTAACCGTGCCAGCACAATAAATAATCAGATCTGCGGTTATCAGAGCTTTTCGTACCACATCGTTTATTTCTAGTGGAGTTTCGAGGATGGTTAAGTTTCTCTCAAAGACTAGATTCTCATCTCTATTAACGAGTGGTCTTTGAAGCGATGTGACGGAGTATCCAACTCTTACCAATTCAGAGATTAGGTGCGTCCCTATAAAACCGGTACCGCCCGTAAGGACAACGTTCTTCTTATCTTTTATCGGAATCTACTCCGACGCCGCTGATGCTACCTTTTGACCTTGGCTCCGCGCAAGGAAGTCCTGTTTTGCTTTGGACCGAGACAGTTTTCCGGATGATGTCCTCGGCAATGTCTTAGGGGGAACCAAATCGATTTGACAAGAAACACCAAAATTTAAAGAAACCAGTTCACCGAGATTTTTAATTAAATCGTTACGTTTAGCTGGATTACTTTCCCGAGATTCAACAACCATCACTACCCTATCAGTCCCGAGGTCATCCGAGAAAGAAAAAGCAGATACATTACCAAAGCGTACACCCGGAAGACTTTCAGCAAGATATTCTAAATCGTGTGGCCAGATATTACGGCCATTCACAATTATGACGTCTTTGCGACGCGCAGTGACCACCACATTGTCACCATTTTTAAACCCAATATCTCCGGTATCCAACCATCCATCGGGGCTAAGAACCTCATTGGTTGCGTCTTTGTTGTGGAAATAACCGGTCATCACACTTTCGCCTCTTAAACAAATACGCCCGCATTGGAAATCATCTAGATCATTTCCTTCATCATCACGAATAGCCAACTCAAAACTCGGGAGGATTTTGCCGCAATCGACAAAGGTAAGAATATCCGATCCTTGAGTAGACTCCCTTAAAATCGCATCACCACTGGTTGAGATTAAATGTTTATCTACATTCATCACGGTCATACCATCACCCAACTTGGCAAAACTAATAGCCAGGGCACACTCCGCCATTCCGTAACACGGTACAAACGAGGTGGGATTGAATTTTGCATCTTTTAAAACATGAGCGAAACGTCGCAGGGGTTCCGGATGAATTCTCTCGGCACCGACACACGCGACCCTCCAGGAGCTAAGATCATACTTATCTTGATCTGTAAGCCGCAAACGTTTTGCACATAAGGCATATCCGAACGGTGGGCTAGAGGAAATTGTACCTCGATTCTCTGATATCAATTTCAACCATAGCCTTGGCCTCATAGCAAAGGTTTTCGGGCTCAAATAATCTGCGGACAATTGATTTGCAAGCGGAAGAAGAACAAAGCCCACTAGACCCATGTCATGATAGAAAGGAAGCCAGGATACCATTCTATCGTTCCCATCAATTTTCAGTCCGTGAATTGAAATATCCCTCAGATTGGACATGACACATTTTTGAGTTATCTCAACGCCTCGAGGGAATCGGGTGCTGCCTGAGGTATATTGTAGGTACGCGATATCATTTGATTCTAAAGGCTTCAAAGGTTCTTTACTTGAAGGCAATATATCAAACTCCTCTGGAGTCCCACATTTGATTAAATCTATTCGCTCAGCTGCTTGTCTCAAAAATCCAATGTGAGAGTCTGGCGCAATAGCTACATCAGCGCCACAGCTATCCAACATTCTTTCAAGTTGTTCGACATAAGCAGCTCGCGCTCCCACTTGCAATCCTGCAGGAAGAGCAACTGGAATCAAACCAGCGTATTGGCAAGCAAAAAAGAATCTATGGAACATAGGATGAGTTTCTGCAACGAGCGCCACTCGAGCTCCCCGTTTCAACTTGAGACTCATTAATTGGGAGGCAAGATATTTGGATTGTTCCTTTAACTCTGCGTAAGTCAAAGTAACATCAAGTTCACCTCTTCCATCATAAAAATTACATCCGGTCTCACCTGCTGCCGCATACTCTAATGCTTCAACTAATGTCCCGAATGTTGCGTTAATTAAGCTCAAAGACTTATTGAGTTTAGTAGGTTTCATTAGGCCCCGGTTTTTCCTCGAAATTAACCCAGATGATGACGCTCTCGCAAACCTGTGAAAGCGCCACTCCCTTGTCCATCAGGCTATAGTATAACCTTTTCGCATGTTCTTAACAAAGGTTAGATAGTTTTGTTAATTTTCTATTTCTGAAGGGAAATTTCATAATTTCTTCTTCTCACTGCCAAGCATTCAAAGTTCATAATATTAATCAAACCGATATACTGCGACCATGCAATGTTTTTGTTAATTTTACAATCCCCAAGAAGGCTTTTACATATTAATTATCCCATTGAAATTAATGGATATTTATAATTCAGGTCGTTTGATTCAACGAAAGACAGAAAGCACCACCAACTACCCTAATAAATCGCTTTTAACACCTTGATGGACAATCAATTAGAGTAAGAAAAGAAACAATAACCACCAAAATTCATTCGAACAGTCCTTGGAAAAACCAGTTTTTTTCACCAACCAATTCCTTATAAATCCATAAAATCATTCCAGAGCGGCTTTCTGCAACAAAATAATCTCGAGCAATTTCTGCGCCAGTCCACCAATCACTAACTATTCGTTCACGCCCAAATAAGGCTAATGCGTAACCATCATAAAACGGCTTATTCCTCCTAACAGCAAGTCTTACAGGTGGATCAATAAACCAGACTGGTCTTTTTATTTTTGGCAGCACATCATCTGACAGACAGCCTGCATCTTGCCCTCCATCAAGAGAATGACAATATGTGAAAGAATGCTCCGGTACATGCTCTTCTTTTCTATTCAAAACATATAACGACTTTTCTCCATAGCGCGACCGCATTAGATTCACAAATTGATCACACAGTAAATTCGTATCCGCTTTTTTAACCTTGTGAAAAATACTTAAATTTTCTTGTCTCGCATTTTCTACTTCGTCTAAAGAAAGCCGGATACTATTGAAAGGCTCTCTAAATCGTTTGTTTTTCAATTTCTCCTCTAAAATCCTAAGCACGACAGAAATATTATTAGTTCCCGATAGAAAAATAGGTACTTTTATTTCAGAAGAATATCTACAAAAAAACCAAGTCAACTGGCGCACTTCTAAAGCTTTGTATGAAAGATGTTTGTTTGCCTTTTTTAGTAATTCTTTTATGTAGGGTTTTAAATCGATCCAACTTTCTACCTCATACTCTAACGTTATTGAAATGTTTTTCTTCTGAGGAGCAATATAGAACCCTTGAGGATCGGGTTCATAGCCATAAAGACGATCAAAGTGCTGTAATATATCTTTCCCAAAACGCTCTACCAAACCTTTCCGGGGTAGTTTTTTATAATCACCTAAAGTTCGGACGCCCATTTTCTTCAAAAGTTCTAATTGCTTCGGAAAGAAAGAAAACATACTAACTGGAACAGTATTCATTTCCTTGGAAGTAAATCGATTTGACATACCACTCCTCCATTTTGCTTTCGCCCCAATCTCTGCTAAAAGTGGAGTCGCGCCAGTTGCCGTGCCAAACTTGTAACCCCAACCATGAAGATCATCGGACATTATCTTAATTAGCTTTTCCTGTCCCCCAAATAATTTCAAACTACCTTTCACCTCAACTAATAAGCCATCAGGAAATTTATCAACAACCAAAGGGCTGAATTTACTAGCCCAAAGAAGCAAACTATCGGTTTCTTTTTTTTCTATCTCTTTATTACTTTCAAAAATTGTTATATCCCCTAATCCCTCAATCAATGAAAGTGGCATATCTTTACGAACTCCTAATGCCTTAGCGCTATCGTTCATTTGTAAAACTAACGGTTCACCTTTGCCATCACCTACTAAAACGTAAGCATTTCCTGGAATTAGCTTTTTAATCAGTGATTGCAAAGAAAAGTGCGGGAAATTAAAAAAAACCCAAACTTTTTCACTTAGCAATCGCGAGTCAATTTGATTCGAAAATGATGATTCATTTTCAGTCTCTACTACGTATCGTAGACCTAAGCGCTTTTCAGACACGCCCTTTATATATCGAAACATCTGATAGCAAAAACCGTTACAATTCTAGGCATACGCTTTTCCCCTTAGCTTTCCCGTATGCTTTTATAAGCGTAATTTTTAGACTTCTCAAACCAGAAGCTGAAGATAAAATTTTCGAGCTTACTCTAAGCGTACTAGCAGATGAAGAATTAACCGCACTGAGAGGAAGAAAAGTCACACCCCAATTTTTTCCTGCCAAAGCAGCAAGACTCAGCTTTCTAGAATCTTTGAATAACACATTTGGAAGCCAAGCTAATACTATCGAACAGTCCTCAACCTTAAGTGCATCTTCATAAATCCTTAAAACTTCCTGACCTATTGAAGCATTTTTAAAAGGTGGATTGATTATTATCAAGTTTGATAGATCTAATCCTTCAAAAGACAAAGCCGACGGAAAGGGAATATAGGGAGGATTAACAAATATGACTTTTTTCTGTGCCCTTGTCGTACGAGCGATTAACGGCAACACAAGACGCAACGATCCCATACCTGCCCTTTCAGAAAATATTTCTGTAAGACCATTTTTCGGCCACCCACCGCCCGGCAAGATTTCATCTAAATTCTTGTATCCTGTTCTTCTAAAACCAAGATTGTAAGTAGAGGTGTGATCTGTCCATACAAGGGATTTTTTTATTAATTCTTCAAGCACAAGGGCTAAACCTTCGTTCTCAACACACCTACACCAATTCCTTCGATAATAAGTTCTTGTAAAGCCAAATCAACTTCTAAAGTCTTAAAGGAAGAATTCTCTGGTGATAAGCGAACTTTAGATCCGCGCTTATAAAACCTCTTTACAGTAACCTCATTGTCTAATCGTGCCACCACTATCTGCCCATTACGCGCTACATTATTAGAATGCACCACTAGCAAGTCTTGATCGAGAATACCGACACCGACCATACTATCCCCCTTTACCCGGAGCAGATAATTTGGCTTCGAATGAAACATAGATGGATCTAAAAAATAGCTATCCTCCATATGTTCAATCGCTAAAATAGGTTGTCCCGCTGCCACCTGACCAATCACAGGTAATTCCACCTCTGAAACCAAGGAGGCACTTTTTTTTATCAATCGAATTCCTCTCGATGTGCCAGACAAAAGGTCGATATATTTTTTTCTCGCTAATGCTCGCAAATGATCTTCGGCAGCATTAGGCGAACTAAATCCTAACGCTTTAGCAATTTCCGCTCGTGTTGGAGGCATGCCCGTCTGCTCTATGAAATTACATATCAACTCAAGCACTTCTGATTGCCTTTTAGTAAGACCGGTCGCCATAGATATTTCTCTGCAATTATTACTGTATATAAAAACAGTATATTCTAGGATCTCGATGTGAAATACAAGTCTTTAGCTCTCTATTAGTGCTCAATTAAGCTATAATCTTGACATTAACAGTGTCAACCCAATAACAAACTATCGATGACAAACAAAAGAACGGGCTTTAAACGCCTAAGAAAAGCATTCGGCTATTCTGTAAAAGGGATAGAACAGGCTTGGCAAAATGAAGAAGCTTTTCGACTAGAGGCCATTCTTTGTGTTTGCTTATTCCCACTGAGCTTTTTTGTAGGCGACAATATAACTGACTATATTCTTCTAATCGGAGCTCTAGTCTTGCTAGTGATAACCGAACTCTTTAATTCGGCCATCGAAGCACTAACCGATCGTGTTGGATTAGATAACCATGAACTATCTGGACGAGCAAAAGATATAGCGTCTGCTACAGTATTTATAGCATTAATCTATTTAGTATCAGTCTGGTTATCCCTCGTGTGGAACAATATATTATCTTCAAATTTTTAAACTCAATTATAATATCCAAATGAACGAACTCCTTCCTAACTCCAAAAGAAATTTCATACAACATATAATAGATAAAGATGTAAAATCATTCGAAGATAAAAAAAATATCATGACCCGCTTTCCTCCTGAGCCAAACGGTCATCTACATATTGGACACGCAAAATCAATATGCTTGAATTTTGGTCTTGCTAAAGAGTATGGAGGAATATGTAACCTTCGATTCGACGACACTAATCCGATAACCGAAAACAAAGAATACGTAGACTCAATAAAAAATGACGTAGAGTGGCTAGGCTTCGATATTTCAAACGAAACCTACTACGCTTCGGACTACTTTTCTATATTGTTTGATTTCGCGATTAAGCTAATAAAAGGAGGTAAAGCATTTGTAGACAGCCAATCACCAGAAACCATTCGATCTCAACGCGGCTCTTTACAAACACCAGGCACCAATAGCCCATTCCGCGATAGAGATGTGAATACCAACTTGGATCTATTCCATCGCATGCGGGAAGGAGAGTTTAAAGAAGGGGATCATATACTAAGGGCTAAAATAGATATGTCCTCTCCCAATATGAACATGAGAGATCCTGCCTTATACAGAATCCGCAAAAAAAATCACTACCGAACTGGAGATAAGTGGAATATCTATCCGATGTATGACTTCACCCAGTGCCTGTCAGATGCCATAGAAGGAGTAACGCACTCCATTTGCACCCTAGAATTCGAAGATCACAGACCGTTGTACGACTGGGTCATAGAAAACGTAGAGACCAGCAACCGGCCCAAACAAATAGAGTTCGCCAGACTAGAGATAGATTATTCAATCACTAGCAAGAGGAAACTCTTATCTTTAGTGGAAGAAGGAAATGTTAACGGATGGGATGATCCTAGACTTCAAACTCTCAAGGGTATGAGGAGAAGAGGCTATCCTCCTGAGGCCATCAAAAATTTTTGTGAGTTAATTGGCGTAACGAAAAAACAAGCAGTAATAGATCTCAGCACCCTAGAAAATTGTGTTAGAGAGGAGCTAGATAAGAAAGCGCCTAGGATCATGGCAGTTTTGGATCCCCTCAAGGTTATAATCGAAAACTATCCAAGAAATACCTCGGAACAGTTGAACGCTCCAAATCATCCCAAGGACAACACTTTCGGCGAGAGAAAAGTACCGATATCAAAGGAAATCTACATCGAAAGATCTGATTTCATGGAGGAACCACCGAAAAAATTCCACAGATTATCTCCTGGCAAAAAAGTCAGATTGAGATACGCCTTCGTAATTAGGTGCGAAAAAGTCATAAAGGACGAAAACGGAATAGTTCAAGAACTCTATTGTTCATACGATCCTAATACTTATAACGGAAATAATCCTGAAGATGGCAAAGTCAAAGGTATAATTCACTGGGTCTCTGCTGAGGAAAATACACCTATACAAGCCAAGCTTTTCGATAGACTATTCACCGTGGCTAATCCAAATGGGGAAGAAAATTTCCGGAGATTCCTTAATCCAAAAAGCTTAGAAATAAAAAACAATGCGATAGCTGAGATTAGCTTGAAATCATCTAAGAATAGCCAATTTCAATTTGAGCGAACAGGATACTTCTCTCTCGACAAGAAAGATTCCAAAAATGATAAATTGGTATATAACCGGACGGCTACCCTGAGAGATTCTTGGCTAAAAGAACAGAAGAAGTAATAATTTACTCTATACATTCATTCTTAGTTCGAAAATTTAGATTCTTACCCGTTGGATTGAAAGAAATAATAGACCCCTTTAAAGTATCTAGAGAACTGCTCTTTAAGACCAGCTGAATTTCTTCATCATTTTCGCTACGGCAAGCTACGAGAAGAGCAACAATTCTTCTTGGGTTCCTGCCCTACCATGCAACACGTAACTGAGATAGTCCTCATAAGTTTCCATCCACATACCTGCGCTTCTTTCCCTTCCTTTTTCCTGATCAGTTTTGGTGGTTTTTGTATACCAATTATTACATCTCAACCAAACTTTATTTTTAGAAGAAGAATCGCACAGTTCTGTCCAAGATAAGACCGCACCAGATTTAGGCTCCACCAAAGAATATCCTGCTTGATTCATACCAAATATGAGCTCCGCAATATATTTTGCCTGTTGCTCACACAGGAGCGTTACATTCGTGACAGGGTTAAGGCTTTGAGGACCTGCCATCATATAAAAATTAGGCATCTCTTCAACGTGAATGCCCCAAAGGGATTTAGGTCTTGTCATCTGAAAGCGATTGGTTTGATTGGCTCCAAATGTTTTTGCCAAAGAGGAGCCGTTTCTACCGTAAATCGGAAAAGGTATAAAATTACTGTCAAATCCTGTCGCATAGATGATCACATCAAGATCAAAATGCTCCCCTCTAGCAATTTTTAAACCTGATTTATCAACACTCACAACTCCTCCATCATCATGAACAAGAGTGACGTTCTGTTTATTGAAAGTCGTGTAATAATCATCGATAAAAAGCACTCTCTTACACCAAAAGGGGTAATCTGGAATAAGGAGCTCTGCTATCTTTGAGTCATAAACTACATCCCTTATGCCTTTAGCCAGTTCCTCACATATAGCAGCATTTTGTTTATCATCGTGCAACATATCAAAATCTATAAATTGCTCGCCGGGTGGGTATTCTCCTTTTCCCATAGCTCTTCTTAATAACTCTCCAAACCCGCCTGCTCGAAATTTTTCTTTTATCTCCTTAGGCGTGGCTTCATCCTCCCTTGGCAAAGCCCATGTAGGAGTTCTCTGAAAAACATGCAAGCTTTTTACTTCGTCCACAACAGTAGTGATAACTTGGGCGGCTGACGCGCCGGTACCAATGACTCCTACACGTTTTCCAGATAAATCAGCACCTTTGTCCCATTGGGCGGTATGAAAGCTTTCGCCGGCGAAGGTTTCCATTCCACTGAACTCTGGTAAACGGGGACTAGAGAGTGGTCCATTAGCAGCAACAAAATGCCTGCAATTTATAGTCTGAGGGTTTTCTCCTGTTTCTGAGTCTACAGTAGTAACTTGCCAATTGTGGCTCACTTCATCCAAAAACACGGCCTCCGTCACTTTTCGAGAAAAACGGAGGCATTCTTCTATGCCCAAATGCTCGGTCATCATTTGAGCATAGTCATAAATTTCCGGTTGGGTGACATATTTCTTTGTTGGAATAAACCTAGTCTCATCCAGAAGTGGCAAATAAGCATAAGACGGAACATCACAAGCAGCCCCAGGATAAGAGCCAACCCCATCTTTGGCCCAAACTCCTCCTACTGACGAAGTCATTTCAAAAACTCGGATATTTTTTATCCCAGCTCTTTTGAGGTACCCAGCACACAATAGTCCTGAAAATCCGGCTCCGACTATAACAACATCAAATCTTTCAAGGGTATTACTCAACCTTGCACCTCCCGGTTTGCTTCAGTTAAAAAATATAGGCAGCTAAAAAAACTTGTATAAGCTTTTATACGACACATCAAATGATGGATACCATATTAAAGAATTAAATAAATAGGTTAATATTTCTATCTCTTAAGTTTTTACCTTTAGTAACTCAACTGGGCAGAACGCACCCTTCCTAGTGGCACAACCTGTCCCCGTGAATCAGTTGCTTAAGGCAATTTCCACTTTATCCTCTCTTAGTTTTGGCGATGTTTAGGTATTTTGAAGGATTCATAAAGTGCACTACTTAGAAATTCCAAAATAGGTTTTACTGCGAAAATATAGAACAGCTAATTTATGCGAATTATTAAGACTTCTCCCTTCGAAGTCACCTCTTTTTCGCTTCGAACCTCACAGTCTATCCATATTTTTTTATTTTCAATGTTCAATACCCGGCCGGACAAAGTGATCTTTTGGTCAATCGGTGTCGGTTTCAAATAAGTAACGTTGAGTTGTGCGGTCACACACAATACTTTTGGTTTACTTCCAATCGGTCGCGCCTCCTCTCGATAAGCATATGCAACAGCAAGATTGCAACAGTGGCAATCCACAAGCGAGGCAATCAATCCTCCATACACAACCTCGGTCGATCCTCCACAGTGGAAAGGCTCAGGAAGAAACTCAGCTATAGCTTTATCTCCACTCCAATAACTTTTTAACTGCAAGCCAATTTCATTATTTGCACCACATCCAAAGCAATTAACAATTGACCCTTGATCTTGAAATGATTCGTTCAATTTAGAAATACCTCTGAAAATTTTAATATCCTTAAGTGAAAGAACTAAGGCTCTAATAATTCTCTAAAAAATTTCTGTGACCCCTTTATTTCTTCTAATAAGGCTTCTCTGTTTTTTGCGAGCGTATACCTTGGTACAGCATCAATATCAGGTACTTCCAACTTA